>FWPU01010387.1_pt1 | contig 13131 bp, 9 predicted proteins | sample 2228361 | NCBI WGS metagenome assembly FWPU01 (sample SAMEA103939777, study PRJEB20133) | metagenome | reverse complement strand
GTATGGCGGGCTGTCCACCACGAGCGGCATAAAGAATCCAGCCGCGGATCGTCGACCACAGCCAGATCGGCCACGAGACTCTCGGCGGCCAGCGCGTCGATCGCGGGCGTGCGGACCCAGGAGTTGCCATAACAACCCAGGTAGTTGCATGCCAGTCGATCGACGACGATGCAGACCGCGCTGGGGACATCCGGCGTGTTGGCCATGGCTCTTGTGTACCAGAGCCCGGCTGGCGCGACCAGCCGCTGCGGCCACGACACGCGCCAGCAACCAACATGCCACGCGCCGCCGGAGTGTCCCGCCAGGCGGGTCCCCTACCAGACTTCGATCTGGTTGCGCAGCGAGCGCCCTGCGAGCAACTGCCGGATGGCCGTTTGCGCCAACTGCTTGCAGTAGTAAGTACCACAGCGTCCGCGCAGGGTGACCACGTCGTCATCGACCTCGACGAGCAACTGGCGAACCCGATCGCCGGTGTGCTTGCGGATGGTCCGCTCCAGCTTGAGCGCCAGCAACTCCAGTTCCTGGCTCCGCCGGCGCGGCACCGAGGCAGCCGCAACGCACGCTTCTACCGAAGCTGGTTGAGAGACGGTGGCTACCCCGTGATTGGAAGTACTTTGCATCGGACTCCTCCGGTTTGCCGCAGCAGTCGAGCCGTGCAGTACCCTGCCTGCCCTGTGACCGATTGGGTCTGAAAGCGGCTCAACTGCCTCAATGCGGCGGTCCTTCCATGCGCGTACGCATGACAAGTAAAACGCCTGCCAAACTGCGCGGTCTGCGGACAACGATCGCGTCGCGCGAAGCGCTCCGCGTCCCGCGGTCCATGGGCTGCGGAACCGCCGGTGGAGATCGCCCCGCGCCAACTTGGCACTGCCGATCGCGCTGCCGACGCCCGGCTCAGGCGCCGGCACGTGTCGTCCTGTCCGCCGCGCTACAATCCTCCTTGAGCAATGCTTTTAGCTCGCGGTCCACACCGCGTCATGGCCATGGTCCGTGGCGCGGACGACCCGTGACAAAATGACATGCATCCTGGTTGGCGGGGGGTCGGCCGCTCGGAATCCTGAAACCTTTCCGCATTAGTCAAGTAAACTAATAACGAGATGTCAAGGGCCTGCACAGAATCTGCGGGTGTTCGCGCGAAACAACTTCCGCCGCCACAAGACCCTGCGTCGAATGGCAAAAAATTATTTCGCTGGCCGGCACCCGGCTTTCGACGCCGCAGCATAATGCCCCGGATGACTTATCGTCGCAAAGTACGCACGGCGGGCCGGTTCTCCGCGGCAGCCACGCGCCGCTCGCGAGCCGCGTTGCCAGAATCGGCGCCTCGAGTCCGACCGCTTCCGGCACGCTGCGCCCGGCGGCGGCCGCCGGGAATGACTTGCGGTAGGGGCTGCGGCTTGTTAGCGTACGGCACTGGCCAGCGGGCCCAATTGCCGGCAGTGCGCGATCCTCCCCAGGATCCAGACCCTCGCCCCGTCGTTGCTGCGGTCCCCCGATCGCATCCGCCGGCGGCGCGCCGCGGCGGCCGTGTGCCGGCTGCCTGGGCGGTCCATCGCCGGCCAGCGGGGGAACCCGCGACGGCGTACGCCTGTGGGGCCCAGACCCGATGCCGGCCGCGTATTCGGACGAGCGCCCAGGCGGCCCGCGGGCCAACGCGACGCCTTGCATGACCGCACGGGCGTGAGTGCGGCAGGTCGGCGGGCGTCGGAATCTTGCGAGCCGCAATCCGCTTGGCGGCAAGCTCGGTGAGGTGCAATTCATGCCACGACGGCGCAGCTCGACGGCGGCAGGGGCCAGCGCGCAGGCGAAGTGCCCGGCCTGGCGGGCCTGGCCGTCGGGCTCCGGCCGGCGCGCGTCGGTCGCCCGCGGTGGGGGGCGTCGCCACCGGCCGCGCGGCCGCAGATCGGGCGGCGCGGTGGTACGCTAGGGCAGTGCGTGGGTCGCGTTGTTGGGGCGTTGGGTGATTCTCGCATCTATGTGGCCGATGCTGGCACGTTGTTTGCAATTCTTCGATCGGCACCATCGCTGGGTCAGCATCCTGGTCGCTGCTGCGCTGGCGGCCGGCGCTTATTTCGCCCTGCAGTTGGAGATCCTCGACTCCCCCGAGCGCTGGATGCCGGCCACGACCCGCGCCGCCTGGCTGGAGTTCGAGAAGCACTTCGACGCGGGGGACAACATCGGCGTGGGCCTGCACTTCGATCGTCCCATCACCGACGACGACCAGGAACACCTGGCGCGCCTGCGGCGGCGATTCGAGGCCATCGACGGCATGGCGCGCGTGTACGATCCGTCGCTGGTGGCCGAATACATCGAGCGCGTGCCGCTGACGGAAATGCTCGACCCCCGCAACCACGAACGCTTCGCGTTGTACAGCGGGGCGTTGTGGGACGAGCCGGACCCCGGCACGCACCGCCGCACCCTGATGATGGTGCTGGAGTTGGAGTACCACCGGGGCGAGTTCGGCGACAAGGCCCCCGCCCTCAACGCCCGGCGGCGGCGCGTGGCGCAGGCCGTCGAACAGATCGTGGCCGAGGAGGTCGCCCGTCCCGAATGGCAGCAGGTCGATTTCCACGTGGCCGGCAGCGTCACCATCATGCACGAATTGGAGCGGCGCACGCGGCACGTGGGGGCGACGTTCCTGCCCGTCTCGATCGCTGTCGGCCTGACGGCGCTGTTCCTGTCGTTCCGCAGCCTGCGGGCGTTGGTGGTCACCGTGGCGGGCAGCGGCGTGGCCATGCTGCTGCTGCTGGGATGGCTGGGAGCGACCGGCGGCACGTTGGGCGTGGTGACCGTGGCGGCCCCGGCGCTGATTGCCGTCATCGGCGCCGCCTCGACGATGCACTTCGCCTCCTACGCGGCCGATTTCGGCAGCACAGGCCAGCAGCGGCACCGCAACCACTTCATCCGCTGGGTGGCCGTTCCGTGCCTGGGCGCCGCGGCCACGACCGGCGTCGGCTTCCTCATGCTGTGCTTCAACGAGTTGATTCCCATCCGCGAGCTGGGCGTGCAAATGTGCCTCGGCTCGTTTCTGGCGTTCTGGGGAGTGTTCCTCGTCGCCCAGTGGCTCCCCATCCGCCGCGCCCGGCCGGCACGGTGGCTGACGCACGAGAGACTGCGGACCTTCGCGCGAAGAACCACGCTGTGGCCCCGCCTGGTGGTGCTCTGCGGGCTGCTGGTCATGGGCGTGTTGTTGTACGCTGCGCTGCCGCGCTCCAAGGACGCGCCGGTCGGCCTGCACGTCAACGCCGACCCGTTCTCGTTTTTCGCCGACGACCAGCCGATCAAGCGGGCGCTCAATCACTTCTCGCAGCGGCGGTTCGCCGTCTGGTCGCTGGAGGTGGTGATGGTCCCCAGGCAGATGGGGCGCCCACCGCAGGCCCTGGAGCCTGCCGACGAGTGCTACCGCAAGAACGAAGAAGCCGCGGAGCGGTTCGCCCGGCTGGTATCGGATCGTGAGGATCTGGGCGTGCTGCGCGTTTTCTCGACGCTCAACTTCCGCCGCCGCTACGAGCAGTTCCTGGAAGAAGTCACCACGCTGGGGAATCGCGGCAGCCTGCTGGGATCGTTCCTGCAGTTCGGCCGGTACGCCACCAGCGCCAACTTCCTCAACTACACGTTCCAGTCCTGGAGCGTCGATCACCAGAACTCCGGCACGTTGCGCCTGACGCTGGTGGCCCACGATACCCCGCAGGGTTTCCGCCCGCTGGTCAACTTCGTGCGGCAGCACCTGCCGCGCGAGCGGTTCGACTGCTACCTGTCCGGCACGGTGGCCTCCAGCGTGGACCTGGCCGAGGGGCTGGGACTGGGCGTCGGCCTGGGACTGCTCAGCAGCTTCGTGGTGATGGGCGCCCTGTGTTGCCTGCTTTTCGGCTCCGTGCGGCTGGCCGCCATCGCCTTCCTCCCCAACGTGTTTCCGGTCCTGGCGGTCTTCGGGATCATGGGCCTGTTCAAGATCCCGCTCAGCTCCGGGTCGGCTATGGTGAGCACCATTGCGGTGGGCATCGCGCTGAACGACACGATCCACTTCCTGCTGCATTACCGGCAGCGGACGCGCGAGGAAGGCATGCCGGTGCGCGATGCGGTGCGCGAGACGGTGCAGGGCATCGGCCGGCCGGTAGTCCTCACGTCGCTGGTGCACATCGCCGGCTTCTCCGTGTTCCTGCTGACCGACTTTGTCCCCCTGTACCACTTCGGCCTGCTGTCGTGCCTGGCCATGACAGCCGCGCTGATCGGCGACCTGGTGCTGCTCCCCAACCTGCTGCTGGTGCTCGATCGCGTCCCGCGCTCCGCCGCGCCGTCGCATCCCGAGCTGCTCCCCGCCACCCACGCGGCGCTGGATCCGTTGGTGCCCAGCGAAAACGGCCAGGCGCGCACGGCACCGCAGCGGCGGGATCCGGCGACACGTCCGACCTGAGCGGTCGCCACGGTCGCGCTGCCCGCAGGCGGCCGCAGTCGCCGCGGTCGGGCTGCGCGCAGGCGGCCGCAGTCGCCACGGTCGGCCTGCCCAGGACGGACCCGGTTGCTGCGGTCGGGCTGCCCTTGGGGGACCCGGTGCCACGCTCGGGCTAACGCCGGGGGCCCCAGTCGCCCTCCGCACCGCCGGCGGCCTCGGTTGCCGCCGGCGCCGCGACACGCATGCCAGATGCCTGGCAGCACTGCGGGCAGTGCGCGCACCGCGAGCTGGCGGGAGACCGGGCGAGCCGGCGGGTCACCACGCGAGCCGGCAGCGGACCGCGCGGGCCGTCGCGCCAGGGCACCACGCGAGCCGGCAGCGGACCACGCGGGCCGTTGCGAGGGACCGCGTGAGCCGGCGGGGGACCGCACGAGCCGCCAGGCAGTTGCGGCGTTGCGGCGTTGCGGCGCTGCAATCGCCGTTGTGACCTGCGGCGTGCGTGCCTATACTGACCCGCACGCCGGGGGCGCTGACCTGCCGCCGTAAGCCGTATGGCTTGCCTGGCCCGAAGGGTCGGCCCACGCGGCGGCGTCCTGTCCACGTTTCGCCACCGCTACCTGATCGCAGGAGGTGAACGCCGGCCCCCTTTCGTGCCGATGCTAGAGCAGCAAACCATTTCGCTGCCGCGAAGTCGATGCACGACAGGGACTGCGGTCCGGCACCAAGCGTAGCGTAGAACGGATTCGCGTCGGTTGTGGATCACTGAGCGGAGGTTCCCGCGGCAACACGCCTGCCTCGTTCCCCGGTTCTTCCCGACCGGTCGCGGGAACATATCAGTGCCCCCTCGGCGCGAGCCGTTGGCTTGAAATCCGATTTCCCGGACGCACGTACGGGCGATGTCCGGTGGCGCGCCGCCTGGCCCAGGTCATGCCGCGTGCCGGGACTTCGCCGAGGAGGCACACCACGATGCACGTCGTTGGACCCACTGGCGCACACGGCCCGCAACCGGTTGCCGCTCCCCATGCGGTGCGCCCGCAAAACGTCGAAGCGCCTCCGCAGTCCAGCGCGCCGGTCGACGAGCTGGAAATCTCCGACCACGGGCGGCTGTTGGAGGCGGCGCGGCAACTGCCCGACATCCGCGCAGACAAAGTCGCGGCGATCCGCGCGGCGTTGGCCGACGGCACGTACGACATCCAGTCGCGATTGGAAGCGGCGGTCGAACGCCTGCTGGACGAGATCGCCTGATCCACCCGTGCCGGGTCGCTCCTTGCGATTCCGGCCGATTGCCGCAAGGTCCCCCGGCACGTCTCCAGACGACGCACAGGACGCACCGCCGGCCGATGCAGCGCTTCGGTACCTAGCGGGTCCTTGGGCCGGTGCGCCGCGCCCGGCCATCCGCTGGCGGCGGAGCATGATGTGGTCCCCGCACGGCCGCCGCCAAGGCGACGCGTGGTGCCGGAGAACCGCGACACGCGCGAGGGCGTGCGTCGCCCCGCAGCGTATCGTGCGGCCGCTTTGCCGCCAGGCGACAGTGCCTGGATTCGCAGCGGGGGGCGCATATGCCCCCAGTGGTCGGCCCGTGCCAGAACGTCGGCCACTGGGTACTGCCGAATCGCCAGGCCCGCTATCGCTCCTTGCTCCGCTCCCGCAGTGCTGCGCGGATCTGCTCGGCCACCTGCTCGGCCAGCAACCGGGATCCCTCGGGCGTGAAGTGGACGTTGACCGGACGCTGGATCTCCTTCAGCCGCGGCAGGGCAAAGCTGTACAGGTCGTTGATCCGCACCTGGTACTCCTTCATCACCCGCCGCGCGGCCTCGTTATACCGCTGCGGATCGGCCACGTCGCGATGCGGCGTGACGCGCCCCTCGGGCACCGGAGTCGTCGTGGCGAAGATCAGCGTCGCCCCGGTGGCCCGCAGCTTCTCCACGATGGCCCGCAACTGCGCCTCGTATTTGTCCAGTTCAGCCTGCCGGGGATGCTGCGGATCGTTGGACGGCGCGCCGGTCTGCGGGTCGACGCGCTTCAGATCGTGCAGTCCGAAGTTGAAATGGATCACGTCCCAGCGGCCGCTGCCCAGTTTCAGCCATCGCTCGACGTGCTGCACGCCGTAGGTGGTGCCGGAGCAGTTCTCGGCGGCGGTTTCGGAGCGCATGGGGCGGACCACCACCGCTTCGTCGCGCAGCAGCTCTTGCACGTAGGGGGTGTAGCCGATCGAGATCGAGTCGCCCAGCAGCAGTACCCGCGGCCGCTCCTCGGCGGCGGCGCCGCGGGTGGCCGGGGTGTCGCCCAGCAGACCGGCCAACAACAGCCCCAGCGCGGCTTGCACAATCCGGCACGTCCAGCGATCGCTTCGCATGGCAAGAGGTCTCCCAAAGTCGAGGGTCACGATCCCGGGCCAGACCGGTGTAGGCCCTGGCCCGCGGTTCCCAGCATACGCCGCTGGCGGCTGCGCGTCACGCTGCGGGACTCGCCTGTGGCCGCGCCCCGCACGCCGTCCGCTTCTCCACATTGGGCGCTTTCGTGAGGGGGATGCAGCCCCGTACAATGGACCCAAAGCATCGAGCCAAAGCATCGAGCCAAAGCGCCGGCGCGCACGGCCGTTGAGCAACGTCTGGCCCAGCACCTGAAACCGGCGTCCCGTCGAGGAGACCCCACATGACGCGCAGGCGATGGGTAGCTTTCGCTCTGGCCGCGGTTGCGGCCATGTTGGCCCCGCAGTTCCCGCACGGCTACGCCCAGCAGCCCGCGGCCCGCGACCAGCCCCGCCGCCATACGCACGTGGCTATCGACGGCACGCGTTGGCGCATCAACGGAGAGGTGACCTACCGCGGCGCCCCGGCCCAGGGGCTGCTGATGAACGTCCGCATGGTCAATGCCACGTTCGAAGACCGCCGCCGCACGGATTTCGACCCGGATGCCAACACAGAGAGCTTCCTCCAGCAACTTCCCGACTACGTGGCCCACGGCATTCGCGGAATTACCCTCTGCCTGCAAGGCGGCATGCCCGGCTACGAGGGGGCCGTCAACTCGGCCTTCCAGCCCGATGGCTCGCTGCGCGACGACTACCTGCAACGCGTCGCCCGCGTGATCGACGAGTGCGACCGCCTCGGCGTCGTCGTCATCCTCGGCTGCTACTACCAGCGGCAAGACCAGGTCCTGCGCGACGAAGAGGCGGTGCGGGCCGGCGTCGTGAACGTCGCTCGCTGGGTAGCCCGGCAAGGCTACACCAACGTGGTACTGGAGATCGCCAACGAGTTCCCGCACAGCGGCTTCGACCACGCCATCCTCCGCCGTCCCGAGGGCCAGGCCGAGCTGATCCGCCTGGCCAGGAAGACGCACCCGCAACTGCTGGTATCGACCAGCGGCATCGGCGACGGCCGGCTGCCCCGCGCGGTGGCCGAGGCCAGCGACTTCCTGCTGATCCACTTCAACGGGGTCAAGCTCGACGATATCCCGCAGCGGATCGCGGCACTGCGCGGCTACAACAAGCCGATCGTGTGCAACGAGGACGACAAGACGGGCGAAGCGGCCGCCCGGGCCGCCACGCTGTCGGTCGAAAACGGCGCCTCCTGGGGCCTGATGCTCAGCAAGCTGAACCAGTACTTCCCGCTGGAGTTCCACGGCGCCAAGGACGATCCGGTGGTCTATGCGCGGCTCAAACAGCTAACCACGCCGTCGCGCTGACCCGTCTGCCAGCCGTAGCCCGTTTGGCGCGTCCCGCACCTGCGGCGCGGCGGTCCGGGCGGGTGCGTCGCCCCGTCGTCCCGTCGCCACGTCGGCGCGTTGTCCCGTCGTCACGTCGGCGCGTCGGTACGTCGGTACGTCGGGCCGGGCGGGCGCGTCGGCACCTCGGCACGTCGGCAGGTCTGCACGGCGGCACGGCGGCACGGCGGCACGGCGGGTCGGGCGGGCGCGTCGCCACTTCGGTGCGTCGGCACGGGCGGATTGTGGTTGCTTGCGGCGGGCCGAAGTCGTAAAAGTAAAGGTGGTCGAGTGTTCAGTCGCAGGCCGACGGTCGTGGCCCCGGTTGGGCAGCCTTGCGCCGGGGAATAATCCCACGCGCCGGCCGCGAACCGCTGTGCAGCCCTGCGCACGCTGTGGGGAAGGCCGCCCCGGCCGCAACCCGCGCAGTCGATGCACGGATGGACATACGCCTCATCTGGACAGGGGGGCCCATGAGCCAGTCTTCCAGCAGCCATCTGGTCAGCCCGTCGGACATCCAGCGCGCCGCGCAAGCCGCCGACGGGGCAGGGGGGGAGGCGTCCGGCGCAGAGCCCCGCGCCACCGCTCGGCCGGAGAAGGAGAATCGCTCGCAGCCGCCGCAGGACGTAGCGTCGCGTCCGCCGGCCGCCGCGCCGCGATCCGCTTGTGGCGAACGTGCTGAATCCCCGCCACGCGACCCGCAGGCCCAGCCGCCGCGACCGGCCGCCGCGCGCCAGGCGGCGTCCAGCGCGTCCAGTCCTCCGCCGCTGCCGTCGCACGCTGCGCGGTCGGCGCCGGCGCCCTCCGCCGCGAAACCCGCGGCGGCACGGCCCACCAGCCGTCCCGGTGCCCGCCAGCGCAAGCCGGTCATCCCGGAACTGGTGGTGCACGACGAGGAACCGGCAACATCCGCGCTGCGTGCCTGGTTGATGACGCTCAGCTCTTGGATGTGCTCGGTCATCGTCCACGCGGCGGCCGTGATCGTCCTGGCGCTGATCACCTTCACGGTCGCCGAGCAGCTTCCCGAGCCGGAATTGCTGGTCATCGACGAAAAGCGCGACCCGGTCGAAATGACGGTCGTGGTCGACCGCAGCAACGTGGCTTCCACGGAGTTGGCGGTCAATTCCAATCCGGTCGACGTCTTCCAGCGGGGCGACAGCGCCGCCTTGCAGGTCGACCAAAAGCCGACCATCCCCGAGGAACTCCGGGAGGACCGCAGCGGCCCGACCATCAGCCCTGGCCCGCTGGCCGACCTGGGGGGCGACGTGGGGCAGCGGCTGATCATGGATGTGCCGGACCTGGCGCCGGGGGACCCGCAGGCGGTGGTCGACTCGATGGACGAAGCCATGGACCGCATCACGCAGGAAATCCTGATGATGCTCCACAACAGCAAGGTGCTGGTGGTTTGGCTGTTCGACGAATCGGAGAGCATGCGCGACGACCAGCAGGAGATCCGCACGAAGATCGAACGCGTGTATCGCGAGCTGGGGTTGCTGGGCGCCACGCAGGGGGACGCGCTGCTGACGGCCGTGGCCAGCTACGGCCGCGAATTGCACATCCACAGCCGCACCCCCACGTCCGACGTGGAGCAGATCCGCCGCTACATCGACATGGTCCCTCTGGACGAAAGCGGCGAGGAGCAGCAGTCCTTCGCCGTCACCACGACGATCGATTTCTTCTCCAAGTTCGCCCGGCAGGGGCGCCGCCAGTTGGCCCTCATCCTGGTGACCGACGAGAGCGGCGATCCCAAGACGAACTTCCTGGGCGTCGAGCAGGCGATCAAGACGGCGCGGGACAATCGCTGCCGCATCTACGTGCTGGGGCGCGAGGCCGTGTTCGGCTATCCGCACGCCTATATGCGCTGGACGGACCCGAAGACCAACATCACCTACTGGCTGCAGATCGACCGCGGACCGGAAACCCCGTTCGTCGAAGCCTTGCAGACCCAGGGGTTGTGGCGCCGGCACGACGCCCACCCCAGCGGATTCGGGCCCTACGAGCAAGCGCGGATGGCGCGGGAAACCGGCGGCGTGTTTTTCATGCTCCCCAGCCCCGAGGTGCAACTGGTGCAGCGCGACGACCGCAAGTACGAGCTGGCCCGACTGCGCCCGTACATGCCCAGCCTGGAGAGCCGCGCCGAATACCTCCAGCAGCGCGATGCCAGCAAGCTCCGCACCAAACTGTGGGAGGTCATCATGCTGCTCAACCCGCTGGACGAGGAGCGGGCCCGCTACGTGGTGATGCGGCACACGTTCCCCATCCAGCGCGAGCAGTACGTGCCGGCCATGCAGCAGGAGATGCGCAAGGCCATGGAATACCTGCGCTATCTGGAGCAGCAGGAACAATTGCTCGAGGCGCTGCAAGCCGAGCGGAGCCGCGAGATCTATCCGCGGTGGCAGGCCAATTACGACCTGATCCGGGCGCAAATCGTCAAGTACAAGGTGCTGGTCCGCGAATACGGCGCCCGACTGGAGTTGTTCGTCCGCGAACCCAAGCAACAGAGCATCAAGCCCCCCAGGCCCAACCTCACGGCCACGCACTGGGATGTCCGCTATGTCCGCGCGGCGGAGCCCCTGACTGGCGACCTGGTGCGGTCCGACATCGATCGCTCCAAGGAAATGTTCCGCAAGATCATCGAAGACCACCCCGGGACGCCGTGGGCTGCGCGGGCCGAAATCGAAATGAACGGCGCTTACAGCATCGACATCGTGCAGGACTGGGACGATCCGCGCCGCAACGCACCGGGCACGAAACTGCCCAAGCTGTAACGGCCGCCGGCACGGACCGCGGACCCTGGTTCGCAACGTCCAGCCCAACAACGCATCGGGCCTCCTGGTCCCCAGGCTGCGGCTGGCGAACGGGCCGTGGGCCAAGTTCTGCTTCGCGGCAGGCTTGTCGGCGTGCCGCTCTCCCAGCCGCCGCCGAGAGCATTACCCTTTGACCCGGTCCTTGGTGTTCCCTGGCGAGGCGTTCTTCTCCAGGAACTCGATGATCTTCCCGGCTACGTTGACGCCGGATGTCCGCTCGATCCCCTCCAGGCCCGGCGAGGAATTGACCTCCAGCACGACCGGCCCGTGATTGGAGCGGATGATATCCACGCCGGCGACGCGCAGTCCCAGGGCTTTGGCGGCGCGGACGGCGGTGCTGCGTTCCTCCGGCGTGAGGCGGATCTTGCTGGCGGTGCCGCCGCGATGCAGGTTGGAGCGGAACTCGCCGGGCGGGGCCTGGCGTTTCATGGCGGCGACCACGCGGCCGCCCACCACCAGGCAGCGGATGTCGGAACCCTTGGCCTCCTTGACGAACTCCTGCACCAGGATGTTGGCGTCCAGCCCGCGAAACGCCTCGATGACCGCTTCGGCGGCCTTGCGCGTTTCGGCCAGGATGACGCCGATGCCCTGCGTCCCTTCCAGCAGCTTGATGACCAGCGGCGCGCCGCCCACGATGTTGATCAGCCCCTGAATGTCCTTCGTGCTGTGGGCAAAGCCGGTCACCGGCAACCCGATGCCAGCGCGGGCCAGCAGTTGCAGGCAGCGGAGCTTGTCGCGCGAGCGGCTGATGGCCTGCGACTCGTTGGCGGGGAAGACGCCCATCATCTCGAATTGCCGCACGACGGCCGTGCCATAGAACGTGTAGGAGGCGCCAATGCGGGGGATCACCGCGTCGATGCCTTCCAGCGGCCGTCCCTGATAAATGACTTTGGGTTTATGGGCCGTAATGTCCATGTAGCAGCGGAGGAAGTCGACGACCAGCATCTGATGGCCGCGCGCTTCGCCGGCTTCCTTGAGCCTCCGCGTGGAATACAGCGAGGGCTTGCGCGAGAGAATGACGATTTTCATGCAGGCGGATCCTGGCTGCGCTTTCCGGCTGCGCGGCGCAGGGCGTCGCGCGGGGGACGCCCGGCCAGAAACGAATGGCCCGGGTCCACCACCACGCGTCCGCGGAGCGCCTGCCGTCCCAAAAGCATACGAAATCCCATGGCGTCGCGGCTCACCAGCGTCAGCTCGATGTCCCACTGCTGGCCCAGCAGTTCCAGGGGAGTGACGATGACGGGCCGCAAGGTATCGTGACCGCCGGAGGAGCGGACGCGGCGGTGCTCGATGACCACCGCCTCCGCCAGAATGGTAAAGCGGGCATTGCGCTGCAAGGGGTGGACTTTGAAGCGGACCACCGGCGCGCCGCGATGGCGCTCGAAGTGCATGTCGATGGCGTGCAGCGCCGATGTCCGCGCCCCGGTGTCCACCTTGGCCTTGATGGCCGTGATGCCCAACGCAGGGAGCCGCACCCACTCCCGCCAGCCGATGGTGCCCAGGTGCGCGGGAGGACGCGGGTTCATGATCGTGTCGCTCGGCAAGTCGCAGAAGGCGGCCGGCCTGCCGCCGGGCGGCGCTGCGTGCCGCGCCTCCGCACGCTGCGCTGGCGGGAAGATGCACGGCAGGCCCGCCTGCCGCAGCGGAGCCGTGTACGTACCTTGACCCAACGCCCCGCAGGCCGTCAAGGGGACAACGATGCGGCACGGGGTTGCGACGCGGCGACGCGGCCCATGCCCCCGAGGTCTGCGGCCTGCGTGGCGTACCGTTGCACCAGGCGGCGAACACGTCGGCGGCAGCGGCCGCCGTCACCAGGCGGCGAATACGTCGGCGGCAGCAGCCGCCGTGGCTGCGATGTCCGACTCGCTGTGCGCCGTCGAGACGAACAATGCCTCGAACTGGCTGCACGGCAGGTACACGCCCGTTTCGATCAACCCCCAGAAAAACCGGCTGAACGCCCGCGTGTCGCTGCGCGCCGCCGTCTCCCAGTCGACCACCGGCTGCGGGTTGAAGAACAGGGTCATCATGCTGCCGCAGCGGGCCAGCGTGTGCGGGATGCCGGCGTCCGCGGCGGCCTGCTGCAACCCCTGCGCCAGGCGGGCGCTGAGTTGTTCGAGACGCTCGTAGGGCTTCTCGTCGCGCAGCACGCGCAGCGTGGCGATGCCGGCCGCCGTGGCCAGAGGATTGCCGCTGAGCGTGCCGGCCTGGAACACCTTGCCGACGGGGAGAATG
>FWPU01007147.1_pt1 | contig 13138 bp, 10 predicted proteins | sample 2228361 | NCBI WGS metagenome assembly FWPU01 (sample SAMEA103939777, study PRJEB20133) | metagenome | reverse complement strand
CACCGCTACAAAGACGCCGCGGCGGGGCGCCGTTGGTGGATCTGCTGGAGGCTCCAGACACGGACGGGATCGCGCCGCCGGCTGGCCACCGCCTCGACGGCGGCGCGGACGGCGCTCATGGTGGTGATGCAGGGCACGTTGTAAAAAACGGCGCTCCGGCGGATGACGCGCTCGTCGCTGAACGAGTGCGCCCCGGCCGAGGTGTAAATGATGAGCTGGACGTCGCGGCCCTTAATCAGGTCCACCACGTTCGGCCGGCCCTCGTTCACCTTGAAAATCCGCTTGTGGGGCACCCCGGCCGCTTCCAGCGCCGCGGCCGTGCCCCGGGTGGCCACCAGCTCGAAGCCGAAATCGACGAACGTCCGCGCCGCCTCGACCGCGACCGGCTTGTGCCGGTCGTTGACGCTGATGAAGATCCGCCCCTTGTCCGGCAGCGGCGTTCCGGCGCTGAGCTGGGCCTTGGCGAAGGCCTCCCCGAAATTCTCGCCCACGCCCATTACCTCACCGGTGGAGCGCATTTCCGGGCCCAGGGCGGGATCCACCCCGGGGAACTTGTGGAAGGGGAAAACGGGCGACTTGACGAAGTACTGCGGCACGGGCAGCACACCGGAGCTGAGCCCCCCGGTGAGGTGGCGGAACTCGCCAAGGCGGCCGCCCAGCATGAGGCCGACGGCGATCTTCGGCAGGGGCACGCCGGTGGCTTTGCTGACGTAGGGCACCGTGCGGGAGGCGCGCGGGTTGACCTCAAGCACGTAGACAGCCCCGTTTTTGATCGCGTACTGCACGTTCATCAGCCCGATCACCTTCAGCGCCCGGGCCAGCCGCCTCGTGTAGTCGCAGACGACGCCGAGGGTCTCCTCGGCAATCGAGGTCGGCGGCAACACGCAGGAACTGTCCCCGGAGTGGATCCCGGCCTCCTCGATGTGCTCCATCACCCCGGCGATGAGCACATCTTCGCCGTCCGACAGCGCGTCGACGTCAACCTCCACGGCGTCTTCGAGAAAGCGGTCGATCAGCACCGGCCGCTCCTGGGAGAAGACCACCGCCTCCCGCATGTACCGCCGGACCGTCTCCTCGTCGTAGGCGATGACCATCGCCCGGCCGCCAAGCACATAACTCGGACGTACCAGCACCGGGTAGCCGATCCGCCGCGCCACCTCGCAGGCCCCCTCGATGCCCGTGGCGCTGCCGTTCGGCGGCGTCGGAATCCCGAGCTCGTCGAGCAACCGGCCGAACAGCTCCCGGTCCTCGGCTAAATCGATGTTCTCCGGGTCGGTCCCGAGGATCGGCACCCCGGCCCGCTTCAGCGGCAGCGCCAGTGTCAGCGGCGTCTGCCCCCCGAACTGCACGATCACGCCGTCCGGCTTCTCGGTGTCGTAAATATTCAGCACCTCCTCCAGCGTGAGCGGTTCGAAATACAGCCGGTCGCTGGTGTCGTAGTCGGTCGAGACCGTCTCCGGGTTGCAGTTCACCATGATCGACTCCCAGCCGAACTCCTGTAAGGCGAAGGAGGCATGGCAGCAGGCGTAGTCGAACTCGATGCCCTGGCCGATCCGGTTGGGCCCGCTGCCGAGAATCATCATCTTGCGCCGCTTGACCGGCTCGGCCTCGCACTCGAATTCGTAGCTGCTGTACAGGTAGGGCGTGAAGCTTTCAAACTCGGCCGCACACGTATCCACGCGGTTAAAAACGGCGCGGATGCCGAGCTCGAGCCGGCGGGCGCGCACGGCCGCCGCATCGCAGTGGAACAAACGCGCCAGCCTCTTGTCGGATATCCCGGCGCGTTTGGCCCGCCGGAGCTTCTCGGGCGCAATCGTCTCCAGCCTCTCGCGCTGCATTTCGCGCTCGAGTTCGACCGCCGCCTTGACTTGCGTCAGGAACCAGCGGTCGATCTTGGTCATGTCGTAGATCTCTTCGACGGTGTGGCCGCGCTCGAAGGCGAAGCGGATGTACTTCAACCGGTCGGGATTCGGCGTGATCAGCCGCTTCGGGATCAGCTCCTCGTCGAATTCCTCGGCGTCGGAGGATTTGCCGGTCTCCAGGCTCCGCATCCCCTTGGCCAGCGCCTGCTGGAACGTGCGCCCAATGGCCATCACCTCGCCCACCGACTTCATCTGCGTGCCGAGCACCGGCTCGCTGCCCGGAAACTTCTCAAACTGCCACCGCGGGATCTTCACCACCACGTAGTCCAGAGTGGGCTCAAAACAGGCGGGAGTCTTGCGGGTGATGTCGTTTTTGATCTCGTCGAGCCGGTAGCCGACGGCCAGCTTGGCCGCGATCTTGGCGATGGGAAACCCGGTGGCCTTGGAGGCGAGCGCCGAGCTCCGCGAAACGCGCGGGTTCATCTCGATGATCACCATGCGGCCGGTTTCCGGGTGCACCGCGAACTGGACGTTGGAGCCGCCGGTGTCGACCCCGATTTCGCGCAGGCAGGCCAGCGCCGCGTCGCGCATCACCTGATACTCGCGGTCGGTGAGAGTCTGCACCGGAGCCACCGTGATCGAGTCGCCGGTGTGCACCCCCATGGGATCGAAGTTTTCGATCGAGCAGACGACGATGGCGTTGTCCGCCAGGTCGCGCATCACCTCGAGCTCGAACTCCTTCCAGCCGAGCACGCTCTCCTCGATCAGCACCTCGTGGACCGGCGATAACTCCAGGCCCCTGGCGAGGATCTCCTCCAGCTCTTCCCGGTTGTAGGCGATGCCCCCGCCGCTGCCGCCGAGCGTGAAGCTCGGCCGGAGGATCACGGGATAGCCGATCTTGGTCGCGTATTGGACGCCGTCCGCAACGCTGTTTACCAGTTGCGACTGGGGCACATCCAGGCCGATGCGGCTCATGGCGTCCTTGAACAGCAGCCGGTCTTCGGCCTTCTTGATGGCGTCGATTTTGGCGCCGATCAGCTCCACGCCGTACTTGTCCAGAATGCCCGCTTCGGCCAGCGCTACCGACAGGTTCAGGCCGGTCTGTCCGCCGACCGTGGAAAGCAGGGCATCCGGCCGCTCCTTGCGGATTACTTCTTCGGCGAACTCCACCGTCAGCGGCTCGACGTAGGTGGCGCCGGCCATCTCCGGATCGGTCATGATGGTGGCGGGGTTGGAGTTCATCAGGATCACTTCGAAGCCGTCAGCGCGCAGCGCCTTGCACGCCTGCGTGCCCGAGTAATCGAACTCGCAGGCCTGACCGATCACGATCGGTCCGGAGCCGATGATCAGAATCCGGTGGATGTCGTTGCGGCGCGGCATGCTAGCTGCTCACCCCCTTGAATTCGTCGATCAGAGCGACGAAGTCGTCGAACAGGTAGCGAGAGTCGTGAGGCCCGGGGGCCGCTTCCGGGTGATACTGCACACAAAAGACCGGATAATTGCGGTGGCGGAAGCCCTCCAGGGTCTGGTCATTCAGATTGATGTGGGTCAGCTCGACTTCGTTCGGGTTCAGAGAATCCGGATCGATGGCGAAGCCGTGGTTCTGGGAGGTGATCTCGACCTTGTTGCGCTGGTAATGGAGCACGGGGTGGTTGGCGCCGTGGTGACCGAATTTCAGCTTGAAGCTCTTGCCCCCCAGCGCCAGCCCGAGGACCTGATGGCCGAGGCAGATGCCGAAGATCGGCCTCTTGCCGATGAGCTTGCGCACTTCGGCGGCCTGGGCCTGGAGCGGCTCCGGGTCGCCCGGACCGTTGGAGAGAAAGACGCCGTCCGGCTCGAGTGCGAGCACGTCCTCCGCCGTGGTGTTGGCGGGCACCACGGTGACGCGGCAGCCGCCGAGAACCAGGCGGCGGAGGATGTTGCGCTTGATCCCGAAATCGTAAGCGACTACGTGGCGGCTTGGCGGCGCCGGCCGCGCCACATTCTCGGACGGCGAACACGCCTCAACGGCCTGCGTCCATTCGTACGCCGCGCCGGTGCTGACGCGCGTCGCCAGATCGAGCCCTGCCATCGAGGGGATGCTCCGCGCCTTCTCGACCAGCTCGGTTGGGTCCCCCCCCTGAGTCGACAGCACCCCCCGCATGACACCATGCATTCGCAGGCGGCGCACCAGAGCGCGCGTGTCGAAGCCCGCGCCGATGGGAACGCCGGCGGCGGCCAGGAACTGATCCGCCGTCTGCTCGCTCCGCCAGTTGCTGGCGATCGGCGAAAAGTCCCGTACCACCAGCCCCTCGATGTAGGGCCGGGCGGACTCCGGGTCGGCGCCGTTGGCCCCATAATTGCCGATTTGGGGGTTGGTCAACACGACAATCTGGCCCGCGTAGGAGGGATCGGTGAAAATCTCCTGGTACCCGGTGATCGCCGTGTTGAAGACGACCTCGCCGGCGCACTCTCCGCGCACACCAACGCCCCAGCCCTCGAAGACCGTACCGTCCTCCAGGGCGAGCAATGCTTTCTCCAATCCGGCTCTCCTGTAAGGGAAGGTGTAATTCACATTGGAACACGGCCGGGCACTCCGGGGCAACAAGCCCCCGCTGGGGCTCGCACCCGGAGGGTCCTGAGACCGCGGCCGTTGCCCAACGCCACGCACCAGCCCAGACTAATACCGCCCCGGCTGCAACCCGCCTCCGCCTGGAGGATACTGGTTACGGCTGGTTTCGCGTCCGGCAATGATTGCAATCCAGGATCTGGAGTTCCGCTATCCGGCCGGCGACTTCCTGCTGCGCGTGCCCTCGCTGGCGGTCGACGACGGCCGGCACGTCGCTTTCGCCGGCCCGAGCGGTTCGGGCAAGACCACGCTGTTGAACCTCATCGCGGGCATCGCGCTGCCGCAGCGGGGGCGCATTGCTGTCAACGGCGTCGAGATCGCTGGGCTCGCCGACGCCGCCCGCCGCCGCTTTCGCGCCCGGCACATCGGCATGGTCTTCCAGGAGTTCGAGCTGGTTGACTACCTCAGCGTCCTGGACAACATCCTGCTGCCCTATCGGATCTCCGACGGGCTGGCGCTGGACGCCGCCGTCCGGCGGCGTGCCGCTGAGCTGGCCGACGGCGTCGGGCTCGGGAGCAAACTGCGCCGGCCCGCGGGCCGCCTCTCCCACGGCGAGCGCCAGCGGGTCGCCGTCTGCCGCGCGCTGGTGACCAACCCGTCCCTGCTGCTGGCCGATGAGCCCACCGGCAGCCTGGATCCGTCCAACAAAGAGCGGGTGCTGGACATCCTGATCGAGCGCGCCCGGGGCTTGGGGGCGACGCTGCTGATGGTCACGCACGACCGCGACCTGCTGGCGCGCTTCGGCCGCGTCATCGATTTCACCCAATTCCATAGCCGATCCTGTGCGGAGGAGAGGCCGGCATGAGCGGGGTGCTGTACCTGGCCTGGCGCTACCTGGCCTGCCACAAGGCGAAGACCGCCATCCTCGTCGTCTCCATCGCCCTCACCCTCTATCTGCCGCTCGCCCTGCGCGTGCTGGTGCGGCACAGCGAGCGCCAGTTGAGCGCGCGCGCCCAAGCCACTCCGTTGCTGGTCGGCGCGAAAGGCAGCCCGCTGGAGCTGGTGCTGAACTCCCTTTACGCGGCGGCCGAGGCGCCCCCGACACTGCCCTACGCCGAGGTCACACGCATCGCCGAATCCGGCCTCGCCCAGCCCATTCCGCTGTACGTCCGCTTCCGAGCCCAGCAGGATCCCATCGCCGGCACCACCCTCGATTACTTCTCCTTCCGCCGGCTCCGCATCCGCTCCGGCCGGATGATGGCGCGCCTGGGCGATTGCGTCCTCGGCGCTCGCGTCGCCGAACGCCGCCGCCTCGGCCCGGGCGATTCGGTGATCTCATCGCCGGAGAACGTCTTCGACGTCGCGGGCGTCTACCCGCTGAAGATGCGCATCACCGGCGTGCTGGCGCCCTCCGGCGGCCCCGACGACGACGTCATTTTCGTGGACCTGAAAACCGCTTGGGTCATTCAGGGCCTGGCCCACGGACACGAGGACCTGGCCCGGCCGGAAGCCGCGGCCGCGGTTCTTCGGCGCCAGGGCAACGTCATCATCGGGAACGCAGCGGTCCGCGAGTATAACGAGGTGACCGACCACAACATCGATTCGTTTCACTTTCACGGCGATCCGGCGCAGTTCCCCATTACCGCCGTGATCGCCGTCCCACCCGACGCCAAAGCCGCCACGCTGCTCATGGGGCGCTACGACTCCGACAGCCGGCTCGCGCAGATCGTCCGGCCGGTCCAGGTCATTGAAAAGCTACTCGGCACGATCTTCACCGTCGAGAGCTTCGTCATCGCGGCCCTCGTGTTGGTCGGGGCGGCGGCGCTCGGCATTGCCGCCCTGGTGTTTCTCCTCTCGTTGCGCCTGCGCCGGCGCGAGCTTGAAACGATGTTCAAGATCGGGGGCTCGCCCGCCCGGCTGCGGGCCCTGGTGGCGTCCGAGGCGGTGCTCGTCGGCGGCGCCGGCGTGTTGCTGGCCGCCCTGCTGACATGGTCGACCGCCGCGTTCGGCGACGAGGTGATTCGCCGCCTCATCGTGCGATAAGCTGCCTCGAAAGGTGAAGCCATGCTCGTCTCTCGTCCCGCCCCGCTCGCCGCCATAATGCTGGCGCTCGCGGCCTGCTCCGGCCGGCCGCCCGAACGTGCCGCCCCGCCGCCGGACAAGCCCGCTGTCTACGTGGTGAACTACCCGCTCGAATACTTTGCCGCACGGATCGGCGGAGATCGGATCAGCGTGCGCTTTCCGGCGCCGGCGGATGTCGATCCCGCCTATTGGAAGCCCGATCCGGACGTCATCGCCGCCTATCAGAACGCCGGCCTGATTCTGTTGAACGGCGCCTCGTACGCCAAGTGGGTCGAGACGGCCTCGCTGCCCCTCGCCAAGACCGTCGATACGTCGGCCGGCTTCAAAGACCGCTATATTCAGATGGCGTCGGCGGTCACCCACAGCCACGGCCCCGCAGGACAGCACGCGCACGGCGGCACAGCCTTTACGACCTGGCTGGATCCGCAACTGGCGATTCTTCAGGCCGAAGCGGTGGCCGCCGCCCTCAAGAAGCTCCTCCCCCGGCACGCGGCCGCTTTCCACAGCGGGTTCACTGCCTTGAAGGAGGATTTGCAGAGCCTGGATGCGAGTTTCCGGCAGGCTCTCAACAGCTATCGCGGTGCGCCCCTGCTTGCCTCCCACCCCGTCTACCAGTACTTGGCGCGGGCCTATGGCCTGAACCTGGAGAGCGTGCACTGGGAGCCGGAGCAAATGCCGTCGGCCGAACAATGGCGGGAGCTGGACACGCTGCTGAAGCGGCATCCGGCGAAATGGATGATTTGGGAGGGTCCGCCGGCCGCGGCCGTCGCCGCAGAGCTGCGGCGGCGAGGAATCAACAGTGTAGTGTTCGATACTTGCGGCAATGTTCCGGAGACCGGTGATTACTTGTCGGTGATGAAGGAGAATGCCGAGCGTTTGCGGCTGTTGCGGTAAGGCAAGCTCCGCCGGCATGAGTGCCGGCGTCACCAGCGGATGGCGGAATCTGTGCTAGCGGGCGAAGTAGCCCTGGCGGGTACGCACGCGCACGCCCGGGCGCTTCACCCGCACCCGAATCTCCCGCCAGCGCCCGTCGAATTGCTGATTCTTCGGATAGTAGGCGAGACCATACACGCTGCGGAGCTCCTCGCCCACGAGCCGATAGACGGGATCCAGATCGTCAATAGACTGCGCGACGAAGAGCCGCCCGCCGGTGGCGTCGGCCAGGGCCTGCATGTTCTCCTTGGCCTGCCTGGCCCAGCGGGGCGGCGGCACCCTGGTGAACGGATCCAGAAACACGGGGTAGATCAGTGCGTTCATCAACTCGGCGGCGTTGCGCAGCTTTTCAAACGGCACCTGGGATGGCGCTCCCGTGCCCTGGATCCGGTTGTCGATGCCGTCGGTGAGGACGATGAGCGCGTTGCGCTCCAGCGGCCGCTGCCGGAGCTCCTCGGCATAGGCCAGCACAATCGCATCATACAGGGGTGTGCCGCCGGAAACCTCGGGGATCGCCTCGACCATGGCCTGGAGCCGCTCCCGCTCGTTGGTCAGCGGCGAGAGGACGTGGAAGAGGTTGTGGGCGAGGGCGTAGGCGGCCACCTTGTCCTGAGGCCGCGCGATCCCGAGAAACTGCCGCGCCGCTGCCTTCATGGCGGGCCGGTCGCGGCGGGTGCTGCCGCTCAGGTCGAGCAGCAGGGCGAGGTTGAAGGGCACTTCCTCGGAGCCGGCGGAGGCCACCTCCTGCGCCACGCCGTCCTCGAGCACCTCGAAGTCGGCAGGGGCCAGGTCCGTCACCGGGCGGCCCTGACGGTCAAACACCGCCGCCATCAGGTTCACCAGCCGCACGCTGGAGCGGAACACCGGCATCCCTTCGCCGGCGAGGCTCGGCGGGGGGGCGGTTTGCTCGGTTAGAGCAGCGGCGGGCTGGGCCGTCGATTTCTTTTCCGCCAGGATCTCCTCGACGATGCCCGAGGCTTGCCAGGGCAGCTTGACCGGGGAATCCTCCGGGATCGGGATGTCTTGGAGGACGACCCGCGCCGGCGCGCCGGTGTCGGCGGCGATTCGGCCGTAGGTGATCCACCACGCGGGGAGCCGGTCGCGGAGCAGCCAGTGCCGCGCTCCGTCGCCGGCCCGGATTGTTTCTTGCTTGACCGGTAGGCCTGCGGCAATCGAGACTTGTGGCGGGGCCTGCCTGGCGGTGAGGCGCAGGCGGGTGGCGCTCCACGGCGCCGAGAGGAGCAAGTCGCCGGTCTCGCTCCGCAGCTCGGCGCTGCGGAACAGGCCCCGGAGGCTGATGGCGCCGGCCACGGTCCGGGCTTCGACATCAAATCCGTAGGGGATCTCGGCCTCGATGTCGATGCGGGCGCCGTCCGGCGGATGGGCCTTGATCGAAACCAGGCCCGGGAGCCGTTCCACGCTGGCATCCTCGGCGTGAACGGCGCGGGTGGGAGAGCTCCGGCGCACCTCGATAGTCTTGCGGGCGGCGACCACAACCGAGACATTGCCCACAGGGTTGTCGAGGCGGACGGTGATGGCGGCGGGCGCCCCGAGAGCGGCGAGGGCGGCGGCGGCCATCCATAGCCGAGCCGGCTGGCGCATCGCGATTCGGATCACCCTTGTCTACCTCGATCTTCGCACACCGGCGCGGCCGCGCCCCGTGGTCAAGCCGCCGCCGGATAGCATACGATGAGTGAGAAAAATGGGGATCGGAACCCATTGTTGAATTCTGGTCGGAAGGAGAGATATGGCACAGATCAAAGGACCCGCAATCTTCCTGGCTCAATTCATGGGTGATGAGGAGCCGTTCAACAGCCTGCCGTCGATCACCGCCTGGGCCGGGTCGCTCGGCTATCTCGGGGTGCAGTTGCCTTCGTGGGACGGCCGCGTGATGGACCTGGCCAAGGCCGCCGAATCGAAGACCTATTGCGACGAGCTGAAAGGACAGTGCAACGGGCTGGCCATCACCGAACTTGCGTCGCACCTCCAGGGGCAGTTGGTGGCGGTGCACCCGGCCTACGACGAGCTGTTCGACGCTTTCGCGGCCCCGGAAGTGCGCGGCAACGCGAAAGCGCGCACCGAGTGGGCGACGCAGCAGATGAAGCTTGTGATCAAGGCCTCGGCCAACCTCGGGCTGAGCGCCTCACCCTCGTTCACGGGTGCGCTGCTGTGGCCGATGCTGTACCCGTGGCCCCAGCGCCCCGCCGGGCTGGTGGAGGAGGGCTTCCAGGAGTTGGCGCGGCGGTGGAAGCCGATTCTGGATTACGCTGATGAAAACGGCGTCGATCTGGCTTACGAGTTGCACCCGGGTGAAGATGTATATGACGGGGCGACGTTCGAGCGCTTCCGCCAAGCCACGGGGAACCACCCGCGGGTGGCGATCAACTACGATCCGTCGCACTTTGTGCTGCAATGCCTGGACTACGTGCGGTTTATCGACGCCTACGCTCCGTTTATCAAGGCCTTCCACGTCAAGGACGCTGAGTACCGGCCGTCGGAGAAGGCGGGCGTTTACGGCGGTTACCTGGATTGGAAGAGCCGCCCCGGCCGGTTCCGCAGCCTCGGCGACGGGCAGGTCGACTTCAAGCAGGTGTTCACGCGCCTGACGGCTGTCGGCTACAGCTCCTGGGCGGTGCTGGAGTGGGAGTGTTGTTACAAGGACGCCGCGCAAGGGGCCAAGGAAGGGGCGCCGTTCATCGCTTCGATGCTCATTGACGTGCCCAGGAAGGCTTTCGACGACTTCGCCGGGGCGGGCACGGACGTCGAGCGCAACCGGCGGATTTTGGGACTTGGCTGAGCGGGGATGGCAAGCTGACGCTTGCCCTAGGCGGGCTTCAGCCAGGCGGCGGGCCGCTCGAGCCCTTCGGGCAAGAGGGTGGCGGTGTCGCCGCGCGTGGCGGCGAGCTGCTCGGGGGTCAGGTCTTCCGCCGTGCGGAGGTCGGCGCCGGAGAGGTCGGCCTCCTCCAAGTCCACGCCGATCAGGCGCGCACCGACCAAGTTGGCGCCCGTCAGGTTGGCCCAGCGCAGGTCCGCGCCTTTGAGGTTGGCCAGCGTCAAGTCGGCCCCGGAGAGGTCAGCGTTGCTGAGGTTGGCGACCGTCAGGTTCGTCCCGCTCAGGTCGGCGCCGGAGAGGTCGGGCAGGATCTGCGGGTTCTCCGCCCGCCATTGGTTCCAGCGGTCCACGTCCTGCTTCAACAGCTTCAGGTGCGCCTGGTTGGCCATGACCTACGAAGTTTCCTCCGAATCCTTATCCTACCTCTTCCAGCAGTGCATGCCGGTCACCAACATGCTGTTCCAGGACGGCTCGGACTTCCGGCCTCGTGGAACGGCGGCGAGTGAGCATGTTGAGCGACTTGACGACCTTGAGGGGGGACATTTCGGATGGTCAGGGTCGCCATGGGGTTGCCTTGCCGGCATAATGCCAGCGGACGGGCGGCGCGTCGCTGCACGAAGCGGCTGCAACCGGGGGCGCCGCCGCGGCATCTGGAAGCATATAGAGTGGAGACAGCTCCCTGTGGAGGATTTCACAAGCTATGCGTAAACGTCTATTGTTGAGCTGCCTGCTCGGGCTGGCGGTGGCCGCCTCGCCGTCGCTGCTGAAGGCCGGCGGCGACGCGGACAAAGGCAAGCAAGTCTTCGAGCAGTGCGGAGTGTGCCATCACGCCGACAGCACCGAGAAGAAGCTGGGCCCTGGGCTGAAAGGCCTGTTCAAGAAGAAGAAGATGGAGAACGGCAAGGCGCCCACCGAAGCCAACGTCAAAGCCGTCATCAACGAGGGCGGCAACGGCATGCCCGCTTACAAGGAGATCCTGACCGACGAGGAGAAGGATCATCTTCTCGCCTACCTGAAAACCCTTTAATCGCCCCTGCTCCGCCGACCCCGTCGCATCCCGGATTTGCGGCGCCGGATTTGCTGGCATCACAACCGGGGCTGTGCTACCGTGAGAGGTTCAGCCTGGAGGCTGAGTTGACAGGAGGACTATGCAGGCCCTCGGAATGGTTGAAACAAGAGGTTTGACCGGCGCCATCGAGGCGGCCGACGCGATGGTGAAGACGGCCAACGTGGTGCTGGCGGGCAAGGATTATGTCGGGGCCGGGCTGGTCATCGTCACCGTGCGGGGCGACGTTGGCGCGGTGAAGGCCGCCACGGACGCCGGGGCCGCGGCTGCGCGCCGCGTCGGCGAACTGGTGGCGGTGCATGTCATTCCCGCGCCGCACCAGGAAGTTGAAAGCATTTTGCCTGGGGCCAAGCAAGGGGGCAAGTAAGCCGGCCGGAGCTGTGCGGCTGCCGCCCGGCGCTGACCTCTGTCGGCGGACGGCCAGACGATGTTGAAGGATCCAGATCTCATCGCCATCCAGGAAGCCCGCACCAAGATCGAACTCGCCTACGCGGCCTGGCAGAAGTTCAGCGGGTTTTCCCAGGACCAGATTGACGCCATCGTGGAGCAGGTAGCCGCCACCGGCCGGGCGCACGCCCGGCGTCTGGCGGAGATGGCGGTGCAAGAAACCGGCTACGGCAACGTCAAAGACAAAGTAGCGAAGAACCTGCTGTGCGCGGATTTTTTGCCGCGGAAGATGCGGGGGATGAAGCTCGTCGGGGTGCTCCGCGAGATTCCGGAGGAGAAAGTCGTCGAGGTCGGAGTCCCGGTCGGGGTCGTGGCCGCGATCATCCCGACGACCAACCCGACTTCCACGGTCATTTACAAGACGCTGATCTCGCTCAAGGCGGGCAACGGGATCGTGTTGAGCCCGCACCCGCGGGCCAAGGAATGCACGTGCCACACCGCCGATTTGCTCTACCGGACGGCCGTGGAGGCCGGGGCGCCGCAGGACCTGATTCAGTGCCTGAGCAACGTCACCCAGCACAGCACGCAGGAACTGATGCGGCATCCCAAGACGGCGGTTATCCTCGCCACCGGGGGACACGGTCTGGTGAAGGCGGCCTATTCGAGCGGCAAGCCTGCCCTCGGCGTGGGCCCGGGAAACGTTCCGGTGCTGGTGGAAAAGTCGGCCGATGTGGCCGCGGCGGTGGCGATGGCGGTGGAGGGCAAGGCGTTCGACTACGGCACGGTGTGCTCGAGCGAGCAGGCTCTGGTGACCTGCCTGGAGCTCAAGCCGAGGGTGCTGGAGGAACTGCGGAAGAACAAGGCGTTTCTCTGCACCCAGGAGCAGGCCGAGGCGCTGGGCCGGCTGCTGATTTCCCCGCGCGGGACGGTTGTGCCGGAGTGCGTGGGCCAGTCGCCGATGAAGATCGCTCGGATGGCGGGCTTCGAAGTTCCGCCCGACACGTCGATTTTGGCGGCGGAAATCCACGGCGTCGGCCCCGAGCACCCGCTGTCGCGCGAGAAGCTCTCGCCGGTGCTGGCGCTGTACTTCGGCAAGGATTTTCAGGAAGCGATGGATGTCTGCGAGGCCATTCTGCGCTTCGGCGGGCTCGGCCACACGTGCGTGATTTTCTCGCGCGACGAGGCACGGATCCGGGAGTTCGGCCTGCGGATGCCGGCCTTCCGCGTGCTGGTGAACACCCCGGCGCCGCACGGTTCGGTGGGCCTTACGACGAACGTCTTCCCGTCGATGACGCTGGGCTGCGGGGCGGCGGCGGGCAACGCGACCAGCGACAACGTGGGCCCGCAGCACCTGATCAACATCAAGCGCATCGCCTGGTCCGTGCGACGCACGGAGGAGGTGCTGGAAATTCCGGAGGAGGCTTCCG
>FWPU01010892.1_pt1 | contig 13139 bp, 10 predicted proteins | sample 2228361 | NCBI WGS metagenome assembly FWPU01 (sample SAMEA103939777, study PRJEB20133) | metagenome | reverse complement strand
CTTTTGGATGAGTTCGTTCATGGTCAAAACCTCCTGCTCACCGGGCGACCAGCCAAGCAATGCCAGTGCATTAATTACGGCTTCTGGAAGAAAACCTTGTTCGCGGTAGTCTCGAATGCTAATCGCTCCATGGCGCTTGGAAAGTTTTTGCCCATCGTCACCTAAAACTATGGGTAAGTGGGCAAAAGTTGGCGTTTGATAACCAAACTCATTAAAGAGCATAATATGGTAGGCGGTATTGGTAAGATGATCTTCACCCCTGATAATGTGAGTGATCTCCATTAAGCCATCATCAACTACTGCTGCCAAGTGATAAGAAGGACGCCCATCAGAGCGCATCACAATAAAGTCACCTAAGTCTTCACTTGACAGTCCCATTTCACCTTTTATCAAATCATTCCAGCGGATAGAACCAGAGGAAATGCGAAAACGCCAACTTGGGTTAGTTTCCTTCTCAAATTCTCTAACTTCTTTTGGAGAAAGACTGCGGCACTTGCCATCATAGCGGGGCGGCAAGCCTTTCGCCAAAGCAGCTTGGCGGCTTTTTTCCAGCTCTTCAGGCGAGCAAAAACAGGGATAAACAGCGTCTTTTCGTTTTAAAATCTCTAAATGTTTCTGATAAATGGCCAATCTCTGACTCTGAAAGTAAGGGGCGTGAGGCCCACCAACCTCAGGACCTTCGTCCCAGCTCAGCCCCAACCACTTTAACCCCTCAAGAATGCTCTCTTGGTAAGCTTGCTTGGAACGACTCACATCAGTATCTTCCAAGCGAAGAACAAACTTTCCTTGGTTCTGACGTGCAAATAAAAAGTTAAAGAGAGCTGTTCTGGCACCTCCAAGATGAAGCTCGCCTGTTGGGCTAGGAGCAAACCGCACTCTAACCTTTTCCACTAAACCTCCTCAAGTAAAGCAACGGCTTGAGCAGCTATCCCTTCTTTTCGACCCACAAATCCTAAACCTTCTGCCGTTGTCGCCTTGACACCTACCTGTTCTGGTTGAACCTCTAAAACTTGGCCAATGCGCTTTTGCATCTCCTCAACATGCGGCGTAATTGGCGGTTCCTCAGCTGCAATAACAATATCCACATTAACTACTCTTAAGCGCGCTTTCTTTAACATCTTCATCACTTCATCGAGGAGCAGCAAGGAAGAGATGTCCTTATACTTAGCGTCAGTAGATGGAAAATACTGGCCAATGCTGCCAAGAGAAGCCGCTCCCAAAAGCGCATCCATTAAAGCATGAAGGGCCACGTCCGCATCTGAGTGTCCAGCCAGCCCTTGGCTGGCTGGAATTCTAACCCCTCCTAAAACAAGAGGACGACCTGGTGTTAAACGATGCACATCATAACCTAAGCCAACTTTCATTTTCTCTTTTTTATCAAAGCCTCAGCTAAGATTAAATCAACTGGGTTAGTTATTTTAATATTTTCAAAAGAGCCTTCCACTATCTTAACAGGGTAGCCTAAACGTTCAACCAAAGCTGCGTCATCGGTGCCCTGCCAACCCAAGTCTTCCGCTTTCTCATAAGCTTCTCGAATAACCTCAAAAGGAAAGACTTGTGGTGTTTGAACTTGCCAAAGTCGCTGGCGATCCACGGTCTTTATCACTTGACCCTGTTCAACCTCTTTAACAGTATTAACAACTGGCACCGCTACCACAACTCCCTCTTCACCTTTTTGAGCCTTAACGGCCTTATTAATTAATTCAGGCGTTACAAATGGGCGTGCCCCATCATGGACGACGACTAGACGGCAACTCGGAGGCAGCACCTTTAATCCATTCCTAACCGAACTTTGCCTAGTTAAACCGCCTTCAACTACTTTTGCCACTTTGTGAAGGTTATACGTTCTCACCAAGTTACTTAACTCGCTCTGTCTCTCTGAGTTAACTGCTACCGCCACCTGGCTAACAGTGGTAGCTTCTTCAAATGCTTGGAGTGTCCAGACTAAAAGAGGGCGATCGCCTAGTTTAAGAAATTGCTTCTCACGACCTAATCGTCGACCTTGACCGCCAGCCGCAATGACTGCCCAAATCAATCGGAAGCCTCTTGAACCCGCGAAAAAACGATTTTGCCAGCTGAGGTTTGGAGTAAACCGGTTACCTCAACCTCTACTTCTTGGCCAATCAAATTCCTTCCTTCTTCAACCACCACCATCGTCCCATCGTCCAAATAGCCGACTCCTTGCCCTTTTTCCTTACCTTCCTTAATCAGTTTGAGCTTAAAGACTTCGCCAGGCAAAAAATCAGGTTTGAGCGCGTTAGCTAAGTCGTTTAAGTTCAAGACTCTCACACCTTCTATTGAAGCAACGCGATTTAAGCCGTAGTCAGTGGTTATCAAAACCGCTCCTAACTCCTTGGCCAGAGCGATTAACTTGCTATCGACATCAGAGTAGGCCTCTGGGTCTCGGTCAATTATCTCTATCCAGCCATTTACCTTCATCTTATCTAGAACGTCCAGAGCCCTTTGACCCCGAGCTCGCTTTATTTCATCTGATGAATCAATCAACCTTTGAACTTCTTTTAAGACGAAACGAGGCACGATAATTTTACTCTCCAAATAACCCAGTTTTGCCAACTCAGCTATTCGCCCGTCAACAATAACACTAGTGTCGAGAAGCTTTAAAGAAATTGCTCTTCCCGAAAACTGCTCTTTTAAAACTAAAGAAAGAATTTCCCGCCTTTTATGCCAGGAAACATAAACACCTAGGGTGCCTAGGAAGAAAAAGAAAAAGAAAGAGATATAGATACCAAAAGTCGGCATCGCAAGAAGAAAAGGGAAAGAAACAAGGGAAGAGACTAAAAGCCCTACTAAAAGACCGAAGACAGTTAAGAGAAAGTCCACGCCAGGTATTTCCCTCAAAGCTCTCTCAACGCCTTGAGCCAGCTGACTGGCCTGACGACCTATCACCCCTCCAAACAAATAGCCTATCCCAGTGAAGCCTAAAACAAACACGACTCCCCACCAAGGTCCTCGATAATAAGGCTCAAGATACTTGGTCAACACGGTAAAGAAAAAGTTACCAATTATAGCAAAGGCTAAAGTAATTATGAGTCTAACAAACTCGGCATACATTCCCCCTCCTAGAAGTACCTCTCTAATTGGTTCACTTCTTTAAGGCGCTGAAGTCCTTCTCGTATCGCTCTGGCTCTTACTTCTCCGACACCTTCTACATCATCAAGTTCTTCAACTGTCGCTGCTTCCAAACTTTGCAAAGTTTCAAACTGCTCAACTACCTTATTGACTACTGAAATTGGCAATCGAGGAATTTTCTTTAGCAAACGGTAGCCACGCGAATGAAGTGGGGTCTCTAAAACTGTTATTGACCCCTCATAGCCCAAAGTCTTTGCCATTTCCAGGGGGCTCAAAAGTCCTTCAGGTGAAAGTCTCGCCAAATCTTTAACAATCCGCTCAACTTGCTTGGGCTGCTTAGCGTAGTCTTTAACCAACATCAGATGCTCTTCTTCCAGCCCCACTACCAGCTCGTCCAGTTGCATCCGCACTAACCTGCCTTCAGAGCCTAACTCAATGATGTATCTTTCTATCTCCCTAATCACCCTGGAAACCATCTCGCCACGCTGCAACAAGGCGACTACGTCACCCAAGGTGACCATATCTTCAAACTCAAGGTAGCTCAAGTTAGAACTTTCCTGCTCAAAGCGCTGACGGTATCGCCCCAAAGTCTGTAAAGCCTGGTTAGCCTTGGCTAAAATTACTTCAGAGTCGGGTAAGACATACTTGATATTTCCTGTGTAAATTGAAACGATATCTCTCCGCTGAGAAATGGCTATAACTAAAGAGTTTGTCTGTTTAGCCACTCGCTCAGCTGTCCGATGACGCATGCCTGTCTCGCTTGTCGAAAGTTCAGGGCTGGGATTTAAATGTACATTCGCCCAAACAATTTTGTCTAAATCACCGTCAATTAAAATAGCGCCATCCATTTTGGCCAGCTCAACTAGCCGAGCTGCTGAAAAACTACAGTTAACCTTAATTCCGCCATCCGATAACTTGAGAACTTCCTTTAAATTGCCGATGACAACAAGCGCTCCTGTCTTGCCGCTGATAATGTGTTCAATTCCCTCCCGCAACTCAGTCCCGGGAGCCAACTTGCTAAGCGCCTTGATAAGCTGTTTTTCCTTAAGATCGTAGTCCTTCTTGGCTTTCACTTTGAATAAGCTCCTTGACCTCCATCAAATTTTTGCAGCCCCGATAATTAAAAGTCTGATTAGTATGCATAATCTTATCATAAATTGGCCCAATTGACCACTTAAACCCTAACTTAGCTGCTTCTTTGAGACGTAAATTGACTTGGGAAACCGTTCTCAACTCGCCCGTCAAGTCAACTTCTCCAAAAAAAACCCATGAAGAAGCCAGGGGCAAATTGTGATAGGAAGAAAAAATCGCCACAGCCATGCCTAAATCAGCAGCTGGCTCTGTGATTTTAAGACCACCCGTCGTCGCAATATAAATATCATTTTCATACAATCTCAAACCTAACTCTTTCTCTAAAACAGCGTTGATAATGAGAGACCTGTTAAAGTCTGCTCCAACGACTAAACGACGAGGTGAAGGCAGGTAACTGCGCGAAACTAAGGCTTGTATTTCCACTAGAAAAGGGCGACTTCCCTCCATCACCGCCACAATGGCTGAACCAGCTTTCTTCTCTCTTCCTTGAGGCAGAAAGTAGCGCCCAGGGTTTTTGACTTCTTTCAGTCCAGTTGAAGTCATTTCAAACACACCAATCTCATCTGTCGAGCCAAAGCGGTTCTTGAAAGAACGGATAATTCGGTGAAATGACGTGTACTCTCCCTCGAAATACAAAACCGTGTCAACCAGATGCTCCAAAACCTTAGGTCCCGCTAAAGCTCCTTCTTTGGTTACATGACCTATCAAAAATAAAGCTAAACCTTTTTCTTTAGCCAGCTTAATCAAGTTCGATGAAGCTTCTCGCACCTGACTGACGCTGCCTGGCGCCGAAGAAATCTCAGGGTGATAAAGAGTTTGGACTGAATCCACCACCGCCATAAAGTAGTCTTTCTCTTTTAAAGTTTCCAAAATTGCCAACAAGTTCGTTTGGGGCAAAACAAAAAGAGAAGATGTTTTTAAGCCCAGTCTTTCTGCTCTAAGGCCAATTTGGCTAGCTGATTCTTCACCTGAGATATAAATAACTGGTTTTTCCTGGCTAAGTTGGGCAGCGACTTGCAATAACAAGGTAGACTTGCCAATTCCAGGCTCCCCTCCCACTAAAACCGCTGATTGAGGAACAATGCCTCCTCCAAGAACACGGTCGAACTCACCTATGCCACAGGAAAAGCGGGGCTCTTTCTGAACTTTAACTTCTTGAAGGGGGATAGGTGGAGCAAGAGCAAATTTAGTTAATTCTTCTTCTTGACTTTCTACTTCTTCAACTAGCGATTCCCACTCACCGCACTCTGGGCACCGCCCCATCCAGCTAAAAGCCTGGTAACCGCAGGCTTGGCAGCGCCAAACGGAGCGCGGTTTTTTCATTCCCCACCTTCAACAGGCGTTACAACTTTTTCTGACTCCTTCGAATAGAAAAAGATGCCATCCTCACCCGCGTCCACCACTACTGTCTGACCTGATTTAAACTGATTGCCAAGGATAGCTTCGGAGAGAGGATCTTCAACCAAGCGTTGAATGGCTCGGCGAAGCGGTCGGGCTCCAAGAGCCGGATCATAGCCTTCCTTAGCCAAGTAATCCCGAGCTGTTTCTGATAGTTCAAGAGAAATATCCTTGTCTTCTACCCGCTCAGTTAACCGACTAAACATTAAATCAACGATGGATTTAATCTCCTCTTGAGTGAGCTCATGAAAGACAATCACGTCATCGAGGCGGTTTAAAAACTCAGGCCGAAAAGTTCTCTTGAGTTCTTGCATAACTTTTTCCTTCATTTCCTCATAAGAACCTCCGCCACTGCCTTTTGGTTTAGAAAAACCAAAAGAAGCTCTCTTTTGAATATCCCGAGCACCCAAGTTAGAAGTCATAATGATGATGGTGTTCTTAAAGTCAACTGTCCTGCCTTGAGCATCAGTTAAACGACCGTCTTCCAGTATCTGAAGCAAGATATTGAAAACATCTGGGTGAGCTTTTTCGATTTCGTCAAGTAAGATTGTCGAGAAGGGTCGGCGCCTCACGGCTTCGGTTAACTGACCTCCTTCCTCGTAGCCAACGTAGCCAGGTGGCGAACCTACTAGTCGAGAAACTGTGTGCTTCTCCATATACTCAGACATGTCAAGCTGGATTAATGCATCTTCGTCACCAAAAAGATACTCAGCCAATGCTTTAGCTAACTCTGTTTTACCAACACCGGAAGGGCCCAAGAAGATGAAGGAACCGGCTGGCCGTTTAGGGTCTTTGAGCCCAGCTCGGGCTCGCCTCAAGGAACGAGATAAAGCTCTAACTGCTTCGTCTTGGCCTACTACCCGCTGGTGCAGGCCCTCTTCCATTTTAAGAAGTTTTTCAGTTTCTTCCTCTGTTAGCGAGAAAACGGGAATGCCCGTCCAAGTTGAAACTATCTCTGCTACTTCTTCCGCTGTCACTTCAGGACGCAGTGCCTCCCTTGTTTTCCGCCAGACTTCTTGCTTCTTCTTTTTTTGAAACAAAATGTTTTTCTCCTTGTCCCGCAAAGAAGCCGCCTTCTCAAACTCCTGAGACTGAATGGCTTCCTCCTTTTGGACTCTAACTTTTTTAATCTCTTCCTCCAAAGCTTTAATCTCCGGCGGGGTTGTTAAAAACTTTATTTTCACTCTGGAGGCAGCTTCATCAATAAGGTCAATAGCTTTGTCAGGCAAGTAACGGTCAGTTATGTAGCGGTCACTCAAGTTAGCAGCAGCTACAATAGCTTCATCGGTAATTCTGGCTTTATGATGGTTTTCGTAATGACTCCTCAAGCCCTTCAAGATTTCAATTGTTTCAGCCACGCTTGGCTCGTCAACATAAACAGGCTGAAAACGCCGCTCTAAGGCTGCATCTTTCTCTAAATACTTTCTGTACTCGTCTAAAGTAGTCGCACCGATTGTTTGAATTTCGCCTCGAGCCAAGGCAGGTTTGAGAATTGAGGCAGCGTCAATCGCCCCCTCAGCAGCGCCAGCCCCAACCAAAGTGTGAACTTCATCAACGAAGAGTACAACATTGCCACGTTTGCGAATCTCCTTCATCAGTCGTTTTAACCTCTCTTCAAACTCACCTCGATATTTAGACCCTGCCACTAAAGCACCCAAATCAAGGGTGTATATTGCCTTGTCTTTAAGTGTTTCTGGCACTTCGCCTGATGCCACACGTTGAGCTAACCCTTCAACGATAGCTGTTTTGCCAACGCCTGGCTCCCCGACTAAAACAGGGTTGTTCTTGGTTCGCCGAGTTAAAATTTGCATCACTCGTTCAATCTCTTTACTCCGACCTACCACAGGGTCAAGCTTCTTTTCCCGCGCCAGCTTGATGAGACTTCTCCCATACTCCTCAAGATATGAGCCCTTAGTTTTTCCCCGAGGCTCTGCCGCAAAAGAAGATGAACCAACGTAACCACTCAGTTGACGAATGACTTGATTGCGCACAGTTTCAAAGTCAGCACCCATCTCTTGAAGCGTTTGAGCGGCTACGCTTTCTTCTTCTCGCAAAAGACCTAAAAGGATGTGCTCAGTCCCAATGTAATTGTGACCTAACTGCAAAGCTTCACGGAAAGCGAGCTCTAAGACTTTTTTAGCCCGATGCGAAAAGGGCAAATGCTCAGAGGGGGAACTTTCGCCCTTACTCAATTGCTCTTCAATCCGCTGCCTCACTTCCTCTAGCTCAAGACCGATAACTTGAAGCACTTGGGCAGCTAGACCGTCATCTTCTCGCAAAAGACCCAAGAGGATGTGCTCAGTCCCAACATAACTTTGATTAAACAAACGAGCCTCCTCTTCCGCGTGAATCATGACACGTCGGGCACGTTCGGTAAAGCGGTCAAAAAACTTTTCAGCCACTTTTTAAACTCCTTTCTTACTCTTATTTTGAACCTTGAAAGGGGATTTTGTCAATTTAGGCAACTTGGCTGCTTTGCCATAAGAATTGGCTAAACAGGGAGGAATTAGAATTTAAAAATTTTTAAACTTTCTTGACTAGGTCTTTTCTGGCCTGAGCTGAGGAAAGAGCAAAACCTCCCGAATGGAATATGAGTCAGTTAAAAGCATCACTAACCTATCAATACCCACACCCAGCCCCCCAGTAGGGGGAAGCCCGTACTCCAAAGCCTGAAGAAAGTCTTCGTCTAGACGCTGCGCTTCCTCATCGCCTAACTCACGCAGAGCCAACTGTTCTTCAAACCGCTTACGCTGTTCAATCGGGTCGTTAAGTTCCGAGAAGGCATTGGCTATTTCCCTTCCTACAACAATCAGTTCAAAACGTTCAGTTAAGTTGGGATTTCGAGGGTGAGTCCGAGCTAAGGGGGAAATCTCTTTGGGATAGTCAAAAACAAAAGTTGGCTGATGAATTTGAGGTTCGACAACTTTTTCGAACAACTCCGCAATTATCTTGCCTTTCCCAAAGTAGTCCTTGACTTCAACACCGTGCACTTCTGCCACCTTTTTAAGCTTTTCTTTAGACATTTCAAAAGAGACTGCCGTTCCCACTTTTTCCTCTACAAGCTGCAGCAAAGTCGCCTCGTGGAAAGAGGAAAAATCAACCTCTTTACCCTGATAATTTACTTTTAAGGTGCCTTTAGCTTCTTTCACAACCTCCCGAAGCATTTCTTCTAAAAGCTTCTTCATGCCCCGATAGTCCGAGTATGCTTCGTAAACTTCGAGCATGGTAAATTCCGGATTGTGCTTCACTGAAATTCCTTCATTTCTAAAGTTCTTCCCAATTTCATAAACCTTTTCCAAACCCCCAACTACCAGCCTTTTCAAATATAATTCAGGAGCAATTCGTAAATAAAGGTCAACGTCTAAAGCGTTGTGATGAGTAACAAAAGGACGAGCCGCCGCTCCGCCCGGCAGAGGTTGAAGAATCGGTGTCTCCACCCCTAAAAAACCTCTTGAGTTTAAAAAGCTCTTTACAGCCTTTAAAACTTTCGACCTGGTTTCAAAAACCTCTTTTACTTGAGGGTTCATTAAAAGGTCTAAGTACCGCTGGCGGAAGCGCGTTTCCACATCTTGAAGACCATGCCACTTTTCGGGTAAAGGCCTCAAGCACTTAGCCAGCAAGCAAAACTTTTCAACTTCAATGGAGAGCTCACCGCGGCGCGTCTTTAAAATCTCTCCTTCCACTCCCACAATGTACCCAATATCAATTAAATCTAGGAACTCTTGGTAATCTTGAGGGGAAAGCGCTCGAACGCTCAAGAAAAGCTGAATTGAACCTGTTCCTTCCTTGATATGACCAAAAGTGGCCTTGCCATGCTCGCGGCGAGACACCAGCCGACCAGCCAGTCTTGCCCGAGAGCTGCTTGATTCGCCTGGTTTTAAGTCTTTGAACTGCACTTCTACTTCGAGCAAGCTTTGCGAAGGCTCGAAAGAGAGCTCATAAGGAGAACCATGCTTCTCTTCCCAACTTTTAAGTTTGGCTAAGCGGGCTTGGATAAGTTCTTCTGGTTCACCCATCTTCGTGACCAGACCCCCTCAAGAAACAACTGGTTTAATTGACCAAAAGCTTTCACAATCCAAAACTTTTCTCCTGAAAGCATTAACACCTAAATGAGACTTTTCAAGCATAATTTCGGCTTTGAGTATAAGGGAGAGAACAAACGTTTGTAAAGGTTATCGAACAATTTTTGTAATGGGTATTTCTAAGATGTCTTCAGCGCCAACTTCCTTAAGCTTCGGAATAAGCAAGTTGACTTGGTTTTTGTCAACCACGGTGACCAATTCGTAATACTCAGATTCATAAAGACGAGAGACAGTAGGTTTTTTCATAGCCGGCAAAGCTTCAATAACTGCTGCCAACCTATCCTCGCGAACGTTCATGGAAAGCAAAACTCGGCCACGTGCCTCCACCACTCCCAAGAGCAGCGTCTTTATTTCTTCAATCGCCTTTCGTTTCTGACTATCAGCATAAGACTTTTTATTGGCAATTAGCTTAGTAGTTGACTCTAGGATTTGGCCAATGATTTTGAGGCGATTGCGTCTTAAAGTTTCCCCTGTTTCTGTTAAGTCCACTACCACATCAACGATGTCAGGAACTTTTGCTTCGGTAGCACCGTATGAATAATAAACTTCAATAGATTTACCTAGTTGCTTGAAGTAAGCTCGAGTTAAATTAGGAAACTCTGTAGAAATCTTAGCACCGTCTGGCAAGTCTTCAGGCTTATCCCAAGGAGCCTCTTCAGGCACCGCAATAACCAGTTTAACTGGCTTTTGACTAACCTTGCTGTAAGGAAGGTCAGCCACAATCTCTACATCAGCACCAAATTCCTTAATGCAGTCAAGGCCACTTATTCCAAGGTCAAAGTAGCCTTCTTCGACCAAGCGGGGAATCTCCTGAGGTCTCAATGTCCTCACCTCAGCCACCCTTGGGTCCTCGATAGCTGAGGAATAAGAACGAGGTGTTCTCCTCACTTCTAAATCAGCCTCTTTAAACAACAACAAGGTTGGCTCTTCTAAACTGCCTTTAGGCAAAACTATCTTTAACATTGCATCCTCCCAAGTAAATCAAGTGACATTCTAACTGGTTAAGCAAAGCGGGGCAAGCTTAAGTTAAGCTTTTTACAGATCGAGCTTTCTTTTTTACCTTATTTATGTGCTCTAAGGTCAGCGTTCTCTCAAAACTTCTCAAAGCTTCCACCTTAAAACCATGACGGTCAGCCAGCGCTCTCATCTCTTCCACTTTCTCCAATGATATTTCCTTGCCTAAGGTGTAACTTTCAAATCTCCCCTCTAAAGCCAGCAAAATAGTCTCGGCCAAACAAGCAAAAGCATAGCCAGGGGGGAGTCCCATATCAAAATTAGTTCTCATGCCAGGCACTTTGACAATGCCACCATCGATAACCAATACGTCCTTTCTCACTCGAACCACTTTTGCTGAGACATCGCGAGGACGAGCTACATCGCAGACCACCGTTCCTGGTCTTAAAACCTCCGGCTCAATTAAAGCTTTGACGGCTGAAGATGCTGTCACAACAACACTTGCTTCAGCTACTTTGGAAAGGTCTGTTGAAGCATGAACGTTGTTTCCTCGACTGCGGAGTTTGTCAGCTACAGTCTTTAGTCTTTCCTCATCTCTACCTAAAACAATGGTTTTTTTAAAAGAAGGAGTCAAAAGATGGGCGCAAGCATAACCAATCGAGCCGGTAGCTCCTACGACTGCCAAAGTTGCCTCCTTTAGCTCTATCTCCATCAGTTCAGCTGCTCTAAGTGTGCCTTCAATAGCCGTAGCAGTGGTGTAAGTATTACCGGTGGTCAAAGGGATATTGACCATCTTTTGAAGCTCGACCCCACCTCTGCCTGGAATAGCGGTAAAGGCCCCCAGGCCAACAATTTGAGCTCCTTCTTTCTCAGCAACTTTACAAGCCTTAGTTAACTTTTTCAAAACTTTCTCTTCAGGCAGCTCGTCAAACTGGCTGGGGAGAAGAGGAACGGCCACTAAAAACCCTTTAACTTTTTCTCCGCTCAAAGACTGAATTCCCTCAACTTCATCTAGGACAAAAGGTGGCCTCCTCCTCAAAATTGAGGCAACTACTTTGGGAGAAAGCTTTTTAGCCAGCTTATATTTTTTTACGACATCTTCTAAGTTCAGAGGATGAATTAAAAAACCAAATCTTCCCAAGTTAACTCCTAATTTAATTTCTCGACTCTTGGCTCAAAATTGAGTTTCTCTAAAAGTTCAAGGTATTCATAGGGCTTTATTTCTTCAGGGTCTTTGCCTAAAATTGCGACAAAAACAGCTTCCATAACATTTGTCCCAAAGGAGCGTCCCTCTATAACAGGCGTCGTGGTAATCAAGTACTCCACACCTCGTTTTCTGAAGTCCTCAACGTCATCTTGAGTTATGGTGTTAGTAAGAACCCATTTACCCTTCATATCAGCTGGCATATATTTCCTAACAAAAAGAAAGTCACCCGCCACGATATCGCTCTCCCGATAGTACTTTGAATACTTTTCAAGAGGCTCTTTCTCTTGTTTCTCCCCAGTTGGATAAAGTATCTGGAAAGGCATCTTGGTGATGACAGGCAAAAGTGCTTTAGCTAGGTAAGTGAGCGTTTGGAAAGAGCGAATTGGGATAGGCAAATTCAGTCCAAAGATGAAATCGCCGTAGAGGACTTCACAACCAGCTCGGTGAAGGCTCTCAGCCATGCCAAAGCGGTCCACTGCACTGGTCATCAAAACTTTCTTGCCCCTTAAATCCATGCCTTTATCAATTAAATACTCCACTACTTTCCTTTCTAGCGTATTTTTTAGCCCGCTGCCGTCAACTACTGGAGTCTTTTTAACCACTTCTTTGAGCTTAAGAGCATCACGTATTGGGTAGCGCTTTCCACCAGCCCAAAGGTACAAGTCAATACCGCCTAAACCAAAAGCATCCACCTTTCCATCCAGCTTAGCTAAGAGTTCTTGGGCTTTTTGAAAGTCGCCGTCGGTGCCTAGCCGTTTAACTTCAAAGTCTTCGCCCAAAAGCTTAACATTAGCTTTGTGATCTCTTTTTGAAGAACCGAGGCTTACGCTTACGACCTTTTTCACGCCACCTACCCCACTTTCTTTTCCTAATGGCTTGGCTCAAAATCTCCTCCAATAATTTCAAGTCAACAGCCACGCTTTCTTTAAGAGGCGACTTCCCTAAAGGGATACCAATCAGTCGCGGTCCAAAAATTCTTTCCATTAAGGAAATTCGCCAGTCGGAGCCCAAAAAAATCACTACATCGTAGTCGACTAATCGAGCCATAACCTCCATCACTTCATTGAAGATCTGAGTTCCACTCATTTCTCGCCCCAATTCATCCCTTTCTGACTGAGATAGGAGATAAATATAGTCAACGCCAGCTTCTTTAGCTAAACTAGCTACTTCCTCGACATTAGCCACAGGGAAACCAAGTAAAGCAACTCGACGGCCCTCCCGAACTTCGCCCAGACCTTCTAAATGAGAGATGAAAGAGCGGTCAACGCCCAATTTTTCAGCCACTTGGAGCTGAGTGGAGCCACCTGCCCGCAACT
>FWPU01010891.1_pt1 | contig 13142 bp, 15 predicted proteins | sample 2228361 | NCBI WGS metagenome assembly FWPU01 (sample SAMEA103939777, study PRJEB20133) | metagenome | reverse complement strand
AGCTTTTAGATTATCTATGGGGTTCTATAATTACTTTGATAGATTCCTTAGCACTGGCAACGAGCTGGAATCCCAGACCTGTCTCTGCCAGGCTTAACCGATGGGTGATCATCTTGTGAACAGGGACCTTTCCAGTGCGGATCAGTTCTATCGCTACTGTGATGTCCAGGGGACTGGCACCGTATGAAGACGTTAGTGTTATCCCGTTCCACCAAAAATCATTGAAGGGGATAGGAAAATCAACCCATGGGTCTGTGGGTGCAAAGAATAGGACAGTCCCTCCTCGGTCCACACATTTTATGGCCTGGTCAAATGCAGAAAGGGCACCCGTGCAAACTATAACAAGGTCAGCAAGTCTATTTCCATTGATCTGACTCAGCCGGAAAGGGATATCCTCTCTTGCATGGAAGACGGCGTCTGTCCCTAATTTCTGGGCTGCTTCCAGGCGATACTCATTGATATCTGTAGCAATCAGTCGTCCAGCCCCTGTTGCCCTTGCCAGGGCTATATGGAGGAGCCCGGAAATGCCAGTGCCGATTATGAGGACGGTATCGCCTGCCTGTATTCGCGCTAATCTCTGTCCGCGGGCAACACAGGCGAGGGGTTCAATAAAAACTCCCTCTTCGAAGGAGACCTCATCAGGGAGGAGAAATACGCCTCGGTCTACGTTGATTCCTGGCACCCGGATGTATTCAGCGAATCCCCCAGGGTCAAAATTGGTAGTGCGCAAAGTCTCGCATGCCGTATGGTAACCCCTCAGGCAGTAGCGACACGTGTTGCAAGGGACATGGTGGGAGACAAAGACCCTGTCACCAATTTTGTAGCCCTCCAGACCTTCTCCAATGGCCACAATCTCTCCTGTAACCTCGTGGCCGAGGACGAGGGGGGCCTTTTTAATGCGATACCACTCCATTACATCACTCCCACAGATGCCACTGGCCAATACTTTTACCAGTAACTCGCCAGGACCAATCTGGGGGGTAGGTATCTCCTCTAATCTCACATCCCTGTTGTTATAGTACATTGCTACCCGCATGATGTCTTCTCGTGAGTAAACAATTCATAGGCCTCTTTAGTAGAAGCTTTTTCATGAACAATGGCACGCAAGGCTTTGATCATGGCTATAGGGTGGTCATTTTGCCAGATGTTCCTTCCCAGGTTTATACCAATAGCCCCCTTTTGCATTCCATCATGAACAAACTCGAATACCTCGAGCTCTGTATCACATTTTGGTCCACCGGCTATAACTACTGGGACAGGGCAACCATTTACTACCTTATCAAAGTCATCACACCAGTGGGTTTTCACTATCCGTGCGCCCAGTTCGGCAGCAATACGACAGCTTAAAGCAAGGTAGCGGGCATCCCGCTTTTCTAACTCTTTTCCCACTGCAATAACTGCCATTACCGGAATACCATAATCTTCGCCTTCATTCACAAGCCTTGCAAGATTTAATAAGGTCTGATGTTCATAATCACTACCCACATAGATAGAAATACCTAAAGCGACCGCATTGAGGCGAATGGCCTCTTTTATAGAAGTAGTTATCCCTTCGTTGGCCAGGTCTTTCCCAACCATGCTGGCCCCGCCAGATACCCTAAGGATGATGGGTTTGGTGTTGACAGGGTCTATAGATGAGCGTAACACCCCTCTCGTTACAAAGAGGGCATCACAATAAGGGAGGAGAGGCTTAACAGTTTCCCCTGGTCTTTCCAGTCTCCAGGTGGGTCCTTGAAAATACCCATGGTCGATCGGCAGAAATAAGCAATGTCCGTCAGGTTGAATTAATTGTGCCATACGATTTTTCATTCCCCAATCCATTTAGGAATCCCCCTTTCTGATTTGTGAATTTATTTATTCCATCCCTCTAAAAAGGTATCAGTAGCCCATATTCTCTTTCTTCCCAACAAATCAAGGCCACAATTTCGCCTATCCTCAAAGGGTAAAAAAACCCATTAATGTATATCACACCCGTTATAATTTCTCAAACACAATTCATAAATGGAAAAATAGGGATTAGCAAAAGTTTAACTTTATTATTCCACCTAAAAATAGATATCGGTCCTTCCTGGCATAACACTCTAGTCTTTTGTTGGAAAATTAATGGAGGTGTGTTATTTAAAAGACTCATGGAGACCTGGGATTTCGATGTTATCTGTGTTGGTGCTGGAGGGGCCGGGGTTACTGCTGCATTAAGCGCGGCCAAGGCAGGGGCCAGGGTCGCCATCCTTTCTAAAGAGCCTATTGGATACGGTGACACACGCATCAGCAAAGGGGTGATGGCCTACGCCGGCCTTTCCCAAGGGGATAGCCCGGAGGAGTTTTATAGAGACCTCCTCGAAGGCGGTGAGCATTTAAACGATGGTGAGCTGACCAAGACTATCTCCCGGGAGACAGTCTTGGCTGTTCTCACTGTAGAGGGCTTTGGTCACATCTTCCGCCGTGATGAAGAGGGCAGAATCAGCGGCAAGGTCCTTTCACCGGCAGGAGGACACAGGTTCCCCAGGGGCCTGAGTAGCCCTTCAGAAGGAGTCTCCATTGGAAATGCCCTGCGGGCTGCAATTACCAGGGCAGGGATAGCGCTCTTTGAAGAGACCATGACAGTGAAGCTCTATTCTGAGGGAGGGAGAATCCATGGTGCCCTGGCCCTCCGCCTTTTAAGCGGCGATGCCGTTTTTTTCCGGGCCCCTTCCGTGGTTTTAGCCACAGGGGGGCCGGCTGGCTCTATTACCCTCACACCGATTGCATGCAAAGCGCCACAGGCGATGGATTTAGCCTGGCCTACGAGGCAGGGGCTGAGCTTATAGACATGGAGCAGGTCCAGTTCATCCCCTTTGGAATAACCCATCCCAGACCCTTTATTGGCCTCCTCTGCGGGGAGCCTGCCACAGCAGGCCCTTTCGGCCACCTGCTCAATAATAAGGGAGATGTAGTCCTGGAAGGAATCAATACCATGACCAGGGCCCAGGTAGCTAAAGCCATTTGTATGGAAGTGGAAAAAGGGGGTGGGACAAGGCATAAGGGCCTTATCCTGGACCTATCCCCAAACCTTGCCCATCCCAAAGGCCTTCAGGCAAGGCAAAAGATAAAGGAGACGGGGATCTTCGAACCAGTGAGGGAGGCTTATGGGGAAAAGGCCTATGAGTGGGAGGAACCCTGGGATGTCTCTCCTACCGCCCACTATCATATGGGGGGAATCCGGGCCGATTCAGAGGGGAGGACCAGGGTGAAGGGGCTTTACGCAGCGGGTCAGGCCCAGGGCGGGATTCATGGGGGAAATCGCCTGGGCTCAGTCTCCCTGGCCGAAATCTTCGTCTTTGGCAGAAGGGCGGGAAGGTCTGCTGCCCAGGACGCCCTGGGAGAGGAAAGGGAGATAAAAGGATTTGAATCCGTCATCACCCGGGATGTTCAGGAATTGAAGTCCCTCTACGGGTCTCAGGGTTCCCATCGCCCGATAAAGCTCAAGCGGAGGCTTCAGGAACTGATGTGGAAGAAGGTGGGGGTGTTAAGGGAAGAGGTAAAGCTCAAGGAGGCCCTCGAGGAGCTTAGGGAATTTGATGCCCTCACCAGGGACCTCTCTATTTCCCCTATAAAGCGCTTCAATAACGAGGTAAAAGACGCCCTGGAGCTTCAAATGATGCTCATTGCAGCGAGGGCCATAGCCCTCTCGGCCCTGGAGAGAAGGGAATCCCGGGGGGCCCATGTTCGCGTGGATTTTCCCCAAAAGGATGACCTCGGCTGGCGAAGGAACACCCTGGTCTGGAAAGAGGGTATGGAGATGAAGGTGCGGGCCGAGGAGGTGCGGAATTGAGGAAGGCAAAGCTCCGGATTGTCCGCTTTAATCCTGAGATAGACCGAAACTCTTACTGGCAGGAGTATCAGGTCCCATGGGAGAAGGGGGATACCGTCCTTTGGGCCCTAATCTATATATATGAGGAGTTGGACCCTACTCTGGCCTTCCGCTTCGGCTGTAGATACAAGAAGTGCGGCCTGTGCGCTTTACAAGTTGACGGAAGGGCTAGGCTCGCCTGCCTCACAGGACTCAAAAAGGAGATGGAGGTTAGCCCTCTGAGAAATCTGCCTATTGCCCGCGACCTGGCCATTGATAGGGGTTTCCTCCTCCAGAGACTGGCGGAGTTGAAACTCTACATCCCGGAACAGGAAGACCTTATCGAACCCGGAATTATTAAAGAGACGATTCAGCATAAACGCCTCATGGGCTGTGTGGAGTGCCTATCCTGCCTCTCGGCCTGCCCCCATTATGATTATCAAAACCCCGGCTTTGGTGGCCCTTATCTCTTTGTGAAACTGGCCCAGCTCCACTTCGACCCCCGGAACGAAATAGACCGGAAGGTCCAAGCCAGGAAAATTGGCATTGAACGGTGCAAGGGCTGCCGCTACTGGGGCAGGTGCGTCCCCTGCACCTCAGGGATTCCCATCTTTAAGGACGCTATCAGGCCCCTATCCTAAGTTTTTATGGATTGGCGGCTTGAAATAGCATTGAAGTAAAAAAATTATTGATCTTCTCAAGGGTTTTTGTCAAACCTTTTCGATTTAGAAAGGGACTGGGCTTTATCACAGGTCCAAATTTTCTGCGGATTCCATTGTTCGTTGTTATCAGCCCAACTAAGAGACGTATCCATATATTTTAACGAACCTTTGCATGCAAAATTAAATAACAACAAAAACAACATTCGTTTTAGGTTTATAGGAAAAACTTTCAATATGAATGGAATACGTCTAAATAAAGAAGAAAAAGAGTAAAACTCGTATTGTACATAGTAGTATCCTTCTGCAAGCTCTCGGGGAGTCATGTACTTGGGTTGAAATACAACGGTCTTGTGATCGTAGTGGCTCCAATCGTCAGATATAATTCGTCCCTCCTCTTTGAAACGTTGGTATATTCGTGTTCCTGGATAGGGCGTCAGAACATTTAAGGTCGTCGTGGGAATTTTATTCCTCGACAAAAACTCAAGGGTATCATCAAAAATGGCTTTTGTATCAGTATCAAATCCCAAAACTATAGATGGGTGAAATGCTATACCATTGTCCTGAATGACCTTAATGGCCTCCTCGTTTTCCTTTATAGATTTAAGAGATTTTTTCATTCCCATTAAGCTTAAAGGCGATACAGACTCAAGACCAAAGAATAGCATCGCACAGCCAGATTCTCGACATAATTTCAACATCTCTTGGTCTTTTGCTAAAGATATGGAACTTTGCCCAATCCATGTGATGCCCAGTGGTATTAGAGCTTCAAATAATCTCTTAGAATATCGTGGTTGACCGGTGACGTTATCATCCAAGATCAAAAAGAGTTTTGATCCAGATTGTTTGACATCTTCAACAACCATGGAGATTGGTCTGTGCCTAATTTTTTTACCGTAGAAAACTGTAACTGAACAAAATTCGCAGTCGTACGGACACCCTCTAGTCGTCACTAGCCCAACACAGTTAAATAGCGTCTTATCAATATGAAGATCTCGCCTTGGGAGAGGAGACTTTGACAGATCAGGGGCAGGTATATGGTAGAATTTCTGTAGTTTTCCTCCCCTAAAATCCTGATGACATCGGGCCAGCAGCCTTCCGCCTCTCCGATGACAACTGCATCGGCGTGTTGTATGGCTTCTTGTGGTAAGACACTAGGATGCATCCCGCCTAGAACAACTTTGGAGCCTTTTTCTCTGAAGATATTGCATAATTGATAGCCTCTATTTGCCGTTGCAGTCATGCAAGAGATCCCAACCAAGTCAAAATCTATAGAAAAGTCGATATCTTCGATCTCTTCTTCTACGACAGTAATATCAACATCATTTGGAGTGAGTGATGCCAGAATGTGTAGCGCTAATTGAGGAATTCTGAGTGTCTTTGGTGTTTTTCTACCCACCTCCGGGCAAGGTGAAACCAACAGGAGTTTCATAGCCGCCCCCAAGTGATTTTGTATATCTTCTTGATTATAAAGGCAGTGCTGCCCTCACCTTTTCTGAGATTAGTTGACGCATGCGAAACTATAGCATAAATAGATGGGTTTCCAAAAAGAATTCCTTTCAGTTCGGCGCACGCTCAGGGGAAATAGGATAAGCTACTAATTTTTCTATATTGCCTATTGACTCTGTTCACCATTATTTAGGAGCCATTAGCTCGTTACTTTTGTAGATACACAAGCTCTTAGCAAACGGTGGAACGATTGTTTGGGCCAAAACCTTCTATTGAAACGATAACAGACTTCAGAGAGATACCGTTGCAGATGTTTTTTAGATACTCCCCTATGGGGGCCCCGAAATACGGATTTTGCGTTAGCAATGAGGCGGTGGGTCCATGGAAGCAGTTTCATGCTATCTTTGGGATCCCGAAGCACAACCCGATAGTGGATGATACCCAATTCATCCGAAGCGGCCTGATAGCTGTGCCAGCCATCTGTCCGAATTCTCTCAATCAATGGCCTAATCTCTTCTTCAGGAAGGCCCAGTCTTTTCAAAACCGAATCAATGGCTTCTGCCGAAGCATCCTCCACCATAAGAGCATGGGCAAATCCAGGATGTTCCTTTCCTTCTTCATCTACCCAAAAGGAAACTGCAACGATTACCAGCCCCTTATCTTTTGCTCCCCTCCCTCTTTTTCCTTCAGAAGCTGGTCCAAAAAAAGATTCATCCAGCTCAACGAGTCCTGCAAGTTTATATTGTGCATCCCGGTCTGCCATCGCCTTACGGATTTTGTGAGCCATTGTCCAGATCGTCTTATAATCCTTAATCCTCAACTCTCTCTGCATCTCAGCAATGGAAACTCCAGTCTTCGAACTGGCCATCCTGAAAATCAACCAAAACCACTTGAGGAGCGGTGTCTTGGTCTTATGGAAAATAGTCCCTGCTGTAACGGAAATCTGTTTGCCACATTTCATGCATTTGTAAAGAGAGCGCGTCGAAACCAAGCTGTACTTTTGATGTCCACAATTAGGGCAACAAAACCCTTTGGTCCATCGGGTATTAAAGAGCCACTCGTAACAATCTTTTTCACTCTTAAATTGTTCTTGGAAAAGCAGCAGGTCCATTCTGATATTTTGGCTTATCCTTATCTACCAGCATAGTAGAATGAGGATAGCATTACATGGTGAGCAGAGTCAATAGGCCATAAAAATAATATCAAAAGCGAGACCTGACCTCTCTCTGCTGATTAGTAGTGAAGAACTGCCTCGCGGAATTCCTGGAAGCTTGGACAACGGGACTCTATGGTTTCTACCTTTACATTCGCTGCAATTTTCCTGGCAATTTCATCGGTATAAGAGATCCAAGCCTCTGAAAGTACCTTTTTCAGCTTTTCTTTTGGGTCACTGAGATTCTCAGGGTTCTGGACTATCAGTGCTCTCTTTCCTGTAACCGCCGAGATGGCACTTTCATCAGCAAGAAGCCACGCCTCAAGTTCTTGAACAGCGACCAACAGTTTTACAGGAAAAGGGTAAGTGCGGCCAGAAATCTTGCTTTGCATCCTCTCGATCAACTCCGCAGGATCCTTGTTGTCAGCATCGCGGATCACAAGAGCTTTATCTACGTTCGACCCTTGTTTAATATACCGGAACTCCTCAAGAAAGCCTGGAAACCTCTTCATAAGGCTTCCCTTAGGACCGCATGGCCGGCCTATCACCTCGACCTCACTTGAAGCACATTTTTGGATTAGCTCTTTAAGCACCGCCACATCATAAAAGCCCTCAATCATCAGCCCAAAGGTTAGCATCAGACTCCACCCTTCGCTCCTGAATACCAAAGCTCTCCCAATCCAACTTCTTCTCTTTCTAAGAGCTCTCTGAGGTGTTTCTTTGAGGCTGGGCGAGTAAATTTTGTTGCCCCGTTGCTCTTTTCTACCACGATCAGTTCATCGAGGCTCACCTTATCGACTAAATATGGCGAGTGTGTGGTTGTGATAATCTGCGCTGCACGCAAACCCAATTCACTCTGCCTTTGGGTGAGGACCTCAACAAGGGTTTCAAGGAGTTTCGGGTGCAAATGGTTTTCAGGCTCCTCAACACAATACAAAGGGGCACCCAATTCTTCAGGAGCAAAAATCAGTGATAACAGGGCCAAAAAGGTCAGCTCACCATCCGACATGCGCCAGATATTAATTGGTCCTTTAAGGTATTTTTCTTGAGTAGTAACATAGGTAGTTGCAAATTGTGTTGGTGGCGTGAGAATCTCCTTCAAATCTGGAAGCACATCTGTGGCAACTTGCTTGATTCGTCGGAACTCTTCAGGGTACCGGGTTTGCAAGGTCATCAGCCAGCTTGAAAAGTTGTCTCCGTTCTCGTTAAGGAAATTCTGAGCCATAGCGGCGTTTGCCTGCTTCATGAAGCGAGGGATTAGACGGTAGAAGCGCCACATGGAGATAAAAACCTTAACCATAGTCCCTTCCCAGCCGGGGACATCAAATTCCAGCGCGGATCGGGCAGGGTCCCCCGGAGGGGCAAAGGCCGGAGTCCCATCTTCTTTATTGATCTTTCCCTGCCCGTTTTTAGGTCTATTAGTGTTTTGGCGATGTCTCCTGTTTTGACTGTCAACTTTTCTCTTTCAACTGCAATTAAACCTGTAGCGCTTCCGACAATTGAAATCTCGTAATCGTAAATTTTTAGGAGTTCTTTTTCCTCAAATGGAGCCTCAAAAGTTAGTCCAATAGAAATCCGGGTTTCATCTCCGCCTTTCCAGACAACCTCCTGAAAGCCGCCGCGATCTTGAAAGGCCTTATTTAACCCGAAGATAACCATTGTCGTTAGAAATCGAAGACAATCGACGAGGTTACTCTTCCCTGACATGTTAGGTCCAACTAGAAAATTTCTGCCGCCTAGTTCCAAATCAACGTCTTTTAAGCTGAGATAGTTACGTACGCGAAGTCTCTTTATCATCTGGCCTTTCCCCTTATTTTCGGATTTCGATAATGTTTCGCCCCGCCTCTGAAATAACAAATCTTGATCGGCCTTCCCACACCCTTTCGGGGTGGCTATGAGTTGGAATCATTCCCCAACTTTGCCCAAAAGCCTAAACATACAACTTGGTGGAGGGTAGGGGATTCGAACCCCCGACCTCCGCGTTGCGAACGCGGCGCTCTCCCGCTGAGCTAACCCCCCGGCTAGCTGTAATTGTGAGCCAAGCGAAGCAATCCGACCTCAAAGGTCGTTGCAATGGCATGCCTACTTCGCCATCAACTCTTAAAACCTAATCCTGGCTTCCTATTCTGCCTTCTCCCCCTTTGTACCCCTGTCCAAGAAGAAGGCCTTAAGGAGTTCGATAGGTAAGGGAAAGATAATGGTGGAGTTCTTTTCGGTGGAGATTTCAGTCAATGTTCCCAGATAGCGGAGCTGGAGGGTGACGGGTTCTGACTGGATTATCCGGGCTGCCTGGGCCAGCTTCTCTGCTGCCAAAAGCTCGCCCTCAGCGTGGATAATCTTTGCCCTCTTTTCTCTCTCGGCCTCGGCCTGCTTGGCCATGGCCCGCTGCATCTCTGTGGGCAGGTCTACGTATTTCACCTCAACCGCGGTCACCTTTACCCCCCAGGGGTCAGTGTGCTCATCAATTATCCTCTGGAGATTCTGGTTGATCTTGTCCCTCTCCGCCAGGAGCTCGTCCAGCTCCGACTGACCCAGGACGCTCCTCAGGGTAGTCTGGGCGATCTGGGAAGTGGCATAGAGGAAGTCCTCCACCTCCACAATGGCCTTCTCGGGATTTATCACCCTGAAGTATATGACAGCATTTACCTTTAAGGAAACGTTGTCCTTGGTGATGACGTCCTGGGAGGGGACGTCCATGGCTACAGTCCTGAGGCTTACCTTAATCATTTTGTCCACGATAGGGATGAGCAGGATGAGGCCAGGTCCTTTTGCGCCGACAAGGCGCCCAAGGCGAAAGATAACCCCCCGCTCGTACTCCCTGAGGATCCGGATGGCACTCCAGAGGATAAAGATCCCGAATATTATAAAAATGGTGAGCGGATAGAGAGTGAAGGGAAAGAAGGGATACATGGTTACCTCCTCATTAGATCGGCAGGCCTAGCCCTGGCCCGGTTGCGATATTTTAGGCACAGAGGGTTCGCCCTCGATTGCCCCTTGCTGGACCTTTTTTACCTTTAATTTTAACCCGGAAACCCCGTCCACCACCACCTTTTCGCCAGGCTCAACTACCTCTTCGCTAATGGCACTCCATATCTCGCCCCTTACAAATATCTGGCCTTCTGGTGCCAGTCGGGAGCGGGCAATACCCTTTTCCCCTAAAAGGCCCTCCCTCCCCGTGGTTGGCTTTCTCCGCTGGGCCTTCAGGCCTGCGGCGACCACGAAGAAGAAAAAGGCAGCAGTGGCCATAGCGGCGGAGATAATCGTAACAAGGGAGATCTGAAAGAAGGGGGCAGGGGATTCGATAAGCATTAACGAGCCCAGAATCATCGAGATTATTCCCCCTACGGTCAAGACCCCATGGGATTGAACCTTGATATCGAGGATGAAAAGAATAAGGGCCAGAAGGATGAGGAGAAGTCCTGCATAATTTATTGGCAGACTCTGGAAGGCAAAGAAGGCGAGGATGAGAAAGATGGCCCCCAGGACTCCCGGGAGGATTGCCCCGGGATTAGCCAGCTCATATAGGAGCCCGTAAAAGCCAAGAATAAGAAGGATATAGGCGATGGTAGGGTCAGAGATAATCTTCAGAACCTTGTCCCTGAAGGTCATTTCGATCCGCTGAATGGGTGCCCCTTTTGTGCGGAGGGATACCTTTCCTGTGAGGGTCACCACCTCCCAACCGTCTACTTCCTGGAGCAGGTTCTCCAGTTTTTCACTCACTAGGTCAATAATTCTCAGGCGGAGGGCGTCTTTTTCAGTCACGGAGACACTCCTCCTTACAGCATCTTCGGCCCACTGAGGATTTCTACCCCTCTTTTCTGCCAGGGCCCTTATGTATGCAGCGGCATCGTTGGTGACCTTCTTGGCCATTTCCTTGTCCATCTGGCCCCCTATGCTTACAGGGTGGGCAGCCCCGATATTTGTCCCTGGAGCCATAGCAGCTATATGGGCAGCCATGGTGAGAAAGACCCCTGCTGAGGCAGCCCGTGCTCCACTGGGGGAGACGTATACTATAATGGGAATGGGTGAAGCCAGGAATTCCTTAACAATGGAGCGCATGGCGAGGTCCAGGCCACCAGGGGTATCCAGCTCGATGACTAAAGCCTGGGAATTGGATTTGTTGGCCTCTTTTAAGGCATAAAGGAGGAACTCTGAGGTATTAGGGGCAATAACCCCTTCCACCCGGACCACAGTCACCGGTCTGGGTTGGGTAATAGCGGCAAGGACTGAGGAAAAGAGGAGCAGCAATGCCAGCAGGAGCAGGCCTGTTATAAGTCCCTTTCTCATTTCTGCTCTTCTCTCTTTCCCTGGTTGAAAAGCCTGCGGAGGCCAGAGCCTATATCGGTAATGGCCTGGATTTCCGGTGCCAGTTCCCTGGCCCCCTTCCCCCATAGAAGGGTAGGGACAGGATTTCTGGTGTGCCCTTTAGTGCTAAGGTCCTCTATATTCCCGTGGTCGCTGGCCAGGACTAACAAGTCCTCGTTTAAATCCATTTGTTTCAGGATTGAATCCAGGAAGGCCTCCAGCTTTTCAAGGATATTTACCGCCCTATCCATGTCCTGGCTGTGGCCGGCCAGGTCGGTCTGGAAATACTCATATAGGGTGAAGTCATAGGATGAGGCTATTCGGGCCAATCTCCTTCCCGCCTCCTCAGGTTCAAGCCGGGGGAGGTTATACCCTTTTTCTATGAGGATTTCGTTAGTAAAATCCTGGTAAACGGCTTCTCCTCGTTCCAGGTCTTTCAGGTTTCGAAAGGTTAAACCCGCCTTCTCAGAAGCCACAGTGGTTACTGAGCGGCCCCTGGTCTTTCCCTCAAAAAAGGGAGGGGTATAGGCGTTGGCAAACGCCACTCTCAGACCATACATCATGGCGTGACTCAGGATAGAGTGACCATCCAGGAGGTCTGCCAGTTCAGGGGTGCAAAGGCCGTTTATGTGCCTCCCGACCAGGAGGGGGGCGTTAATCCCTGTAAGGATTGATACCTGCCCTGTGGCGCTCTGGGGAAGGCCAGGGAGGCCTAAGGTTGCATCAGTGACGGCGACCTCCAGGAATGGGAGAGATGGTAACTCTTCTCCTTGGAAGAGCTTAAGCCACAAAAGGTTGGCCCTGGCCAGGGGATTTATTTTTGGTTCCCTCTCCCCTAACCCTAGACCATCCACAAGGATTAGCAAGATAGACATAAGGTTGAGGGTTTTTGTGCCGCTCCCATTATGTGCCACTAAAAATAGTTTCCCACAAAATCCCGCTCCTGTCAAGGGATAATGGACCCTGGAGGGGGCCTTACCTCTCCTTGGTCTTGGCCTCCTCCCACAGGCGATCCATCTCCTCCAGGGAGGCCTCCCTCAAAAGCCTCCCCTTCTTGGCCATTTCCTCTTCTATGTACCGGAATCGGTGAATGAATCGGCTGATAGTCTTTCTCAAGGCCTCTTCCGGGTTAACCTCCAGGAAGCGGGCCAGATTTACCAGGCTAAAGAAAAGGTCCCCCAGTTCCTCTTCCAGACGCATGTGTTCCCCTTGAGTAAAGGCCTTCTTGAGCTCGGCCATTTCCTCTTCTACCTTTTCCAGGACCTCCTTTGCATCCCTCCAGTCAAAACCCATACGGGCCGCCCGGTCCTGGAGGCCGGGCCGGAGACGGCCGAAAGCCGCTTCCCGAGCGTGGTCGGGAAATGGGCCATCGACGCCACCAAGCCGGTGCCCTACCGCGCCGCCGAGCGCGAGAACTACGAGCGGGCCTGGCCGCCCCACTGGGGCGAAGTCCGCCTCGCCGACTACCTGGGTGAGTGACGGTGACCCTGCAAACGCTCGCCCCGGGGGAGCTTCAGGCTGCCATCGAGGCCGGCGGCGCGCTGCTGGTCGATCTGCGGGCCGGCTGGTGCCCGCAGTGCGGACCGCAGGAGGCGGTGCTTGAGCGGCTGGGGCCGCTTTACGCCGGCCGGGTGCGCTTCGCCAGCCTGGATGTCGGGGAGCATCCAGAGGTCGCCGAAACCTACGGCGTTCTTGGCCTGCCGGCGCTCTTGCTGTTCAAAGGCGGCCAGCTCGTCGAGCGGCTCGA
>FWPU01010890.1_pt1 | contig 13144 bp, 16 predicted proteins | sample 2228361 | NCBI WGS metagenome assembly FWPU01 (sample SAMEA103939777, study PRJEB20133) | metagenome | reverse complement strand
GTACCTCACCGCCGGAGCCACATTCGCAAGTACATCTTTCATCTCAGGGTTCTGAGCAGACCTTGCTATCCACTCGAAAATTGGGCATGTTTCTTCGAGACCCAATGTTTTCCGACAACGCACATTCCCTACACCTTCTAGGTAATGATTGAAGTACTTGAAGTACGGCAAACCACTCGAATACGGTTCCAAAGGTGGAAGTATTCTAAGAGTAGTTTCTCCTTCCGGAACCTTCCAGAACTCCAATCCTCCAAACTGGGTCCTCTCCTGTTCCTCTCTTACTTTTTCTTTGTTATAGTATCTCATAGTTAAAAGTCCTTTGTTTATGGGTATTCACAGTAAGCTGTATCACTCTCCCACACCCTAACCCTCAAAGTATCTACTTTTATGTTCTTAAGCTCCAACCCTTTAAACCTCTTATCAAAACAACCATGTAACCACTTTGATAGATTTTCTGCCGTGGGTTCAAACGGTAGAACATGAACTCTTTCAGAAGTAAAGTACTTTTCCAAAACATCCAGTAAATCATCATCCCATTTCGAACTCAACAGCAAGCAGTGATCTGGCAATATCTCGTTCATAATATCCTTTAGAACCTTGAAATCCACTGAGATGCCTTGTTCATCCGTTCCAACGAAACAGAACTCAATTTCACACATCCAAGTATGTCCATGTAGAAACCTGCACGGACCGGGATATCCGTGAATAGCATGGGCCATATCAAACTTCTGTCTTTTAACTATCTTCATTTCTGCCTCCTCTATACATATACTAACTAACTAGCAACCATTTCTACCCCTCTTTCTCAGGAACTCCGTCATCCCCTCGCATAACTTTCTGGGCTTGGTGATACATTGTATAATCTGGAGACTCTTCTGGAATTACTCCAAAAGGATACTTTCCAACAGGAATATTCATAACTGGAACCATAGGAACTGTAGTTCCAACACGAGATACTTTTACAAGTTGTACAGCTCCTTCAGCTGTTTGTCCCGGAACCTCCAACCTGCTCGGTACAGGAACAACCTTGCTTTTAAACTCGGCTGGATAGGACAATGAGATGTAAGTAGTACCAGCAAATTCCACTACGCCAAGGAACTCACCTATCACAGTTGTTTCCTGATCTATCCAAACAGCTACTACAGAACCTTTGTCAAGCATGATTTTCCTCCAAAAATTTCATTCCTTTTTCAGTGATTTTCCACACACCTTCCTTTACCTTCATAATCTTACCTTCATCCTCTAACTTGTTCAGGAGAGTAAGCGATTTCTCCTTAAATCCATTTTCACCAATCTTTCCGGAGTAGACTTCAAAGTTAAAACCACCTTCACCAGAAAGGCCTATGACCCTCAGCATCAGTAATTCTTCATTTTCAACCACAGGTTCTGATTCTTCCATACTAACCTTAGGTTCAGTTTCACTAGTTTCCTTCTTTTCTCCAGCTTCACCAACTACTGTTTTCAAGTAGAACCTATGAAAAGTATACAACCTAGCATACAAAACAGCAAAAAGAAGTAACTCTTTCCCAAAGTATGCCAGTTGTTCCTGAGCGCTCAGTTTAGTAGCTATTTCTTCTATACGAGATCCAATTTCTTTCCAGACATCCTCGCCAGCGAATTCCAAGCATGTAGCCACAAAGATTTCCTTATAGTGCTGCTCTCCGGGAAGGAATAGTAACAACCTATTGAAAGTCTCCTTTGCTAGAGAAGAAATCTCTTGTGGTAACTTATCTACTTCTTCTTTAGGTATTCTTAACATGTTATATTCTCCTCTTTAAGATGCCTTGATATCCAAACATAACTAACCTCCACAAAACTAAAACAGAGAAGTACTGACTTCAGCAAGTCTACAACGAGCAGTAGCACAGTACCCCTCAGATATATCCACACCTATAAACTTCCTACCCATTTTCATAATCTTCTTCATGTTAAGAACATATCGAGTGTCCACATTTCGGACATCCTTTATCACAAGAGAACAGATCTATCCCTTCAGGAACTAACCATAGTGTACTACAAGAAGGACAAGATTGAACCTTATAATTATCAGGAACCAATTGGAAATCACCTTTTATCTCAACAACTTGACTAGAAACCGTTTTTTCTACTTCTTGTTTTACTCCTGGGCAGGACAACTCCAATGCCTGTGCTATAATTCCAACCCGGGACGGTAGATAGCAATCATTATAAACAACGCCTCTTCCATGTATCTCTTTAAAACTACGAAGATCATCGACGATTTCTTTTACATCACTTTCTGACTGAACCTTACGAAGCAACTTAGAAAGCAAGAAAGCAGCAGCCTGTTGCCACTCTGAGTGTTCAGAAGAAATTACAAATGCTTCCCTTGGTAATCCACTTTCATCGGAACTAATAGCAACATAATACTTTTCTCCTCTGTATTCGAATCTGTAGGTCTTAGAATTCATCTCAAACGGTCTCTTGTATGTAGAGATTATCCTACGAGATACTTTAGAGTCTCTTTTTCTAAGTATATCTTCACGGCTCCCGGAACGGTAAACAGTTACTCCTTTCAATCCTTGAAAGTAAGCAAACTCGTAAATCTTCGCAACATCTTCAATCGTGGCAGATACAGGAAGGTTTACAGTACTGGATATACTAGCATCTACATATCTCTGACACACAGCCTGAACAAGTATCCTTCTTTCCGGATCTATCTCGTGAGCAGTAATCCATCTAGAATCACCTTCAATGCTATTCTCAGGAACCTCATCCTTATACCTTTCCTTTAGTAAAGGATGGTAAACTTTCACTAATTGATCTAGTATATAACTGTACCTATCATACTGGAGCGAGAAAATAGGTTCAATCCCAGAACTTGCTCCAGCGATAACAGAAATACTACCAGTAGGAGCTATAGACAACAACTCTACATTCCTGATTCCTGACCTCGCAATCTCATTCTTAAATTCCTTTGGGAGTTCCTTTACAAAAGGAGACTGAAGGTATTTCTTAGATACAAATGCTGGAAATGATCCTTTTTCTTTAGCTAGCTCAATACTAGTGGAATAAACCATATCTCGTATAAATCGCATAACAGTTTCGGTTACATACAAACTATCATCACTTCCATAAACAACACCAAGTCTTACGAACAGATCTGCCAACCCCATAATTCCCAAACCAATCCTACGAGCTTCTAACTGAACTTGTTTCTGTTTTTCCAACGGGTAATTTTGTTCATCATCTATCAACAGATCTAAGAACCTGACACCTCCACTAACTACCTGTCCTAACATCTCGAAATCTATGTATGTATCTAGTGGTTCAGATGGATTAAATCTTTCGAAGAAAGGCTGTTTAGTAAACTTACTTAGGTTCACACTACCAAGTAAACAGACTCCATAATCAGGAAGCGGTCTCTCACCACAAGGATTTACACTCGAAAACGGTTGGAAGTATTCGGAGTTACTATAACTAGTCATCTTATCCCAGAATAGTATTCCAGGTTCTCCTGATTTCCAGGCGGAGGAAACGATTTTCATCCACAAATCCCTAGCTGAAACTGTCCTACTGGTTTTTACTACATCATTCTCAAAGTACAACTCCCATTTACCTTCCTTCTTTACAGTCTCAAGAAACTCATCCGAAACCTTCACTGATATATTTGCAAATTCGATCTGTCTATTCACCAACCACTTCTCAACGAGTTTGTACTCCTCATCTAGTAGTTCAGGAAGGATACTTTTAAACTGTTTCAGAAGTTGAACAGTTCTACTATTAGGAACCGATTTACTGTCTATGAAAAGTTCTATGTCAGGATGGCTATCTCTCATTGAGATCAGTAGTGCTCCTCTCCTACCCTTCTGACCTATAAGATGAGTAACAAAAGAGTACAATTCCATGAATGAAACAGAACCAGTAGACACAGAAGCTGAATTATGAACTGGGGCACCTACCCACCTAAGAACAGAAACATCAGTTCCTACTCCTCCGCCATGAGAGTAAGTTATTGCAATTTCTTTAGCCGCATCAAAAATCATTTCAAGTGTATCTCCTAGTATAGGAATCACATAACAGTTTCCGTAAGTTACCTTCTTATCAGAACCTAAACCAGCGAGAATTCTGCCCGCAGGTACAAATTTGAAGTCCTCGAAAAGTTTGAAGTAGTAATCCTGTGTTTTAACTGGATCCCTTTTACAAGCCTCACGAGATAGTCGCCTCCACATATCTTCTGGAGTTTCTTCACCAGGCAAAGCATACTTAGAACTCCAGACTTTGTAAGCAAATTCATCACCATTGAAGAAATCAATACTAGACATGTTAGCCGGAACTAATCTTACTTAACTACTTGTGGAAATCAGCTGCTGTTCCAATTACCAACTTCTTCTTGGGTTTACTGTTACTATACGATTTAGTAGGAGGTATATAGATCCTCCTACCAGGAACTAACCTTAGACCTATAGTTCCAAAGTGAGCCAAGTATACCTTCTGACCTTGTTTTAAGTAGTCTTTTACCACTTCTAGGAAGAGATTTACAACCTGCGCATTCTCAGAGTACTTTTTCCCGTTTATACCAGACATATCCCTGATTATGGTACCTAGTGTTACTTTTTTCATGTTTTTACCTCCGTGTTGTTTTATAAGAAAGAAACTGAAGCATGTTTGTGTCCTTTAAGGGTAATTGCAACTATGTGACCTTTTCCGTGTCTTCTTCTCTTCGTTTCCACATATCCTCTCTTCTCCATATAGTGCAACATATCCCTCTTTCCTTTTTCTGTATTCATAGTCATACTATTACTTGAGTTAGAAACCATTCTCGTTGACATTGTAGAACTTCCGCAACTTACGGCCATCAATAGCTACACCAAATTCCTTCTGAACAGCTTCTTTTAGTTGTTCCTGAGTTTCATACTTCTTGTAATTCTTCTCAATCCACTTCTCTACACTAACCTTCCTATCCTTAACTATAACCCCCAGTAATTGACCTAATCCTAATGTTCCTACAGGAATATACAAAGAGATAACAAGTGGAAGAAACCACTTCAGTAATTCAGATATATCATGACCGAAAGGTGCAAAGTTTAGATTAACCACACAGAAATGTTTCTGCATAGAAACCCAGTTGCCTAACCAAACAACCATCACTCCTGCCTTAGGCATCCAAGAAATCTGATTCGCCTCCTTATACATTCCTCTTTCCGTAAAGTATGCATAAGAAAAAGAAGTGAACCACAAAAAGAGCTCAAATCCACCAGCTAACAAATGAGCAGCTATAACTGAAGGAGAAAGCATTTCAAAACACAGATACAAATGCCAGTATGAAGCAATAAGAAATCCGGTATAAATAACAATTGCTAAAACTCTCATCTGTTATTCTTTCTCCCCAACTTCAACCAGAACTTTCTTTCCAATAGTTTTGTATAACCTGGCATGTAGCTTCAGAAACAGATAAATCATAGCTGTATACAAAGCTGTAGGTTCCTCTATCTCACCATGTTCCTTTGTAAACTCCTTGAGAATCTCTTCAACTTCCATTTTATTAACAAGCAGATTATCTAGAATCTTCTTGTTAACCCTCTTATTTCCAGGAAGAATCTCTTCAAAAGGAATACTACTTCCGGAAAGTTCCTCCAAAGCGACTCTTAAAGAAACCAAATCTTTCATATCCAAGTAAAAACTAACCATATACCATTACTAACTAATCTCTCACTCAAAAATTTAGTCACCAAACAGACGAACGCTAGTACAATCTTCAACATAGTAAACTGTACAGTCCTCCCACTGTTCCTTAAAGTATTTAATGATTTCTATATCATCTTCAAACAGATACATAGGATAGTAACCTCTTTTCTTAACCTCCTCAGACTTAAAAGCAACAGTCCTATTATCTCTCCATTCCTTATAGATCTCCTCGTAAATTTCTATACCAACCTTTTTGAGGAGGTTTCTCACAAAAGAGTTACCTCTCTCCATCTCTCTAGATCTACCTGAAAGAATTACCACAGGTAACCTAGTATCCTTATATACCCTATACAGTTCGTAGATAGCTTCCCAGATAGGACTATCATATTGAGTATACTTATCAGAGAGAAATGTATCCCAAAATTGTGCATTCATTTTGCCACCAGTCTCTCTTTTACAAATCTCTAGTCTTGTACTAGTACAGACCAGTGTGTTATCAACATCAGTAATTACGACTCTCATAGTCTTACTTACCAAGAATGGTAATTAGAATCCTTAGCAAGTTTGTTAAGAATAATCCTCCTGTCTTCCAGCATCCTCATGACAACAAAGCGAACTATATCAGCAACTTTATCAGCCTCTAACTTTTCATCCATAGCTCTTCTGTAATCAGGATGTTCTACAATTTCTGCTTTGATTCTATTTTCTTTAGGATCTGGGATCCCACTATTGATCAGTTCTTCCCTGTAACTCTTATACAGTCTACGAGAAACTTCATCTAGTTCCCTTTCTTTCTTTCTTTGTTGATCCAGCGCAATTGTAAACAGTGTTCCGAAATCATGATCCAGTTGGAGTTGTTCTTTGAGTTCTGCCTTAGCTTCTTCTGCTGAGGAAACATAGGCAGAATCCAAAAGAAGACGGGATACAGGATACTCACTTACCCCTTCCTCATGCTCTAGAACTAGTACTGAATTGAGTTTAGAATCTATCCTTACTTGCAGTTTCATACTGTCTTATACATATACTAACTAACTAAGACAGTCATTCGCCCTGAGCAGTAGTATCTTTTACAGTAATGTAAAGGTTTAGATGTCTCCTCTTTGCTCCCAACACAGCAACTTTTCTAAGTGCCTCAATTCCTATTCCTCCTTTAGAAACAATCAGGCCAAATGCTTTAGCATCCTTCGGCACTATAACTGCTGTCAGTACATCTTGCACTTCGGAAAATTCAACATCTGCCTTGCCTTTACCAGCAAGGAGAAGGTTTACCATGCACCTTATACCATCTTTCAATTCATCTTTCATCCTGTCCATGCTAAACCTCCGGTTTCAAACCAAAAGTTCGTCAACTACATCAAGGTGTATCTTTGTCAGAACACCTTCTTGATTACTGTAGAATTCTATGTAGTAAGTTCCAAGATCTGGAAAGATTTTATTAAGAATCCAGACTCCATCCCTAAAGTAGAATTCTTCAGGAGCTATAGCAATCTTACCACCCATAACATTCGCCTCAGCAGACTGAGGCCAGATCCAAAATACATTAACTCCTATTCCAAACTTCTTCGGGTGTTTTACTGCGAAGATAAATGGAGTATTCCTAAGGACAGCAAAAAAGTAATCAAACTTACCAATAGCCCCTAAACCACTAGAGACCAATTGACTCCTGGAAATAGATCTTTGACCAACACATAACCCATCCACATACGGAGCATTGTTTACTATCTCAAGGTCCAGCTTAGTTGATGAAGTTCCTTTGTCATACAACCAGTTCGGATCTTCATCCTCCATATTCCAGACATGTTCATACTTACTCACATCAGCAGGCTCAAACAACTCATAGTAGTTTTCTTCTATGCTCACACTATCAGGAATATCATTATGTAGAATAGTATCATCCACAGCACCATTCCAAGGATAGGAATAAGTTGTATCACAACCTAAACAGAGGGGTTCCTGCACCCTAACAGAAGAAGGACCGGGTTTGCTATCCATATGAAACCCATTTATTGCCAGAGAGCAGTAACTACCATCACTCAGAACAGAGATCACAAATGGTCCTCTCTTTATACTATCACTCAAACCAGCTTCGAGATAGGTGTAAATACCTGTAACAGCATCTCTAAGAACACAAGTGAGTATGTTTACTGTAGGTTCGTAGTAGATTCTAAAATTCTCATCTCTAACATCAATTAGAAAGAAAGGGTCAGTATAATACTCAAGATCAACATTCAACTCAACCACAGACCTAAAATAAAGTTTGTTGTAGGTAATAAATAAAAAACTAGATCCTGTTGTCGGATACCGAGCATATCTATCCAAGATAGCACTAAACTCAATTGCTTTACCTATGGTCTTATACATAGTTCTCTAGTTCTAGAACTAAGGAAGATCAAACCCTCTCCAAGGACTAATCTGGAAGGAAATCAATCTTAGTTTCTCATCTTCTGGGTGCCAACCAACTGCCACAAAGATATAATCCTTAGCGCTCAAGTAAGGATAAGTTCCTTTACCATTAGCAACGGTCCAGCTAGGCCAATGGATGGTCTCACCAGATATGCCATCTCTACCACGACCTGTCGTAGGTAAAACTACAGGATTTTCAAATCTAGAACCACTACTAAAGATACCTCCCACAAGGTCTACTCTAGACATAGGTACAAGTAAAGAACTCCTACCACTCGGGAGCATATTCACACAATCTATGATCCTATTATAAGCTACGACAATTACATCAGTACCGCCTTCCACAGTCCTTAATTCTGGTAATAGAAAACCATCACTAGGTCTCCTCCAGAATTTGGAGTAGAAACCACTTTCCAAAGAACCATTAGCATACCTCTGCATATAAGCTATACCGTATGTAGTATCAGGAGTAGCGTGGTAAGCATATCCTATATAGAAACCAAATCTATTAGCGTAAACCAAAGGTGAATAAGTATCACCAGAAGGAGCACCAGGAATTGTACAATAATCCGCCCCAGGAGTACATGTATCCCAACCAACTCCATCATTCCAAACTTTAAAAGAAACTAAGGAACCTCCTAAAAGAGACACATAAACAGCTACCAGAAATACCTTCTCAGATTCCCCATCCCAGAAAAGCGAGGAAGAAAAAATATTTTCGTAAACTCCTGCTCCTCCATGGTAGTCCACAACCAGATCTCCATCAGATTCTATAGTATAAACCTTAGGATAGATTCCAATCCTACTAGGGATGTGGACATGAGGATAAGTATAGAAAAGTTTAGAAATATCTTGAACAACAAGAAGATCATTAACCCGAACACTGTTCCTTAGATCAGTACTAGCAACAGTGCCTGCATGACTAGGTCCTTCTATCGTGACTTCAGTAAAACTAGCATCACTACTATATTTATACCCTCTTAGAAGACTACCCACATAGGAGTTTGATCCATCCCAGCCCAGAGCATCCACATTAAAGTAGAAGTACAAATCATTACCAGACTGATACCAAACTATCTTCATCGAAGGTTCAAACCTTAGGAAACCAGTAACGGTTTCAACAGGAATATCAGAATCAGCAAAATCTGCGGTAATCCAGTCAATGGATCCCAAATCATTTCTCTCTCGAAGCCAGCAGTAAATATTTACTCCTATCAAACCACCACTAACGAGAACCGCTTGCACTCGAACGACCAGTACTTTAGTAGAATCGGGAACAGCAGAAACAGCTACTATATTTTCATTCCTACCTAACAGCCCGGAATCGTTCAATTCTAACACCGTTAATGCCTCATGCTCTAACATCCTCTCATTATTCAGGAGAGTGTTCAAAATATACTGATTCTCAACTTCCCCACCCAAAGTATCCTCCGTAGCAATCTGTGAAGCCCAGTAAGCATACCTATTTACAGCTCCGAGCGGAAAACCATCCTTAACAGTACCAGCAGGAGGATTTTCTGTTTGGTATTCCTTATTCGGTCTCTTAATCCTGCGTAGATCATTTAGTTTAGAAAACAACCTATCAATACTCCTGCCACACTGCTGAGACCAATCTACTGAGTAAAGATCACTAAAGTAAGGAGGAGTAGAACCGTATAGCCTAATAACATCTGCCCAGTGTTGACTGTAGATAGCAGGTGCAGTTTTAACATCTGAGGTTGAACCATCACACCTACCATTCTTATGAGTATCAAAATCGGATTCAGGAACTATCGTTTCAAATATGTAATCTATTAGATCTCTGAGTAGTTTGGATCCGGGCGTCCACCAGGATGTAGGATTAATTACAGGAGGATAAGGTGTTTTTGAATAACCGTCGTGAACTATATCTGTGGTAGTTGTTGTAGTAGCTTGAAACCACCTATACATATTCCATTGGTGATTACCTCCAGAATCCTTCAACCAGAAATCATCTGAAAAACTCGAACCCGTAAGAATTAAAACTGGTGCTAGGGAACTGTACCTAAACACAGCTAAGCCTATCCAACCAACACCACCAGGAGCATCTTCTTTGTGTCTCTGAGTATATAAATCTCTCAAAGAAGTTATCGCAGCAACCTCTGTATCTCCTAAATCTACTGCTTCTAAAGCAAAAGTGGGTACATCAGGATCATCACTGTAAAACCTTAACAGGTAGTAATGTTGATTCGCAAGCGAGGCCGCTTCTGCATCAAACACCATAGAGAGTGGAACATCAGAGTGGGTTAGAATAAAGTAGTTTCTTTTGTCTACTAAGTAAACCCACTCATCAATGGAAATAGGAGCAACTTCTATTAACAAACTACCAAGTAAACTTGTCGCCAAAGAGTTCGTAGGCCAGTTACTAAATCCAGAACTATGAGAAATATACAGGTGGCTCCAATTAAAACCAATATCCTCAGGAGTCAATCCCAGTTGATTATTCCGAGTCCTATCTTGACTGCCTTTACAGGCAAGGAAGTTAAACAGATTCCATTGGAATCTATCATTGAAATTATCTATATCCACAAATTCACCAGACCAATGGCCCCAACCATCCTCTTGACCAAACCCTAACCACGGGATTGAGACTAAAGCTATTCTCCTGTGCCCATTTTCGTAATCTATACCATAAGTACTGGCAATTATCTTACCAATCGGAACATAGTTTCCATCAAACGGCGCTGCAAGAGCATTCAAGTAAGGATCAGTTTCAGGAGCATAATCCACTAGTTCTACATCAAAGGTTTTCATCTTAACAGGTATAGCTGTAGCTCCAGTTACAGGATGATAAGTTTGAGCAGCTGGAACTTCATCAGAATCCTGAGTTTCATATCTCAGAATTACCGTCTTGTTTTCCAGTACACTTTTGTTCTCATAGTATATAGTTACCTCAGAATCTAGCTCTATAATCTGGCCTCTATATGTAACAGCTTTCCCAGGGTAGATATGTAAGTTAGCATCACTATCCCCTAACTCTTCTACATAAATCCCAAGTGGATTACTAGAAACATCACCTTCCTCAACATAATACAAAACATCAGAAAGAATTCCTGGCTTCAGAAACAAACCAGTTCTATTTACATCAGATGAAGTGTCTAATTCTACCCTCTTGGAGATCAACTCAGTTGCTTCCTGACCAAGCTGGTTAATGTAGTCAAGTATATTCTCAGTAATACGGTAACCTACAACACTAGACCAGTCTATTGAAACATGCTTAGCCATAATCAGTCCTCCTACACACTTAGCAAGTTGACTTCTCCATCTCTCACTACACAAGTGAAGATGTTTAAGGCTCTAATCACCATAGTACTGTAAATATTTCTGTTTACTATTTTTACAAAGTAAAGTTAGTTAGAATTTAGTCTCTTGCCCCGTACCAGCGACGGTTTCTGGTTTGAATAGGATAAATGAGAGTTATAACAAAAGAACCGAGAAACTCTTACCTCTTCAAGTATTGTTTAGTAATACTCTCCAAGTAATCAATCATCTTTTTAAGCCTTGGATCAGACTTAACTTTATTTGAAAGTTCCTTAGAAACTAATTTGTGGTAACCATACTCCATAGCACCTATTCAGAATTACCTTTTTATTCCTCCTCTATCTTTTTCCTCAACCAAGGAGTATTTAGATAAGCCTTACCTCTATAGAAGAGTATTTCAGAATCTTTCTGTTTCCTACCCATAATGTCATAAGTCTCAGAAGAAAAGTTAGGAGCTGGAAGAGCATTTTCAGGGGAGGATACGTTGTTAGGAATACCAAGGAAGATTCGTATTCTTCCCTCTCTACCAGTAGGATTAAAATAGTTATACTCTGGAGAAATTACCAGGAATGTATCAGCTTTCATGTAAAGCTTGGTGCAAGGCGTTTTTAGCCACGACACTGACCAGTATGTAGAAGTATCGTAAAAGAAAGCTATGGTATCGTAAAACTCAACTGAAAGTTCATTTGATCCACCACCAGTAAAGTACCTAGATAAGAAGTACATATACTTACCAGAACTAACCTGTTTAGCTCCAAATCCCCACAAGTAGTAGTAACTGGTTTCAGTATAAGGAACCACCGCGTATAAAGCGCTCGAATCCGGAACTTTTTTCCATTTATCTTCGGTTGCAAGGTATAGATCAGTCCTAAACTGACAAATACATATGCTACTATTATAGTACAAGGTTTGAAGCCAATCACTATGCCCAATTATACCAGACCAATCAGTTATAGTAGCATTACCTTGACTATTGATAGAAAAACGTCTACTATCCCCGAATAGTTTACCTCCATTTTGTTTACCATAACCCCTAGCTGGAAAACTTTTGTAAGACCATACATAGTTCAAGTTCAAATTCTGGTTCCAGTAATTGTAACCACCAGGATCAGTTTCTCCTTTAATTGTATCACGATTCCCACGCCACAAACAAAGAATACCTCTAGGTCTGTTCCCTCCATCTACATGGCTTTCTTGATAACTAGTAAAACACAGAAACTTGGAGGAAGGTCCTCGGTAGTTAATTGTTTGTACCTGCTCCCAAAAGAAAGTATTCCGAACCAAATTATACCATATGCATCTAATGTGATCATTCCTAGCACTATCTTGAGGAGTCCATAGACTTATAACGAGTACAGTATCAGCATCATTGTACCAAAATGTGGTTACAGATTTAGGCTCTTTCCCATAGAAATCATCTAGAGTGTCCATTTTGAAAAACACCCACTTACTCCAGGAAGAGGCTGTATCCCAAACATGCTCATTACCATAGATATAGAGCCCAGAATCCGTAAGAAGAGTAATAATTACCGAGTCGCCTCTGTTCACAACAGAAACAGAGAAATCCTCAATATGTACTCCTCTATACTTGTCGGCTGGTATGATATCTTCATACCAGTTATATCCAGAGCTTATCAGAGCAAAAAGTATCCAGTTCATCTTTTACCTCCTTTTTATAGGTTTTTCTTTGTAAACCCTATCTATCTTTTCTATATATGAAACAACCATGCCGCGCAGTTCCGCTTTTCCCGCTGAGCATGTAATTTGCGCCACTGGCGGAACCTCTCCCTCGGCCTTTCCCGCGGATATCTCAAGC
>FWPU01010881.1_pt1 | contig 13149 bp, 8 predicted proteins | sample 2228361 | NCBI WGS metagenome assembly FWPU01 (sample SAMEA103939777, study PRJEB20133) | metagenome | reverse complement strand
CATTATCAATAAATTCATGACGGAAAGCCAGATGGATATCATCCACATTATCGTAGCTTTCACCTTTGCTGTTATTTGCATCAGTATAAACTTCTACAGCATCGCGTTCCCAGCTATTCTGGTGTACATCAACTATAATATCGTCCTGTGTATAAAATAGTCCATAAAGATTTTCGTCATCCCACATTAATTTTGATGCACCAAACAAGTCTGCCCAACTTTCTGGCTCTGAGTTCCCATTTCTGTATGATGTCTGAAAATTCCAGTCAAATGTTTTCCAAACTACATCTTGTTTCCCATCAATTACAGGAGCAATTGTTGTTTTGGGAATTTCATACAACCATCCGCCTTTTACCTTTGCAAGCTTAGATTGTGCTTGTAGTATCCCTACAGAAAAAATTAACAAAAGAAAAATTTGCAATAGTTTTTTTGCTTTCATATACATCCTCCTTATAAATAATTATTTTTATTTTTTTAACTGAAACTGGAATAAAGTATAAGTCTTATTATCTACCTAAATAAGTTGCTCCAATTCTATCCATCCCCATTTTATAAACTCTAACAGAATCCCTTACGAGAGTACCTCTGTTAAGATAAACGAATCTTCCATTCCCCCATGTAATCTGATTAATTAGAGGTGGTAAGATATTATCAGCATAAAAAGGAGTTACCGAACCATCATTTTCGAGAACAAATAATGAGTATTTGGGATGATTTTTTAAGCACATATAAAAAGTGCCCTCCTGTGAAATTGTAAATGAAGTAATTTCACAATTGCTTAAAGATTGAATCCCTTGCAAATTCAAAATTTGTACTACTTCCCCAAGATTTCCATTTTTGTCAATTAAGGGAATTTTATATAGAGATGTTCTACTTGCCGCATATATATTATTATTGTAAACCCTTAATTCGACAACATTTACCCCATCTAACTTTTGAGTATGGAATATTGTTTTATCAGGATTGACAACATAAATGCTCTTATCTTTTGCGGCATATAGATTTCCATTTGCATCAAAATCCAATCTTGAAACAACATTAGGAAGAGTTATAAACTTTTCAGGTTTCCATGTATTAACATCAACCCTATATATATCTGCTTTTTCAATAAGGACATAAAGAAAACCACCAGGACCAAATTTGAGATCTGTGATTTTAGCAAAATCATTGCTCAGTTGGGGCGATTCAATTAAATCGAATCCATCAAATTTTATAATTCGCCTTCTTGTTGCTATGTATAAATTTTCCTGTTTATCAACTTCAATTGCAAAAAGATTGTAGATATAATTGCTGAAATTGCCATATCTTATAAATGGTTTTTCAACTTTATAGTTAGTGATTTTAGCAGTACCCAAAGCATTAGTTTTAACTACAGATATGTGAACTGGTATTCCGTATTTATCATCTTTTAGGGCAGGTCGATGTACAATAATTCTATCCGAACTTATATTTTTTATTAAAGCCTGTTTACCACCTATATAAACCCATAGAGTTTCGCCAGTTTCTGGTAAAAAATTATTTCCAAGAACAGTTATCTCTCTTACACCAGCAATAGCAGAGTCTGGAGGTATTACTCCTGAAACAACAGGGTCTGTTGAATAAGTGCGATTCGGATTGTTAATTAAAGCAGGTTCTTTATACTCCGTACATCCATAAAACATCAGAAAAATATTAAGCAGATAAAACATAAAAGATTTTAATAACTTTTTATTTTTCATAATATCACCTTAATCTAATTATAATGAAATACGTGCTGTAAATCTTTGAACATTATTAAAGACACCAAATGGTGTATACGCATAATCCAGTTCAAATCCAAAGTAGGATATACCAATTCCAAATGTTATATCATCTTCATAATTGCCAAAGATATACCCACCTCTCAACGAAAGTATATCCATGAATTTGTATTCCATACCTACTTTTAATTGTTCTGGATGAGAACGGGGATGAGTCGAATCAAGTGAAATTATTAATGTTTGGTTTTGAGTTCCAAGGTCGATAAAGTCAAAAAGATTAGCTGAAATACCAACAGTAAAAATCAATGGTAGTTGAAATCCTTCTTCTTCATATTTAATTTCTTTTGAAAAATTTCTTACAGACATACCAAAAGCAAGACTTTTAAAACCAGTTTTATATAAAGTACCAAAGTCGTAAGCAAAAGCACTGGCTTTATTTTCTTTGAGTTTAGTTCCTTCCCCATCAGGGATTACACTTTCCCCCAATTTTTGATATGCATAACGAATATGTGCACCTACACTAAATTTATCATTCAGCATTTTTGCATAACCGATTCCAACAGCAAATGCAGTGGGTTTAAAAATTTTTGTATCGATATATCCCTGTTCATTATTAGCAACCATAGTACCTTCAACATCACCGTAATCAACTGATTGAAGACTTAAACCAATTACTCCATAGTTACCATTGAATGGAGATAAAATCAGAGATGCAGAGAGGTGCTGAATATCAGCAATCCATTTGTTTACATTGAAAGAAGCATTTAAAAATTTTTGCATTTCAGCCATACTTGCAGGATTATGAAATAGAGCCCCTGAGTAACCCGATAATGAATTTACGGCTTCTGCCATGGCACCTGAACGGGCATCCGAAATTACATTCAAAAAATTAAATCCCGTTTGTGCCAATTTAACCTGACTAAAAGTAACCGATGTTATCATTAAGTATAGAAATAAAAATTTTTTCAAGGTCATGTTCTTCTCCTTCTTCAAAATTGTAATCATCTTATTACAATAAATTTCTTATAGGTACTATCACCCTTTTTGAAGATTAAATTGCCCGAGTCGTCATATATATCTTCAGTAACTTCAAAATGAGCTATGTAAAGTCCGCTTACAATTAACTGTCGAGATGAAGTAAGTGAATGCCACAATTCGTCGCCACTACCATTTGTATGGTCAATAGTTTCGATCAGATCCCCTGTTTCTGTATAAATTCTAATTTTACACTTCGGTGGAAGTCCATAGAAAGCAATTCTATCTGGAGTATCTTGCCCAAATTGTAAAGAGCGTGCTTTAATATTATATGGATTAGGAACGATTCTTATTCCTGAAAGATTATTTCCCGGTGGGCGGGTTAAAAATGCTTCGCGATTTGTCATAGTATAATATTTACTACTAACGAGCGGAACTCCTGGCTGAATATTATTCGTTGAACCATCGTCTTTTGTTTGAATGTAATAGAAGTAATTAAATCCTCTTTTAGCAGTTTTATCTTCGAATTGGTTTACAACGTTGTTCTTATCACATTCAAAAATCAAAGTAAAAGTAGTATCTGTTCTTCCTTCGGCTCTATAAATTCTATAGCCATTAAAATTAGGCCAGGATTCTGCACTTTTTGACCACTTAAGAATAATTCTGTCGCCACCCGAATAAACAAAAAATTGCTCTGGTGGAGGTGGGGGCTGTGGAATGTTATAATTATTATTAAAATTAGAAATAGCTCTTCTAAAGGTTTGAAATAAAGAATCCTTTCCTGTAAATACCCATGTATTTTTGTAAATATTTCTATCAGAAGTTTCTTTACCATCTGGTAATATAAATGGTGGTGCGTTATTAAACCATTTACCGACTACTTCTTTATTTTTAAGTCTATCTATTCCAGCCACAGCTTCTGCGAGAACAATACGAATACTATCGCCGGGTTCTAAATCGTAGGGACCAAAACCTAATGTTGATGCATATCCACCAGCATCGTTACCCCACACATTAGCAAACGAGGTAGGCCAACCTGTACTGGGGTCTTTCCCTACTTGTTCTGAATGTGTCTGTGTTGGATGACTACCAAGCATCCATTCAGTATATTTTCTTGTCATTAAATTTGCATCAAAGGCATCAACTGTTTGAAGATTATTATCTGAACCTGTAAAAATTGAAGTTATCGGTTGGTTTGGGTCGTTTGATTTATCTTTTGATGATTTATCGGCGTGTAAAACCACAACTCCTGCAAATTGCGTTCCTGCCATTATTGAGCCATCAGTATAACGTGGCAATCCTATATCTTCTTGTACACCTGGTGCATTTGAATGAGGTCCATAATAAGACCAGACTGCTTTAAATTCACCAGGATGAGCGGGGTCCATTCCAATAGCATCATTTATTGTATTCCTTCCCCATTGAGAACCTCCAGGTGCCCATGCATTATTTGGTAAATATGATTCTCCGGCAAATCCTAATCTAAATTCCCAGAAAAAAACTACGCCTGTTAACTTCCTTGGTGGGTCAACTTTTACCAATTGGGGTTGAGTACCACTATTATCTATAAAAATTCCTGTGTTCTTGAATGTATATTCATATATATAATAATTGTTATGATATTGCTGGGTAAATGCAAGAATTTTTCTTGTCATCGTTAGTCCAATACTAGTATGGACTGTGTTTATAATCATTCTATCACATGGTAAATTGGGGTCAATTTCATCGAGTTCATCATCGTAAGTACGGAATGATGCATCTGCATCATCCACATAAACTGAAGGATGATCATATTTACCAATAAGCTTAAATTGTTCACTATAAACATCACTCCCAAGATTTATCACTCTTGGACCCATGCATATAACTTTATGAGCATATGTTTTGCCTTTTAGTGATCCTACTGCTTCAGTAAAGTTTGTTGTTCCTATCCATAAAGCTTTAGAAACATTAACGCCTTTGTTCAGTGTATACTCAGAAGGCCAGATTAAACCATCAAGCTGATCCACATTTTCAAAACCAGAACGCCCTCTTCTACCATATTCAATTTCTGCACCTCCGCTGGAAAACCAATGACGTAATGCACTTACAGAAAGCCATTTGACTTCCTGTTGTTGTGGACCCTGAACTTGTGCTATTGTTAAATCATGAACTAATCCCAATCCAAATAATGCAAAGAATAAAATTTTTCTTTTAAAGCTTTTATTTTTTATCATAGTCAACACCTCTCATTTTCAATTTTAGAGATTGAATGATATATTAATCCCAAAGAATACCTGTCTTGGATTTAAGAAATCAAATGAACTATTATTTGGCATGTCGATATATGCTTTGTCTTCAAGTATCTTCTGCATCTTACTACTTTCAACTTCAGACCATGTCCCATTCAAATAATTCATATATTTTTTTGTTGATCTATCATAGTAAATTGCAGAGGGGTTCGGATTTGATATTTCTCCTACATTACCAACTTGTTCGATAGGCTGATATGGAACTCCTTCTTTTCTGTAATCACCTATACGGTCGTTACCGGGTATATTATCATAAGCTTTGCTTTCAGGCAGATGAAGCGATTGCAAATAAAACAATTGGTCGAAGCCATCATAAAAGCTTGCCCCCGATAATCTTTTAATATTAAAGACATTCCTGATATCTAATAATAAAGTAATTCTGAAAGGGTCGATATCAAATGTTTTGCTTAATTGTAAATCGACATTATAAAAATCTGTAACCTGAACATTGTTTATTATTTCACGAATATTATTAGGATTATAAGTTATAAATTCACCCGCTTTCCATTGTGCAAGTATACTAAGAGTCCAATCTTCGAATGGTTTTATACCTAAGAATTTCGGACCAAAATCTTTAGGTGTAAAAAATGTCAGACTTGCATTTGCTCTCGGTTGTGGTATAGGTTTTTGTTGATAAAGTAAAATAGTATTTTGATCAAGCAACTTTTGTTGACTTGGATCTTCGTTAATAGTTTGTTTACCAAAAGCTCCCTGTGTATTGACTTGATATGTATAATTGATAAATCCACGAATCCAGTTACCACCAGTCTTTTTAAGGGTTACTTCAACACCTCTTATGTCTTCATAACTATTATTATTTGCTTTGAAATAACCAATTCCTTTTCTATCGCTAACATATTGAGTATAAGCTTGCTGATTGCTTATGTCGTTATAGAATGCAGCTATTTGTAATAAATATTCACTAAATAATACATGATCGTAACCAAGTTCATAAGAAATTGTTTTGGCTTGTTTTAAGTTTGGATCTCCGAAGTTCAGCATATTCCCTGCAGCTGCTCTACCAATTCTGAAAATTTCTTCGTAAGCAGGTATCTGTTTGAAATGCCCATAATTGAAATATAATTTTGAGTTTTCTGTTATAGGATGAGATATCCCAAGTCGGGGACTAATAGCCACATCAATCTTTGCTTTTTTCTTTGGATAGTCTTTTTGTGGATTATAACTCGAAGAGAAAAAGGACTTATCAAATGGATCAACATCAACCCATTCTGTATTAGGGTTACTTAAATCCATTCTTACACCTACATTAGCAATAAATCCAAGCATTTCAATTTTATCTTGAGCATATAACGAAAGTCTATATGGTTTCCATCTTTCTTTTACAAAATTTACATCATTGAAAAAGAGTTTTACTGCTCCATAATTCAGATTAAGGTCGTAGTAAGAAAATTCTAATCCTGTTTTAATTAAATGCTCACGTGTAATTTGACTGCTTAAGTCAAATTTTAATACATAAGAATTAAGACTGCTTGAATCTCTAATCGTAGAAGTATGCCCACCGAAGAACATACCAGAAAGACCTGTTTTTGGTGCATCATCGAATCCAAATGGTGCTTCGTCAACAAAATAACCGGGTACTATTTCATATTTTTTTGTTGTATCTCTGTATCTATTTGGGCCTGTCAAATAATTTCTATTTACATGTTCAAAACTTACTTCATAGAAAGTTGATGAGGATAAAAATTTTGTTAGTTTACCTGATAATGTAAAATGAGAAACTTCGGAATGACTGTACCATGAATCTGTGAAAATTCTGCCAGGACGTTGTTCGTTGGTAATCTCTGCAATTTTATAAGGTATTCTCAAATAATCTGTTGGTGACCAGAATTGGACCCCATTAATACCCCATGAGGGATTATTGAACTGTCTATCGGCTGTATTCATTACAACATTAAATGATTTTCCTGTTGTTGTATTAAGAACCAATTTCATTCCCTGAGTAATCTCTGAATTAAGTTTCATAGACCAGTTATATTCGAGATAGTCGGGGCGACTCAATGGAATTAAGAGCATTTCTCTTTCATATCTAAAACTTGTGAAAAATCTCAGCCTTCCTAATGCAGCGCCTACAATTGGTACAGGACCCCCAAAGCTTGCATCAATATTATAATCCGGTGCTATAGTTGGTCTTCTTCTTCTTTCCCACATCCACACTTTTTGAGCAGCCACTGGAGATAAATCGTTTGATGGATCATCATCGCTAAGTAAATTATGTGATATATTATTCCATCCTTCAAATCTTGGATATTGACGTTGTGTATATAAATCCCATGCACCGCTTTCTGTACCCGTCCACGCAACAGCAGGATCTAAATAAGGTCTATTCCACATTGAGTTTGGATCAAAAACCGATATACCAAAATGCTTTGGTGTAGGTGGGCTATATTTAACCTGCACAGCTCCAAAATAATTTGTAAAACTTCCTTCTTTTGATACAATGTTTATTACACCAGACCTAACCTGACCATACTCAGCATTAAAACCACCACGCTCTATTGAAATTTCCTGTATTGAACTTAATGCAATTGATGTAATTGGTGTATTGTTTCTCGGATCTCGTAAAGTAATCCCATCTAATTGAAATAATAATTGATTTGCTTCTCCTCCTCTTATAATTAAACCTTCATCCACACCAGCCTGAAGATCTATTATTTTATTTATTGAAGTTATTGGAAGAGCTTGAATCTCATCAGGCTGAACAGCTGCAACACTTGTCGATACATCACGTTTAATTAATTTTCTCTCTGCAGTAATTGTTATAGTCCCTAATTCTACAGCTTCAGAAACCATCTCTATATCAACATTAGATGTTTGATCAATTCTTACTTCAATATCACTAACTGTGACAGTTGAATACCCAACCATACTTGCTATAATTGTTTGATTACCCGGGGGAACATGAAGTATTACATAATATCCATCTGCATCTGTAGTGGCACCTAATGTTGTTCCTTTAACAACTACATTTACCCCTATGAGTGGTTCTTTAGTTTCTTTATCAATTATCCTCCCGGATATCTTTCCCGTTGTACCTGCTATAATTGAACTCACATAAACAATTAGACTTAAGAATATCATTAACACAATTCTGTATTTTGTTTTCATCATATTCATCTCCTTTTTCATTAATAATTTTTTCTAAATATTAATCATGTTGGTTAATCCAATAATTAATACATAAATAGGGAAGGCTAGAAATATTTTCTTTTCCGGACTTTTAGTAAAGTTTGATTCTGTAAGTAATAAAGTATGGATTTTGCTTCCTATAAATAATAAAGTAACTGAAAGTAGAAAGATAAATATTGTATACTCAAGGGAATTAGCATTTATTAGATAATCCAGTAAAAGAAACCCAATTTTACGGTTGCTAAATAATATCTCATGAATGGTTTTGAAGATTATCAATATTAATCCTATCAAGAAAGTAAAAATTGCAACTTCACTACGTATGAAATTGAATAATAAACCACATAATTGAAGTGCAGTTATAAGTGACGCTAAATAGAAAAATGAATAAAAAAGATTAATATAAAAAGTAAAGTTGCCATAACAGGCAATGGTCAATAATATTATTGAAATGAATAATAAAATAATTATAGTAATCCTTCCTACAAGCACCAACTCACGATCCGATACATTGGATTTCAACTTACTATAAAAATCATATGCTATGAGACTTACAGTGCTATTAAAACTGCTGAACAGTAATGTTGTAATCAGAAATATAAATGAAATAATAAAGCCATACTGAAGAATAACTGGTAAAAAACCTTCACGGAAAAATAGGTTCTTAATTTCATGCAGTGATTTTTCATTAACCAAATTCAATACAACAAATGCTGATAGTGTAAAAATTAAAATCGGTACCAGTTGAAATAGCATTGAAGTAATGGAGGATTTCTTAATCTTTCGTACATTATTTATAGAACGAGATTTTTGAAGCATAATCTGATCTGCACATAAAAACCAGAATCCTAATATTGGTAGACCTATAATTGATTTTACAATAGACAAGTCTAAATTAGAAATAAAGATTGGTAAATATGAAAACTCTCTCAGTCCAAATTTTTCAGTACTATATTGATGTATAAACCAATAAGTAAAACCGGTTGTAAAGAGAGAAATGAATACTGTATTAATAGCATTTATATATAATTCTGCTTTTAATCCTGAAATTATTAATGATATGCTGCATAATACCAGAAAAAATAGAATTGAAAAGTAAGAATCCAGTTCTGTAAAGGTATTTATCAGTACGTTCCCTGCCGACAGAATCAAAAAAAGACGTATACCAATATTCATAAAGATATACGTCCCTGAAATTAAAAATCTAAATACTTTATTATATCTAATCTCGAAATATTCGGGAATAGTTTTGATTTTTATTTTTGAATAAAGAGGAAAAACTTTCCAACCAAAAACAAAAAATAATATAGACGTTATTATTCCATATGTTAATGGGATTGCCCCATTGATATCAGGTGATATTAAACTTAATAAATATGGACTAAAAAATGCGCTTGTAGTAAATGATATCCCTATAATAAAACAATGAATATTTTTATCCCCGAAAAAGTATATTTCAGAATTCATCTCCTTTGTTATAGATAAATACACGCTTATCGATATTATTAAAAGTGGATAGCAAAAAAACAGAATAAATTCTATTGGACTTATTTCAAACAATTAATACACCTTCATTTCCTTTATCAATGTTTGGGGACTCAATGATTATACCAGAAGAGTAAATACTTAAAAAATGATTATTTAGCGATTTAATTATATCGGGATTATTTCAAATTGATAAAGTTAAGGCAGGTATATTAAATCAATTTGATAAAAGCTTTTTTAGAACTACAGAAAATCAATTCTATTATCAGTACTCAAAAATAAATCAAAAAAATTTCAACAAAGAAAACTTTTAAAAAATTTTATAAATAAGATAAAATTTCAATTCCTTATTTTATCAAAAATATAAAAGCGATATGTAATAAATCTTAAAATTACTCAGAAAAGCATTAAATTCCTTCGGTATAATTATTGACAAAATTTTTTGTAAAAAAAATTATTACTTTCATCCACTCCCCAATCGCCTGTGGATAAAATTTATCTGCAGGCGATTTTGTTATAATTTCGTATTTTGATTCTTAAATTAATAGCGTTTAATAGTTATTAAATCAAATATCTTTTATTCCTTTTTTCTAATTAGTTGTCTATATTAAAATATTATTGCTCAAACAATAGATAAACCGGAAGTTTCAATTCCTTCCGGATTTTATAATAATCCATTTAATGTAGAAATAAAATCATCAATTTTAGAAGCACAAATTAAATACACACTTGACGGTTCAGATCCAGTAAAGTCAACAAATGTATTGATAAAGAACTCTCCTGCTGTTGTAAATATTAACCCTGAAAGCACCGAAGGAAACAGTGGTAAAACACCCGGAGTTATTTTGAGGGTAAGCACTTATTACGAAAATAAGCATAGTGAATCAATAACAAGAACTTACATTTTCTTAAATAAAATTGTTGAATTATCTTCTGAAGGAATTAAGCCGGGTCCAGGCTGGCCCAATCCAACCAGAAATACATATCCTCAATTTATTGAATATGGCTTAGCTGAAGATGTGGTTAATAATCCTAAATACAAAGATTTAATTGATGATGCATTTTTATCCATTCCTACAATATCACTTGTTACAGATTTAGAAAATTTATTTGACCCTAAAACAGGTATTTACGTTAATGCAATATGGATGGTATTGAATGGGAACGTCCTGCATCAATTGAACTTATTCATCCAGATGGGAAAAAAGGATTTCAAATTAATTGTGGTGTTCGAATTCGAGGAGGGTGGAGTAGTCACGGAGATAATCCTAAACATGCATTCAGATTTTTCTTTCGAAAAGAATACGGAAGTGGAAAATTAAATTATCCATTATTCGATGATGAAGGTGTAAAAGAATTTGATAAAATTGACTTAAGAACAAGTCAAAATTATTCATGGAGTTATCCAAATCGACTTGGACTATACAACACTATGAATCACGACGTTTTTTCGAGAGACCTACAACGAGAAACAGAACAACCATATACAAGAAGTAGATATTACAACCTTTTCATTAATGGTGTTTACTGGGGTATATATCAAACACAAGAAAGAGCAGAAGCGAGTTATGCTCAAAGTTATTTCGGCGGTAAGGAAGAAGATTATGACGTTATCAAACCAGGAGATAATAATCATCAGGTTGAAGCAACAGATTGAAACATGGAAGCTTATAGAGAATTGTGGAATATGTGTTTTAAAGGCTTTACATCAAACGAAAATTATTTCAAACTTATTGGTCAATATTCTGATGGTACTCCCAATTCAAATTATAAAATTCTTGTTGATATTGATAATTTAATCGACTTTATGCTAATAATTTTTTAGACGGGAAACTTCGATAGCCCAACTTCAAAATTTGGAAATGATACTTTGCCAAATTACTTTTTTTGGATCTATAAAAGGAACGGTAATAATGGTTTTCAATTTTTTATACACGATGCAGAACATACTTTAAGAACGACAAACAGTGAGGGACCGGGTATTGGTCTTTACGAAGATCTCGTTAATATCAAAATGAATGTGACAAGTCTTGGAGGTTTCCACCCTCAATGGCTACATTATAAATTTGCAAGCAATCAAGAATATAAAATCAGATTCGCAGATCATGTCTATAAGCATTTTTTTTATAATGGTTGCATGACTCCTAATAAAGCTACACAATTATTTCTTTTACGTGCTGCTGAAATAGATACGGCCATTATTGCTGAATCTGCTAGATGGGGAAATACAAATAACCCATCTTATTCTTACACTCAGGAAAACTGGCAATTGGCAATTAACGATATTGTAAATAATTACTTCCCAAAAAGAACAGAAATTGTGCTTAATCAACTAAAATCCGCCAATTTATACCCAGAGATTAATCCTCCTCTTTTCTTAAACAATAATAAAGAAATCAAAGAATATATTATCAGTACAACCTGGATCTAAAATAAAATTGATAAACCCTAACGGAAATAAAGGACCAATTAAATATACATTAGATGGTAAAGATCCAAGATTAATTGGTGGTTATGTTAACAATTCTGCAATGGATGGTGGAAACGAAGTTGAATTATCTATTGATACAGCAACAGTGATTAAATCAAGAATACTTTACGGAAATACCTGGAGTGCTCTTCATGAAATAACTTTATTCGCCGATAACAATACAAATAATTTAATACTCACAGAAATTCACTATCATCCTTAAGATAATGATACAATTAACGATGACGAATATGAATTCATAGAATTAAAAAATATAGGGAATAGATCAATAAATCTATCAAATTCTTTTTTTCTTCTGGCATCGAATATACATTCCCAAGTAATACTATAATTGAACCAAAAAAATTTATTGTGTTAGCATCTAATAGAAAAGAATTTAATAGTAGATATGGATTTTATCCTGACGGGGAATATAAAGGGAAATTGATAACGGTGGAGAAACATTAACTCTTCTAACAGCAACTAAAGATACAATCTTCTCTATTACTTATGATGATTTACCACCCTGGCCTACCGAAGCAGATGGCGGTGGATATTCTCTTGTTGTAAATGAAATTAATTCAACAAAGAATATTAATGACCCTTGATACTGGAGAATTTCTCATTCAATTCATGGTTCTCCTGGTAATGACGACATGCCTGTTAATATTAAAGATAATTCTATTATAACTGATATTTTTTATACCAAAACTATGCTAATCCTTTTAATCCTGCTACAATAATTACATTTAAATTACCAAAAGCTTCGAAAGTTCTATTAAAAGTCTATGATATTTTAGGAAAAGAAATTGCTACATTGATAAATGAATATAAACTACCGGGTACTAATAAAGTAGAATTTTCAGCTAATAAGTATAATTTATCAAATGGCGTTTATTTTTACCAGCTCAAAGCGGATAATAAAATATTAACAGGAAAGATGGTATTGACAAAATAATCATCAAATACAAATTAAAATATTTATGAAATTTTTAAAAATAATTTTTATTATTTTTAATTGAGAGCTTATGAATCATATTAA
>FWPU01010880.1_pt1 | contig 13150 bp, 10 predicted proteins | sample 2228361 | NCBI WGS metagenome assembly FWPU01 (sample SAMEA103939777, study PRJEB20133) | metagenome | reverse complement strand
GACCCGCGTGACCGCGGAGAGGGTGGTGGACGTGAGCACGCGCCGGGAGGCGCTGCAGCGCAAGGTGGGGGTGGGGCTTGCGCCGGAGGCCTTCCACGCCGGGGTGCGTGAGGGGCGCCTGGGACACGTGGGGCTGGGGGAGTCGGCGGCGATGATTGCCGCGGCGCTGCGATGGGAGGTTGGGCGCGTCGACGAGGAAATCGCCCCGGTCCTCGACGGCGGGGTGGTGAGGGGCCTGCACCAGGTGGCCCGAGCCTACCGCACCGGGGGCGACGGTGAGCCCGCCGTGGTCCTGGACCTGGTCATGGCGCAGGGCGCGGCCGACCCCCATGATGCGATCCGCATCCACGGGGTGCCGGAGCTGCACGTGGTTATCCCCGGAGGGATCCACGGCGACCTGGCCACGTGGGCCATCGTGGCCAACGCCCTCCCGTTGATCAAGGAGGCGCCGCCCGGACTGCTGCCGGTCTACCGCCTCCCTCTGCTGCACCTGGCCGCGTAGCGTCCTCCCCTGCGCCGGGCGGCCTGGCTGCGGGCGGGATCGCCCGCGCCAGGGTGGCGACCGCCACGCGCGCGGCCCCGGCGCGGCGCAGCGCCCGCGCGCATTCCGCCGCCGTTGCGCCGCTGGTCATGACGTCGTCCACCAGGAGGACGGCCCTGCCCGACACCATCCCCGCGCCGCCGGGCGGGACGGAGAAGGCACCGGCCACATTGGCCCACCGCTGCCTCAGCCCCAGGGCGCTCTGCGGAGAGGTGGGCACAGGACGTTCCAGACCCGCCGGCAGGAACGGTAGGCTCAACGCCTCGGCCACCGGTTCGGCCAGGAGCAGCGCCGGATTGAAGCCGCGCTCCCGCTCCCGCGCCGCGTGCAGCGGCACCGGCACCACCAGCTCCACTCCTTCCAGCGCAGGCTCCTCCCCCGCGAAGGCGGCTAGCATCCGGCCCAGGATCGGGCCCAGCTCGCGGCGTCCCTCGAACTTGAGTCGGTGCACCGCGGTGCGCACCGGCCCCTCGAAGAGGGCCAGGGCGCGGGCGGCGGCGAAGGGCGGCCTGCGGGCGGTGCAGGCCCGGCACAGCCCTGCGGCTTCGGGGGCGCCAAGGGGGCAGGCGCAGCGGGGGCAGAAAGGCGGCAGGACGGGGACAAATCCCAGACGGCAGCGCGTGCACAGCGGCACCTCCCCCGCGGTCCGGCAGACCAGACAGCGCGGAGGATACAGCAGGTCCAGGATTCCGGCCAGCACACTCCATCCATCGGCAGGCCGGAGCGATTTTGCTGGCGGTCTTCCCGCGGGTCAGGTCCCCTCAGTCCAGGACCGGAGGTAGCGCTCCTGCTCGGAGGTAAGGGTGTCGATGGCGACGCCCATTGCTTCCAGCTTGAGACGGGCCACCGCCGCGTCGATCGCCTCGGGCACCGGGTAGACGCCGGGTGCGGGCCGCCGCTCACCCCTGGCCAGGTACTCCACAGAGAGGGCCTGGTTGGCGAAGCTCATGTCCATCACGGCGGCCGGGTGCCCCTCCGCGGCGGCCAGGTTGAGCAGGCGCCCTTCGGCCAGCAGGAAGATGCGGCGACCGTCGGGGAGGCGGTACTGGTCCACGTGCTCCCGGATCCGCTCCTTCCCGGTGGCCATCGCCTCCAGCGCGGGAATGTCGATCTCCACGTTGAAGTGGCCGCTGTTGGCCAGGATGGCGCCGTCGCGCATCCGCTCCATGTGCTCTCGCCGGAGGACGTCGCGGTTGCCGGTGACGGTGATGAAGACCTCGCCCACCTCCGCCGCCTGCAGCAGCGGCATCACCTGGTAGCCGTCCATCACCGCCTCCAGCGCCCGCAGGGGGTCCACCTCAGTGACGATGACGCGGGCGCCCATGCCGCGGGCGCGCATGGCCACGCCGCGGCCGCAGAGGCCGTAGCCGCAGACCACGACCGCCCGACCCGCCAGCAGCAGGTTGGTGGCCCGCAGCAGCCCGTCGATGGTGGACTGGCCGGTGCCGTAGCGGTTGTCGAAGAGGTGCTTGGTCCGGGCGTCGTTAACGGCGATGATGGGGTACCGCAGCACGCCCTCGCGGGCCATGGCCCGCAGGCGGATGACGCCGGTGGTGGTCTCCTCCGTTCCCCCCAGGATGCCGGGCAGGAGCTCGCGCCGCTGCTCGTGCACCGTGGTCACCAGGTCGGCGCCGTCGTCCATGGTGATCTGCGGCCGCAGATCCAGGGCCTGCTGGATGTGCCGGTAGTAGGTCTCCCGGTCTTCCCCCCTGATGGCGAAGACCTCCACCTGTTCCTCCACCAGCGCCGCGGCCACGTCGTCCTGCGTGGAGAGGGGGTTGCTGGCGCACAGCCGGAGCGTCGCCCCGCCGGCCACCAGGGTACGCACCAGCGCGGCCGTCTCGCTGGTGACGTGCAGGCAGGCGGCGATACGCACCCCCGCCAGCGGCCGCTCCCGGGCAAAGCGCTCCCGGATGCTGCGAAGCACGGGCATCTCCCGCTCCGCCCAGGCCACCCTTGCCCGTCCGGTGGGAACGAGGTCTGCACTGCGGATGTCACACTCCACGGCCGTCCCTCCCATCGCCTCAACCCTACCACGTCGCCGGGCGATATCGCAGGCGGCGGCCGCTGGAGGCGCCCCTGAGGCTACTCGATGAAGTCCTTCAGCCGCTTGGAGCGGCTGGGGTGGCGGAGCTTGCGCAGGGCCTTGGCCTCGATCTGGCGGATGCGCTCCCGGGTGACGCCGAACTCCCGCCCCACCTCCTCCAGGGTGCGGGGGCGGCCGTCGTCCAGCCCGAAGCGCAGCTTCAGCACCTTCCGCTCCCGCGGCGTCAGCGTCTCCAGCACCCCCTCCAGCTGCTCCTTTAGCATGGTGAAGGAGGCCGCCTCCGCGGGGGCCAGGGCGTCCTGGTCCTCGATGAAGTCGCCCAGGTGGGAGTCTTCCTCCTCCCCGATGGGGGTCTCCAGGGAGATGGGCTCCTGGGCGATCTTCATGATCTCGCGTACCCGTTCCGCCGGCAGACCCATTCCCTCGCCGATCTCCTCCGGCGTGGGCTCCCGCCCCAGCTCCTGGAGGAGCTGGCGGGAGATGCGCACCAGCTTGTTGATGGTCTCCACCATGTGCACAGGGATGCGGATGGTGCGCGCCTGGTCGGCCAGCGCCCGAGTGATGGCCTGTCGGATCCACCAGGTGGCGTAGGTGGAGAACTTGTATCCCTTGCGCCAGTCGAACTTCTCCACGGCGCGGATCAGGCCCAGGTTGCCCTCCTGGATCAGGTCGAGGAATAGCATCCCCCGGCCCACGTACTTCTTGGCGATGGAGACCACCAGGCGGAGGTTGGCCTCGATGAGGCGGCGCTTCGCCTCCGCATCTCCCTTCTCCATCCGCTGCGCCAGGGTCACCTCCTGCTCCGGGGTGAGCAGGGCGACCTTGCCGATCTCCTTGAGGTACATGCGGACGGGGTCGTCGATGGAGATGGCGTCCAGGTCCGACTCTTCCTCTTCCTCCTCCTTGGGCTTCTCCTCCGCCTCCTTGGCCTCTTCCACGATCTCGATGCCCTGGCCGGAGAGGATGCTGTAGATGCGGTCGATCTCGTCGACGTTCTGCTCCGCCTCGGGGAACTGCTCCAGGATCTCGTCCTGGGTGAGGTAGCCCCGCTTGCGCCCCAGTTCGATCAGGCCGCGCAGCTCGGCGGTGAGCGGTCCCTTCTCCGCCGCCGTCTCCTCGGTTGTCGTCGCCGGCACCTGGGCCTTCTTCTTGGTCATCCGCCTCCGCCTATCGCGCCGCCCGCTCCTCCAGGGCCTGCCGCCGCACCTCCAGGATGGCGCGCTGCAGGTCTGCCACCTCCTCCTGCCGTCCCGCAGCCTCCGCCGCCGCCAGCCGCTGCCGCAAGGTCTGCAGCCTCTCTTCCAGGTCGGCCTGGCGGATGGTGCGCACGTTCCCGCGCACCACCCTCTCCAGGTCCTTCTCGACGACCCCGTGGTCCTCGAACAAGAGCTGCGTCAACAGCCTCGCGCTTTCCGCGTCGGGCAGGCGATCTCTTAGCGCCTCCCCAGATTCATCCGTATGCAGCAGGACCCGCGCCAGGTTGCGGTGGGTGGAATCGCGGAAGTCCTCGGCCGAGAGGTCGCGGCGCACCCGCCGCCGGATCTCCGGCGCCTGCGCCATCATGTGCAGCAGCAGCCGCTCCGCCCGGTGGCGCTTCGTCCCCTGGACGGCAACCGGCACCGACGGCTGCGCCGCCCCGCGGCCCGACCGTCTGGTAGCAGCGAGGCGCTGGCGAAGCGCATCCTCGGAAATGGTGAACCGCTCCGCGAGCGCCCGCAGATACTCGGACTGGCGGACCGGATTTGCCACCGCCCCTAAAACAGGAAGCAGTTCGTCGACAAGACCCACCTTTCCTTCCACCGTACGCGGGTCGTGCCGGGTGAGCGCCTGCGCCACCGCATATTCGAACACCGGAAGGGCTTCTGCCAGGATTGTCCGGAACTTCTCCGGCCCTTCTTTCCGGAGGAAGGCGTCGGGGTCACCCCCCGCCGGCAGCACCGCCACGCGCACGGCGACCTCCCCCTCCTCGAAGAGCTGCAGCCCCCGCTCGCTGGCGGCCCGGCCGGCCGTATCCGGGTCGTACACCACCACCGCACGCGGGGCAAACCGCTTCAGCAGCAGCACGTGGTCCAGGGTCAGCGCTGTGCCCAGAGAAGCGACGGAGTTCCGGATGCCGAACTGGTGGCAGGTCAGCGCGTCCATATAGCCTTCCACGAGGACGACCTCGCCCGTCTCCCGGATCGCCTCCCGCGCCCAGTTGAGGGCATAGAGGGTTCTTCCCTTGTTGAACACCGGTGACTCCCGGGTGTTCAGGTACTTGGGGATGGACTCATCCAGCGCGCGCCCGCCGAAGGCCACCGTGCGCCCCTGCAGGTCCTGGATGGGGAAGACCAGACGGTGGCGGAAGAAGTCGTAATACCCCTCCCCGCCCGGGCGCGCCGCCACCAGGCCCGCGCGCTCCAGCACCTCCGTGGGATACCCCCGGCCGCGGAGGTGGCGCAGCAGCGCGTCCCGGGACTGGGGAGCATAGCCCAGGCCGAACTGCCGGGCGGTCCGGGCGTCGACGCCGCGCTGCCTCAGGTAGGCGCGCGCGGCTTCCCCTTCCGCCCCTGCCAGCTGCTCCCGGTAGAACGCCGCCGCCGCGTCCAGCGCCCGCAGCACCTGCTCACGCTCACCGGAGGCCTGCGCCTCCTCCGGCGTGCGCTCCAGGCGCACACCCGCCTGCGCCGCCAGGTGCTCTAGAGCTTCGGGGAAGGAGAGGTTGCCGGTGCGCATAACGAAGTCGAAGACGTCGCCTCCCTGAGAGCACCCGAAGCAGTACCACAGCCCTCTTTCCGGGTCGACGTGAAACGACGGCGTCTTTTCCTGGTGGAAGGGGCACAGCCCCTTGTACTGCCGCCCCGCCTTCTTCAGGGCGACATGCTGTGAGACGAGCTCCACCAGGTTGATCCGGTGGCGAATCTCGTCCCGGGCACCCGAACGTATGTTCGCCATCCTGAAGTCAGTGCCCGGAAGCCGCCGCCTTCTGCTTCTTCGCCTCCGCAACCACCCGCTCGGCCACGTGGCCGGGGACCTCCTCGTAGTGGGAGAACTCCATCTCGAAGGTGCCGCGCCCGCCGGTGATGGAGCGCAGGTCGCTGGCGTAGCGCAGCACCTCCGCCTGCGGCACCTGCGCCTTGATCACGGTGGTGCCGTCCCCCTGGGGCTCCATACCCAGGATGCGCGCCCGCTTGGCGTTCAGGTCGCCGATGATATCCCCCATGACCTCTTCCGGCACCCGGACGGCCAGGTTCATGATCGGCTCCAGCAATACCAGCTGCGCCTGCTGCGCCGCCTCCTTGAAGGCCAGCGACCCGGCGATTTGGAAGGCGATGTCCGAAGAGTCCACCGGGTGGTACTTGCCGTCCACCAGACGCACGCGCACGTCCACCACGGGGTAGCCAGCCAGGACCCCCTCCTCCATTGCCTTGCGCACCCCCTTCTCCACCGAGGGGATGAACTGGTTGGGGATGGCCCCGCCGAAGATCTCGTCCACGAACTCGAAGCCGCCGCCTCGGGGCAGGGGCTCCAGGTCCAGCACGCAGACCCCGTACTGGCCGCGCCCGCCGGTCTGCTTGACGTAGCGGCCCTGCACGCCCCCGGCCTTACGCTTGATGGTCTCCCGGTACGCCACCCGGGGCACCGTCAGGGTGACCTCGACGCCGAACTTGCGGCGCAGGCGGTCGGCGATGATCTCCAGGTGCGACTCGCCCATGCCGGAGATGACCGTCTGCTTCAGCTCCGTATCCCGGTGGATGCGGACCGTGGGGTCCTCCTCAGCCAGGCGGTGCAGGGCGTTGGCCAGCTTGTCCTCGTCGGCGCGGGTCTTCGGCTCGATGGCCAGGGTGATGGCCGGCCGCGGGAACTGCACCGGCGGCAGCAGCAGCGGCGCCTCCCGGGAGCACAGGGTGTCTCCCGTCTCCGTCTCCGCCAGCTTGGCCACGGCCCCCATGTCCCCGGCCGGAATCTCCCCCACCGCCTCCTGCTGCTTGCCCCGCAGGTAATACACAGCCCCCACGCGTTCCACCTTGTCCCGCGTGGCGTTGTAGACGGGAGTGTCGCTGGTGAACCGCCCGGTGTAGACGCGGAAGTAGGAGAGCTTCCCCACGTAGGGGTCGGCCATGGTCTTGAACACCAGGGCAGCCAGGGGGTCCTCCGCGCTGGGAGGACGGCGCACCTCTTCGTCGCTTCCCGGCCGCCTGCCCACCACCGGCGCCTCCCCAGCAGCGGGAAGCAGGGTGATGATGGCGTCCAGCACCTGGGCCGCCCCGATGGTGCGCAGGCCGGCGGCGCACAGCACCGGGACCAGCGTCCCCGCCCGCACGCCCTGGCGCAGCCCGCGTTCCAGGTCTTCCCGGGAGAGCGTCCCCTCCTCCAGGTACTTCTCCGTGAGCGCGTCGTCGGATTCCGCCGCCGCCTCCACCAGCCGCTCCCGGGCCGCCTCCGCCTCCTCCCGCAGCTCCGCGGGGATCTCCCCGGCGGCCGCCTCCTTCTCCGTCCAGGTGTAGGCCCGCATCTGCAGCAGGTCCACCACCCCGCGGAAGCCGGATTCGGCACCGACGGGCAGTTGCAGCGGCACGATGCGGCCCCCGAACTTCCCCTTCAGCGCCTCCACGGTGCGGGCGAAGGCCGCGTTCTCCCGGTCGAGGCGGTTGACCACCACCAGCCGGCCGACCCGGTTCTGGTCGGCGTAGGCCCAGGCCTTCTCCGTCTGGACCTCCACCCCCGCCACCGCGTCCACCACCACGAGCGCCCCCTCGCACACCCGCAGCGGGGCCACCATCTCGGCGATGAAGTCGGGGTAGCCGGGGGTGTCGATGAGGTTGATCTTGCGCTCCTTCCACTCCAGGGGCGCCAGCGAGGCGTTGATGGTGTGCCCGCGCCGCACCTCCTCCGGGTCGAAGTCGGTGGTGGTCGTCCCTTCGTCCACCCGCCCCAGGCGGTCGATGGCGCCGGCGGTGAAGAGCATGGCCTCCACAAGGGAAGTCTTGCCGGTGCCGCCGTGGCCGACCACGGCGACGTTGTGAATACGCATAGGAGGATAGGGTTTCACGCGCGCACCTCAGTAACCCTGATCTTTGTCCACCACGTTCACCAGCGGCATCCCCGCCTGGAAGCGCCGCAGGTTCTCGCACAGCAGCGGCAGCGCCCGGTCGTAGTAGTCCGGCGCGGCGCCGGAGACATGCGGGGTGAGGATGACCTGCTCCAGCTCCCACAACGGGCTGTCCTGCGGCAGCGGCTCCTGCTCGAAGACGTCCAGCGCCGCCCCGCGCAGCCTCCCTGAGCGCAGCGCCTCCACCAGCGCCGCCTCCCGCACTATGGGCCCCCGGGCGACGTTGATCAGGTATGCGCCGGGCTTCATCATGGCCAGCTCCCGCGCTCCTATCAGCCCCCGAGTCCGCGCCGTCAGCGGCAAGACGATGACGAGGTAGTCGGAGGCCGCCAGCACCTCGTCCAGGCCCTCCGGCGGGTAGACCCGGTCGACGCCCGGCACCTCCTGCGGCGTGCGCCTGGTGCCGACCACGCGCATGCCGAAGGCCTTGCAGCGGGCTGCCACCTCCCGGCCGATGCTGCCCAGCCCCAGGATGCCGGCGGTCTTCCCCCACAGCTCCTCGCCCAGGGCCGCGCGCCGGTCCCAGCGGCGGGCGGCCTGGTTGCGGATGGCCACCGGCAGCCGCCTGGCGAAGGCGAGCATCACCGCCAGGACGTGCTCGGTGATGGGCTCGGCGTGGATGCCGCTGCTGTCGGTGACGAGCACGTCCCGCGCCACCACCTCCGGATGGAGGAGCTGGTCCACCCCAGCGGCGGTGGAGTGGATCCAGCGCAGGCGCTCTGCCTGCTGCACCGCCTCCCTCGGCACGTTCCACCCCACGATCACGTCCGCCTCCCGGGCCAGGCGCACCACCTGCCCCCGCTCCACGGACTGCTCCACCAGTGCCCCCGGCGCGGCCTCCCGGATCATCTGCAGGTGGCGTTCGCTCATGTCCGCCACCACCAGGATGCGCAGCGGCGAGCTCATGATCCCGCCCTCGCCCCCGCGGCTTCGCTCAGGCGCCGCAGGACGAAGTCGCGGTCCAGCGCCGCCAGCAGCCACCCCGCCTGAGGGCCGCTTGTCTTCCCCAGAAAAGCCAGGTAGATGGCCCCGAAGGCCTCCTGCGGCGCCAGCCCCATGGTCGCCTTCAGGTCGTGGATCCGCCCGTGCAGCACCTCGCCCTGCCAGGCCTCCGTCTGCTCCGCCACCTCCGCCAGCCGGGCCAGGAACTCCTGCTGGCGGGCCGAAAGCGCCCCGGCCTCCGCGGGCAGGTCCGCCTGCACCTCGAACCTGTACTCCTCCGGCGCGTAGCGGGCCAGCCAGCGGCGGGCGTCACCCACGCGCCGCGCCAGCTCCTCCCGGTCCTCCGCGGTGAGGGGGCCGCCCTTCTCCTCGGCCACCGCCGCCTCGAGCTGCACCGAGGGGATCTGCAGCAGGTAGGCCACCTTGCTGAAGCGGGGCCGCACCACCTCCGGCCGCGACCCGTCGGTGCGGGCGTACCAGTAGGTGCGGGCCAGCTCCGGATCGTCCACCTGGCCCAGGAAGGCGCGGGCCGCCCGGTCATACTCGTCGTAGAGGCGGGGGATGGTCTCCCCCCCGGGGTCGAAGTCCTTCTGCTCCCGGTAGTGCAGGCGGACCATGAGGAAGCGCGCCAGCTCCGGGCGGAGGATCTCCAGGAACTCGTGGGCCAGGATCCCGCGCCCGGCGGAACCGCTCATCTTCCGCCCACCCACCAGGAGGAACTCGTAGGGGATGGGGAACGGCGTCGGATAGTTGAAGATGCGCTGCACGACGGCGCTGGCGGTGTCGTGGGAGCCGCCGCGGGTGAAGTGGTCCTTCCCCGCCCCCTCCACCGTCACCCCCAGCACCCGCCACTTGGCCGCCCACTCCACGCGGTAGATGAGCTTCGACGCGCCGTCGAAGGGGGAGCGCCGGCCGCGGTGGCCGCAGCCCCGCGTCCAGGTCACCTTCTCCGGCAGGCACTCATAGGTAACCTCCCGGCCGTCCCACCCCACCACCAGGGTGGTGGCGATCTTGCCGCACGCCTCGCAGATGACCTGCAGGGGATGGCGCTCCGCCCGCCGGCTGCCGCTGATCTCCCGGTCGATCTCCATGACCTCCGCCGCCCGGTCCAGCACCAGCCGGATGGCGTCGTTCATCCGTCCGCTGCGGTAGAGGTCGCTCCCCCAGTAGGGGGTCGGGGTGCAGCCCAGGCGCTCGTACACCTCGATGAAGCGGCGGCTGAAGAAGTCAGCGAAGCTGGCGGCCCCGGGGGGCGGCGCGGGGACGTTGGCCAGCGGCACGCCCAGGTAGGGTGCGAACTGCTCCCGGTCCAGATAGGGAGGCACCGCGTCCAGCGGGTCGTAGTCGTCGAAGCCGTAGATGAACTCCGCCTCCGCCCCCCGCTCGCGCAGGCCGCGGGTGACGGCGTCGTGCAGGACTACGCCTCGAAGCGACCCGATGTGCGCGAAGCCGGAGGGGCTCCAGGCGTCGTTGACCACGTGGGCCTTACGGCCCCGCGCCTTCAGGATCTCTTCGACCAGGAGATCCACCCACACGCAAACGCACCCCTACGGGCCTGAATCCGGGGATGAGCCCAGATCGAGGGAAGAGACAGCCGTTTCCTTGACGGACGCGCCATCTTCCTTCGCCCCGAAGACCGCCGCTTCCTGGTGCGCCCAGATCGGCGTCGCCCGGCCCACCGGCGTCAGCGCCGCGTCACCTGTCCCCGCCAGCAGGGCCCGCGCCTCCCCCGCCAGGAAGAACGACCCCGTGACGCAGACCACATCTTCCGGTCCGGCGGCCTCCAGCGCCCGCCGGATTGCCGCGAACCGGTCCGGCTCCACCTCCACCCGCGGGGCGTACGCCCGGACCACCTCCGCCAGGGCCTGCGGGTCCACCGGACGGAGGTGGTCCGGAGTCGTCGTGATCACCAGGTCGGCCAGGGGAGCGATGACCGCGGAGGGGCCTTCGTGGTCGTGGGAGGCCACCATGCCGAAGACCAGGATCAGGCGGCGGCCCGGCCACACCTCCAGCAGGGCGTCCCGCAGCGCGCACATCGCCGCCACGTTGTGCGCCACGTCCACGACCCCCACGGGACGCTCCCGCACCACCTCCACCCGGGCCGGCCAGCGCAGCCCCTCCAGCCCCCGGCGCACCGCCTCGGGCGGCAGGGGGAAACCGGCGGCGGCCAGCTCCTCGGCGGCCACCAATGCCGCAGCCGCGTTGAGCGCCTGGTGCCGCCCCACCAGTGGCAACCGGAGGGCGCCGTAGTCCCGCGCGCCCCGAAGGCGCACGACCTGCCCGCAGGCGGACATCGCCCGGGTCTCCCAGCGCGCCCGGTCGGCCACGCGCACCAGGGCCGCGCCGGCCTGCGCGCACGCCTCCCTCAGTGCGTCCTCCGCCTCCTGCGGCTGCGGGGCGACCACCACCGGACGCCCGGGACGGACGATGCCCGCCTTCTCCCCGGCGATGGCGGCAAGGGTGCGCCCCAGCACGTCCGTGTGGTCGTAGCTGATGGGGGTGATCACCGAAAGCCTCGGGTCGCAGACGTTGGTGGCGTCGAGCCTCCCACCCACCCCCACCTCCAGCACCGCCAGCTCCACGCCTTTGCGGTGGAAGCACAGCAGCGCCAGCGCCACGGAGGCCTCGAAGTAGGTGGGAACCCCCTCCGGATCCGAGGCGCCGGCCTCGACGGCGGGCCGGAGGTCGGCCACCAGGCGGGCCAGTTCCTCCTCCGCGATCGGCGCGCCGTCCACCTGGACCCGCTCGCGGTAGTCGACCAGGTGGGGCTTTGTGTAGAGGCCGACGCGCCGCCCGGCGGCCGCCTCCATCGCCGCCAGCATGGCCGCGGTGGACCCCTTCCCCTTGGTCCCCGCCACCAGCACCGTGGTCAGGCCGCGCTCCGGGTGCCCCAGCCGGGCCAGCAGGCGGCGGGTCCGCACCAGGTTGGCCTCCCGGCCGGGCGGGCGCGGATACCGCCCGCCGTCCAGCAGGCCGAACAGGAACCGGACCGCCTCCCCCTCCGTCACAGGGCTATCCTAGCAGAACGAAAAAGGCAGGCCACTCCCGGCCCGCCTTTGCCGAAAGACGTGGGCAGCGTCCTACTTGATCACGGACTTCAGCTCTTTCCCGGCGGTGAAGACAGGCACCTTCCTCGCCGGAATCTTGATCCGCTCGCCCGTCCGGGGGTTGCGCCCGTTGCGGGCTGCCCGGCGGCGCACCAGGAACGTCCCGAAACCCACGAGGGTCACCCGCTCCCCCCTCCTCAGCGAGGAGGTGATGGTGCTGAGGGTGGTGTTGATGGCGTCCAGGGCGCTCTTCTTGGTCAGCCCGGTCCTGGACGCCACCCTCTCCACGAGCTGCTCCTTGTTCATCTGCTCACCTCCTTCCCCCGTCTGGCTCGCACCGCTCCAGGCGGTGCTGCACCGCTTCCTTCGCGGGGATCCGCGGCCTCTCCTGCCGCTTAGCGGCCGCCTGCGGGCGGAAACCGAAGCGGGGCGGGCACTTGCGCCCTCGGGGGTCAGCCTTGCCCCGCCCCCTCCGCTTGCCTATACTTGATGATGCTCGGGCGGGTACCGAAGCGGACAAACGGGGCTGACTGTAGATCAGCTGGCGGAATGCCTTCGGAGGTTCGAATCCTTCCCCGCCCACCAGCGTGGAGTTGTCCGGGGTCCCCAGGAATTCACCGCGCGAATTCCTGGGGTGTACCAGCGGGGATAGCTCAATGGTAGAGCTCCGGCCTTCCAAGCCGGAGATGCGGGTTCGATTCCCGTTCCCCGCTCCATGTGGGTAGTCCACTACGGGGCAGGTTGATGGGCTGGGCCGTCGCCGCGCTGTTCGTGCTGCTCGCCGCGGTACTGCTGGGGAGGCTTGAGCCGGCCTTCTGGCGAGTCTTCGCCGCCTTGCTGGTGGCGGTCTATGCCTTCCTGTGGGTCGGCTATGCCCCCTCCCGGCCGGCGCGGTGGGTGCGCCGGATCCTCAGCCGCGAGGTGCCGCTGCCGGCGATGGCAGACCCCGCCGACCTCTACTACCAGCCGCCTCCCCGCAGGCTGGGGTGGAACTGGGCGGCGGCGGTGCTCGGCCCCTTCTGGTACCTCCTGAGGGGCCTGTGGGTCCACGCGACGATCCTGTTGACGCTGGTCTTCGTCAGCGGCGGGCTCTTCATCCCGCTGGTCTGGCTCTACGCGGCCCTCAAGGCCGACGAAGACCTGCAGGAGTTCCGCATCGCCGGCAAGAGCGTCTACTGAGGTCGACCGACCGGTCCCTCTGTCCTTAGGCCGCCCCCGCCGATCTACCGATCGCTTCCCCCCGTCCCACGCACACTCCGAACGGACGCGGGTGAACCTATCATCCAGCGCCTCTCTATCCACCCTTCGACGGAAGGAACCGTGTGCTGCTCCACGAATTAGACTAAGTCTACAGTCAGGAGGTGTTGACCGATGCTCCAAAGCCCGACAAGCCAGGGGAAAACCGCAGCCCCGGCTTGATGTAGCCCAGCTCGCCCACCCGCTCCTGGATGGCGCCGATCACCTCATCCGGCACCGGAACG
>FWPU01010879.1_pt1 | contig 13151 bp, 9 predicted proteins | sample 2228361 | NCBI WGS metagenome assembly FWPU01 (sample SAMEA103939777, study PRJEB20133) | metagenome | reverse complement strand
ACCGATCGACGGTCCTTCCGGCCGGACCGCAACCCGGCGCACCGCTGAGTGTGGTTTCCAGGAGCGTCAACCGCTAGAATAATGTCGTGACGACGAGACGTTCGCTCAGGAGTCTTCGAACACAGCCCATGTAGGACTACATCATGATCCTTCGACCCGACACGTTGCTCTTCGGCGATGCCGTCGGCGCGATTATCACGCTGATCATCATCGTGATCTCGATCGTCGCCAGCCTGATGCAACAGTTGTCGGAGGCGAAAAAGAGAAGGGGGCCGGTCGTAAGACGTCCACCCCGCGGTCAACCGGCCGCGGCGGACGATTTGCAGCGGGAGATCGACGCCTTCCTGAAAGCGGGGGGCAGGAAGGCGGAAGAGCCTCGCGGGCGACGGGCTCCCCAACCGGTCGCGGCCGAAACGGCCGAACCGATAATTGTGGCCGAACCGGTGGAGCAAAGTCTCGCGGACCACGTTCGTCAAACCATGGGAGAACTCGGCCAAGAGGGTACGCCCACGGCGCCGACGACAACGAGCGATCGAGGCCGCCGGGCTTCCGGTGGTCGCGCGGAGCAGCGTCGGCCCGGCCGGCTGTCGCGGTCCGGGACGCTTCAAAAAGCGGCCTCGGGCGCGGCGGAAGCTCGGCCCTTGAGCGTCGAACCGGTCGCTCCGACGGCCGCCACGGCCTCGCGCGTGGTTCACGCGAGCGAGTTCCCGCTGTCCGCGGCCCTCATTCAAAGCCTGCAATCTCCCGAGGGCCTCGCCACGGCCTTCGTACTTCACGAGATTTTGGCACGGCCGGAAGAACGTTGGCAACGGTGACTCGCGTTCGGGGCCGCCGTCCGCGTTCTCTCATGGCTATTCCGTCCCAGGCAATCTCCTTGACCTCGCTTTTGGAGATCGGGCGATCGCCGCTCATTACGTTGCTGGAAAAGGACAAGACCCATGCCGCATGTCGCCGAGCCGGGCAAGACTCGCATTGGATGGATCGGAACGGGGGTGATGGGAGCCGCCATGTGCGGCCACTTGTTGAAAGCCGGCTATCAAGCCACGGTCTTCAATCGCACCAAATCCAAGGCGGAAAAGCTTTTGGCGATGGGAGCAGCATGGGCGGATTCGCCCCAAGCTGTCGCCGAAGCCGCCGACATCGTCTTCTCAATCGTCGGTTTCCCCCATGACGTTCGAGAAGTGATTCTGGGACACCAGGGCGTGCTGGCCGGCTGCAAACCCGGAAACATCATCGTCGATATGACCACCAGTGAGCCTGCCTTGGCCGTCGAAATCGCCGAGAAGGCGGCGGCACGGGGCGTCGCCGGCCTCGACGCCCCCGTCACGGGCGGCGATGTCGGGGCCAGGGAAGCCCGGCTCTCCATCATGGTGGGCGGAGACCACGCGGCATACGAGGCGGCATTGCCCTGCTTCCAAGCCATGGGAAAAACGGTGGTTTACCAGGGCGGTCCGGGGATGGGCCAGCACACCAAGATGGCCAATCAAATCCTTATCGCAAGCACCATGGTCGCCGTCTGCGAGGGGCTGCTGTACGCCTATCGTGCCGGGTTGGACCTCAACAAAGTACTGGAATCCGTGGCATCTGGCTCGGCCGGAAGCTGGTCGCTATCCAACCTCGGCCCCCGGATCATCAACAACCGATTCGAGCCGGGTTTCTTCGTAGAGCACTTCATCAAAGACATGGGGATTGCCCTGTCCGAAGCCAAGCGGATGGGGCTTTGCCTGCCGGGGTTGGCCCTGGCGCACCAGCTTTACCTGTCCGTGGCGGCCTGCGGGCACGCCAAAGACGGCACCCACGCCCTGGAGCTGGCCCTGGCCCGCATGGCCGATATCGATTGGATTCGGCGGAGCTGATGGGCCGCCCGCCATCGGCAACCGGCTTGCCCGCTCCATCCATGCCGCCTCAATCCAGCGTCCACGGTTTCCGATGCTCGTAATCGAGCAGGGCGTTGGCCGCTTCGTGATTAGTGAACCGTTCCTGTTCCGCGTCCCATTCCAACCGGGCGCCCACGGCCAGAGAAATGTTGGCGATCAGGCTGCATGTGGTGGAGCGATGACCGATCTCCACATCGGCATTGGGCGTTTCGCGGGATTTCACGCAGTCGAGGAAATTCCGCGTGTGAGCCACGGTCATCACGTCGTTTTCGCCTTCCCGCATGTCGATCTGAATCGGCTCCATGCGAGGCGCGGCATCTTGGAACTGGCCGCCTCGTTCCGGAATCACGTTCAATCCCCGGGAACCGATATAGGCCGTGCCCAGGGTACCGCGGAGTTCCAATTCGCCTTGCAGGAGAACGGGATTTCCGCTCGCTTCGTACTGGCCGAAGACTGCTAAGCGGCCGGATGCGAACTGGAATACGGCTTCGGCGGTGTCGGGGATGGTGCGGTCATCGTCGACGGCGAAGCGGCCCCCCATGGTGCAGACGGACGCCGGCGCCAATTCGCCGGTCAGCCAACGCATCGCGTCCAGGTAATGCACGCCCCAGTTGGCCATTTGGGAAGAATACAAATCCCACCAGCGGAACTTATAGGGGGCGATGGTGGCCTGAAACGGTCTCTCGGGCCGGGGACCCAGCCACAAATCCCAGTGCAATCCCGCCGGCGGCTCGCCGGGCGCCGCCTTGCCGATGCCGCCCGGATACATGTTGCTCAAACGGTAGGCCCGGCTGACTGCGACTTTGCCGATCTTGCCGCTTCTGATCAGTTCGGCGGCTTGGGCATACAGTTTGGAAGACCGCCGATGCGTTCCCACCTGCACGACGCGCTGATACCGCCGAGCCGCCTCTACCATCTTGCGGCCCTCGACCACCGTGATCGAAAGGGGCTTCTCGACATAAACATCTTTGCCCGCGCGGCACGCCCAAATGGTTTGGACGGCATGCCAATGGTCGGGCGTGCAAATCACGACCGCGTCGATATCCTTCCTGTCGAGGATTTCCCGAAAGTCCACGGTCGCATCCGCTTTGGCCGGGAGTTTTTCCTGGGCCCGATCCAAATACGGCTCGAACACGTCGCACAGCGCCGCCACTTCCATATCTTGATGCGGCAGGAAAGCGTCGAGAACCTGGCTGCCACGGTTTCCCACCCCGATGAACCCCAATCGGACTCGCTCATTGGCGCCCCAAACACGGCGCGCGGACAGGGCGGTAAATACCACTGCTCCGGCCGCACCGGCTTTGGCAAAATCTCGGCGATTCATCCGCGGCGAAGTCATAGTTCCTATCCTCCTAAAGTCGCTTCCGACGGGCAGGGAGAACGACGCGGCGCATTCGGTCTTCGGCAACACCCCAGGTTCACGCCACCCGCCGCCCCTCACGGTCCTCTTGCGGCGGATTGGCGGGCGATCCGATCTTGGCGATGGCGGATCGCATATCGGTGTCGGCTTGGATGTTCTTGAGACGGTAGTAATCCATCAGCCCCAGCTTCCCCCTGTCGAAGGCGTCCGCCAACGCTCGGGGAACCTCGGCTTCCGCTTCGACGAGCTTGGCCCGGCTTTCCTCGATCAAGGCCAAGTTCTCTTGTTCGGCCGCCACGGCCATGGCGCGGCGGCTTTCCGCCTTGGCTTGAGCCACCCGCATGTCGGCCTCGGCTTGGTCGGCTTGCAGGCGGGCGCCGATGTTTTGCCCCACGTCGATATCGGCGATGTCGATCGAAACGATCTCGAAAGCCGTTTGACGATCGAGCCGCCGGCCCAGGACCGCCTTGGAAATCCGATCCGGATTCTCCAACACCTCGAAATGCGTCTCGGCCGAGCCGATGGCGCTCACGATCCCCTCGCCGACGCGGGCGATGATCGTTTCCTCCGTGGCGCCTCCGATCACCTGGAGGATATTGGCGCGAACGGTCACGCGTGCCTTGACCTTCAGTTGAATCCCGTTCTTCGCCACGGCGTCCAAGGATTCCTTGCCGGATCCCTTTTTGGGGCAGTCGATGACCTTGGGATTGACGCTGGTTTGGACCGCCTCCAAGACGTCGCGGCCCGCAAGGTCGATGGCGGTGGCCAATCGAAAATCCAACTCACTCATCTTGGCGTGCCTTGCGGCAATCAGTGCCCGAATCACCTGGTTGACGTTCCCCCCCGCCAAGAAATGGGCTTCCAAGGCTTTGCTAGTCACGCCGTCGCTATCGGTGATGCCGGCTTGGACGGCCATGATCTTGGCCCGCACGATCACATCCGGGCGAACCTTTCGGAAGCTCATCCCCAACAGATCCAGGATGCCGATCCCCGCCCCGGTGGTCTTGCACTGGATCCACAAACGGAAGAACTTGGCGAAGACCGCCAGCATTACCAAACCGACGACGATCACGGCCAGGACCAGGAAAAGCGTCAAGATACGTGCAAAATCGGCGTCCTGGGCAAAAATCGGCATGGTGTTACCCTGAAAAACTTCACGTTGACGGATTCGATCACAGCCCCACCCGCAGGCCGCGGCAGTCGGTCCTCGCAACTACCGCCGAGGTTCGCCCATAAGCATATCGCCGGGCACGGCAAAAAGCTACACCCTCTCGCATCTTCTCGCTGCTTTCGGCCGGGTTCGGTCCAGAGATCCCACGATACTCACTCCCCTCGAAAGGGATCGATATCGGAGCTAGGCAGAGGCTGCGTCCAAGGGTCTCCGCCTTCGCCGACCACGGTAAGGTCATCGACGGGTCGAACGACCAACCAAGTACCTTGCAGGGCGACGACCTTGACCTTTCGACCGACATCGATGGCGGTTCCTTCGCTGAGGGCATCGTACGAGCGACCGTTGATCTGAACTACTCCCGCCGGTAGCATGGGCGTCTTGACCTCTCCAACCTTGCCCTCCAATTCCCGCAATTTATGAAGGAGGGGGTTATCGGGCACCGTCCCCGACGCATCCGGCTCTTGCAGCATGATTTTCTTACCCACGCCCATGCGGGGCCAGACCTTGACGAACAGCGCTAAGAAGGCGGGAATCCCCACGACCGTCACCAGCAACAACCCCATTCCAAGGCCTTGAGAATACGAGAATCCCAGCACAATCGAGGCCGTCGCAGAGACCACCGCCAAGAACGTAAGAACCCCGTACGAGACGAAGAAAAGCTCGAGGACGGCGAAGAATAATCCAGCCAGCAGAAGCAGTACGGGCCAGATCCAGGTATCCATGAATTCCCTCTTCACCGGAAGTCGGGAATATGCTTACCCAATACGGCAGGGTAACGAACGGATCAACGGTAAGCGCCGGACGCGACGGACTTCCGTCGGCCGATTCTTCCCCCGATCTCAATCTAACAGTAGCTTCGAGGTTCCTCAAGCGTTTGCGACGGCCGAGCGCTCTCGAAGTCGAAACCGATTGACATTTCCGCATTGCGACTCATAATCCAGCACGTCGTCTTTGCGGATCCGCCGTGGGGAAAGACGCGGCCGCGCTGCCACGGCGGCGATTAGGAGAAGGCCGGCTTTCCTCCGCCGCGTTGCGCGGAACATCCAAGATGCGCCGCTTCACCATGCGTCCCCGGGAGGAACACACCATGTTCAAACGGCTTGTTATGGCGGCGGCGATCGCCGCAACGGCATTGGCCGACAACCGCCGCTGCGGAGGCGAGGACCTGTGGAGCCTGCCGCGTCTCAGCGACGACCGGGTACTGGCGGAGAACGGACTGTGGATCGAAACCCCGCTCGAGCGACGCTTCCATCATTCGAATCGCGTCGTCGTCGCCGAAGCGGAGGGGCCGGGCGTCATCACCATGATTCACTTCGCCCTGCCCCAACGCCAAATTGCCCCGGACTCCCACTACCGGCTCGGCCGCGACCTTGTAATCCGCATGTATTGGGACGGGGAGGCGACTCCCAGCGTGGAATGCCCGCTGGTGGACTTCTTCTGCGATCCGGCCGGAGAACGGGAACGTTTGGATACGATTATGGTCAACAAAAAGCGCGGTTGGAACGCCTATTTTCCCATGCCGTTCCGCAAATCCGCCAAGATCGAGTTGGTCTATGACGGCGAATTGGAGCCGGGCGACGAGCTTTGGGCGGCCATGCCTTGCTACAGCTATGTGATGATTCGAAAAACGGCTGCCCTGCCCGAGGATGTCGGTTACTTCCACGCCCAATGGCGGCAGGAGCTGCTGAATCTGGCGGAGCGGGATTTCGTCGCGTTGGAGGCCGAGGGCCGAGGCAAGTTCATCGGCTGGAATGTCACGCTGCGCTTGCCCGGCCGCCCTGGTTATCCGGTCGACATGAACGAGAAGTTTTACGTCGACGGTGGGACGGAGCCGGTGGTGGAGTTTCAAGGAATCGAGGATTCGTTCGGCTTCAGTTGGGGCTTTCCTCCCGAGGAAAACCTCTTTCCTCGCACCGGCTATTTCCCGTTTCACCAAGACGGCGCCGCCGCCTATCGATTCTTTCTCAGCGACGCCGTCACCTTCACGAAGAGCCTCCAAGTCGCGATCGGCTTCGGCGAGAACGAGCATCCCATGTTTCGCGAAATGTTCGGCCGCCCGGGCAACGAGCTGGAGTTGGCGGCCACCTGCTATTGGTATCAGACGGAACCGCATGCCGCGTTTCCCCTGCTGCCGGCCGCAAACGATCGCGCCCCCGTCACCCGGGATTGGCGAGATATGGAAGCACTGCCCACGGATGAAGAGCGACACGCCCGGGGCGTAAAACTGGAGCTGCGTTGTGGGCGGCCGGAAAAGGAATTGGTTTTCGCCCAACCCGGCTACCACGCGGAGGTCCATCGCGGATTCTCGTACACGGGATGGCCCTTTCCCGTATTTCATACCCGAGCCGACGAAGAGGAGGTTCAAATCGCCTTGCGCGTACCTCCCGGATCGACCGGCAGGGTACGGTTGTACATGATCGACCCCGATCACTTTCAAGGCGGGCGAAGGCAAGAGATCTTCGTGGGCGAGCGATCCCTGGGCCTCGTGACCGATTTCGACCGCGGCAAATGGTTGGAAGCGGCGGTCGGTCCCGACGCGACGGCCGAGGGTACATTTACGATACGGGCGGTGAATCGCAACCCCAACCCCAAATCCAACGCCGTGTTATCCATCGTGGAATGGGTCGAAATGCCCTGAAACGAGCGGATCATCGACCGCATCACGGCACGTCCGGGGCGTACACGGCACGTTACGCCGTCCGGCGTCGCACGCACGGATCGGGCAAGTCGCGCTTCAACGAGCCGACGGCAGCGATCGTATCCAGGCTTCGATCAGGCGTAGCGCGGTTTCGTCTGGAACCGAGGAAGCCAGCGGAGGCATGCGTCTCGGCCCGAGGGTTTCGAGGCGGTGCCAAAGTTCGCTGCGACCGGGATCGCCCGGCAGGACCAACTTGCTTCCCGCCGGCGCGATACTCCCTTGGCCGGGGTTGACCCCGATCAATTGCGCCTTGGCGGTCGGTGTGCCGAAGCGGAAGTCCGGCCGCCCCACGATCCCATTCGGCACGTGGCACATGGCGCAATTGGAGTCCAGATAGGCCCGCGCGTGCACCTCCAGCTCTTCTCGGGTCAGATTCTCCGCCGCCACCGGCCATTCCGCGAAGGCGGGCAGCTCGGAGGCGGATTCGGACGGCGGGTCGGCGAAAACTCCCCATTCCCGCCAGGCCTCAATCTGATTGGGCGGCCCCGAGAGGGCTTCCGGCCCAGCCGCTTGCGTTGCCTCCGCCGCACGCGCCGAACCGGTCGTCATGGGACGATTCATCTGAGGCGTCTTCAGTCCCAGCACGAACCCGGCGGCCGGCGTATGGCAGGCCATGCAGTCGGAACGGCTTGGGAAATACCACGCTTGCCGAGCAATGCCCTGTTCCCCGGGTACGGGAAACTCGCGCCGTTCAGCGCCGTCGATCAGAACGGCATCCGTCTGCTCGTCGTTCCAAACGTAGGTGTATCCCTGCCAGCCGTCGGGAGCATGAACGAGGAGCCGCGTCTCCAAACGCCGCCATGCCTCGGTGTTCCCCGCCTCCTCGGTGGAAAGCCGGGGCGGCGAGTGCAGCAGCGCGCTGGATGTCCCGGGCCGCGGCAGGAAGAACGTCTTCACCAGCACCGCTCCCATCGGAAATTCCCAGGCCCGTTCCGGATGGAATTGCACGGACCGGGCATCGGGGAGTACGACGAAACGGTGTTTGGCGGCCCCGTCGGACCACAAAGGCACGTTCACATCATAGGAAAGCGCGGCTTCGCACGGCTCAAAGTCTTGGGTGGAACGAAAGAGGCCCGTCTCGGAGAGTCTTCGCGGAAAGGCGGCGGCCAAGGCTCCGATGTCGCCCGGCCTACGACGGAGTCGGTGAATCATTCCGTCGAAGGCCGCGAGATACATTTCGCCGGCTTCGTCTTCGCCGAACGCCGCGATGTTCAGGTTGGTTCGCGCCACCTTGCGATTTTCCGTCAACTCGCGGCGATCGTTGACTCGCAATGCCCAGAGGTTTCCCGTCACATAGTCGGCATAGAAGTAGGCCCCGTAGTATTCGGGCAGTCTGCGGCCGCGATAGACGTATCCTCCGGTGATGGACATACCCTCGTGGCGGAAGTACTCCACCACGGGGTCGATGAGCGGATCTCCCGTCGTTTCCGCGTCCGGGTCGAAGGAATGGAATCCCTCACGGAGTTTCCAGCCGTAGTTTCCCCCGCGGACAATGATATCGACTTCCTCGTAGCGGTTTTGGCCGACGTCCCCTACCCACAAATCCCCGGTGACTCGATCGAACGTCAAACGCCAGACGTTGCGCAGCCCGTAGGCCCAAATTTCGCCGCGGGCACCGTCGCGAGCCACGAACGGGTTGTCCTTGGGAACGGCGTAGGCAAGACCGGGATCGCGGCGGTCGACGTCGATCCTTAGGATCGATCCCAGCAACGTACTCAGGTTTTGCCCGTGCCCGTGCGGGTCGTTCGCCGATCCGCCGTCCCCCAGACCGATGTAAAGATAGCCGTCGGGGCCGAACTCGATGCTGCCGCCGTTGTGATTCCCGTACGGCTGCTCGATCTTCATCAGGACTTCCTCGGAATCGCGCTCCGCCCGATTGGGATTTTTCGCGGATACGCGAAACCCAGAGATCACCGAAGCCCGCGGTTTGGTCGAGTAATAGACGAAGAATCGCCCGTTTTCCTTGTACCGCGGATGAAAAGCCAACCCGAGCAGTCCCTCTTCGTTGTGGTCCCGAGACACGACCTCGCGGATATCGAGAAAGATCGAGGTCCGGTCAACGTCCGGGCGATTGGGGAAGACGTGGATGACTCCGTGCTGCTCGACCACGAACAGCCGATTGGTGCCGTCGGGGGCGTACGCGATGGTCACAGGCCGCTCGAAACGCAGTCGCGGAAACGCCGGTTCGGTCTCTAGCGGCAACGGATCCGGCGAGCCTAGCAGCTTCGAGGTGTCGGCGGAGATTTTTGCCGGGCGCGGCCAAGCCCCTTCCGGTTCGTTCGACCACGCCGGTGAAACGCCGGCACAGGCGAACGCTCCCACCGTAAGCAAGGCAAACACAATGGAACAACGCTGGACGTTTCCTCGAAGCATCGGATTCTCCCAAGCACGTGAGACCAATTCAAGCTTCATTCAAGATTCCATCGATTTCGGAGGGGAAGGGGTGCAGGCGTGGAGGCCGCCCACCGCCGCCGCTCGGTCATCCGTCCGGTTAGGGAACGGTTTTTGCGAGTAAATTATAGGGCCCCGCGTCCAGTCTGAGAGCCGGTCTCGGGGTGACACGGTCACAAAACGCCGCTTTGACGGCGGTTTTCGCCGTCCGCGGGATTCCACCCCTCAGGGACGGTAATGCCGGTTCCCCCGGCGGACACTCTTCCTTGCGGCATCCCTCTCTTATGTGCCAGAATGACGGACGCGGCGGCAGCGGATCACGAAGCCGCTTGGTTCACGATCCTAACGTAACGATCTCACTCCGGACATGCATGCCCTGGCTTTGGAAACGACCGATCCCATTGGTAGCGTCGCCTTGTTTCATAAAGGCGCGTGCATCGAGCGGCGTTGGCTTCCGCAGGACCGGCGATCGGCACAGACCTTGGCACCGGCCATCCGCGACCTGCTCCGAGAGTTTGGTGTTCGGCCGAACGAAATCGAGTTGGTCGGCGTCTCCATCGGGCCGGGATCGTTCACGGGCGTCCGCATCGGCCTGGTGACGGCCAAGACGTTCGCCTATGCCGTGGGAGCCGCGATCATCGGTATCGACACGCTGGAGGCGGTGGCCGTTGGGCTTCCGTCGGACATCTCCCGCGTCGCGGTGATGGCCGACGCTCAGCGCGGCGACATCGTGGGCAAGCTGTTCGAGCGGCAGGAAAACGGCACCTGGCGTGCCGGCGAAGCGTGTCGGCCGCGAAAACCGCTGGATTGGCTGCGGACGCTACCGGCATCGGACGGCCTGATCGTCGCCGGCCCCGGGGCCTCGCGATTCAGGGAAACGCTGGCGGAGCACGGTTACCGGCCGGTCCCGGATCCCTTATGCCGCCCCAACGCCTGTGCCGTGGGGCACCTGGCCTGGACGCAGTACGAGTCGGGACGCCGGGACGATCTTTGGAAATTGATGCCGCAATATTTTCGCCCCAGTTACGCCGAGGAGAAGGCGGATTCAGCATCCGGCGTCCCTTCCTGACGTCGCCCCCCTCGCCCGGCTCAACGTGCCGGCGGCGCGATCCGGAACTCTTTGAGACGGGATACGGCTTCCCGCACGCGAGCGTCTGCGTCGCCCCGGAAACACCGCGGCCATTGCTCCTCACCGCAACGCTCGGTACGGCCGAGCATTCGAATAGGCCGCATCGATCCTCCCTGCCGTCAAGGGTCCGACGCCCGCCGCGCTTCCTCGATTACGGCATGGAAGGCGGATTTGGGCCGGCAATCCGCATCGAAGAGCAACGGGTGCTGCCCGTACCGCCACGTGCGGCGATCGTGCAATCCCCAGAACGTCACGCGGTCCAGGGCGTCCTTGTGTTTGAGGAAGATGGCAAACAGCTTCGCGTACGCGTCGGCCTGAACTTGCAACTCCTCGGCCGTGGGCGGCCGCATCTCCCGCCGCCCGCGCCCGACGCCCGGCCGCTCGAACTGCCCGCCCGAAGCCCCCGCAATCGTCACATCCAACTCCGAAATGGCGACCTTCAAGCCCAACGAAGCGTAGTCGGCAATCGCTCGATCCAGCTCGGCATAGGGGATTTGCCTCGTGCTCCAGTGGCCCTGGATGCCCACGCCGTGGATCGGCGCCCCTTCCTCGAGCAAGCGGCGTAACAGGACCATCGAGCTGGCGTGCTTGGGCCCGCTCTCGATGCCGTAATCATTATAGAACAGAAGGGCGTCCGGATCGGCTTCGTGGGCGAATTTGAAGGCCAGCGTCAGGTACTCGGGACCGACAGCCTGCAACCATGCCGAATTGCGCAGGTTCTCCGTCCGGGCCGTTCCCGCATTGCCGCCGTCGTTGATGGCCTCGTTGACCACATCCCAACTGCGAATCCTCCCCTTGTACCTTCCCACCAAGCCGTGGATGTGGCTCTTCATGCGATCGATCACGACGCTTTTGTCATCGCCCAGGAAAAACCAATTCCCCGTTTGGTGGTGCCATATCAACGTATGGCCGTGGATGGTGCTGATCCCGTTGTCCACGCACCACTTGACGAAGGCGTCGGTTCGCTCGAATCGCCATTGGTTTTCGCTCGGATGGACCAAGGCCGGTTTCATGCAGTTTTCCGGCGTGGCCGCATTGAATTGTTCGCGGACCAAGGCCAGTTCGCGCTCGGAGTAGTTGCCCGGCAGATCGCCCGCCATTCCCACCAGAAAATGCCCTTTGAACGCGTCCTTCAAAGTCGGCACGGCGTGATCCGTTGATCCGATCTCGCCTGCACGCGCGGTGGTTTCGGCCGCCTGATCGGCCATGGCGACGGAACCAACCGCCGTCATGGACGCCGCGACCACGAATAGGACGACTGACCGGTCGAGCCGACGGAACGAATTCAATCCTGGGTGCTGCACGTTCATTCTCCACGGTGACCACGGAACGAAACGGATGAGGGCGTCGCCTGCTCTGAAGAGACTCCTCGCACCCGCTGCAATCGAACACACATGTCTTCGCGCGGCCGAGCCTGAGGTCCGTCGGCCCAAGCGGGTTCCGCACAAACCTCGTCCGCAACCCCCGTCGATTATGGACCGTACGAATCCCCGCGCCCAGCGCCCACGCCGTGAGAGACGCCGTTTTGCCTTGCACCCACACCCTCTCGATTTCGTGGCGTACCGGGGACCACGGAGTTCCCGGCGAGACAGGCGGCACACACCGTGGGAGCATGCGGTAATTCCGTCTCCCGTCGGCGATTCATTCATGGTATTTCCGCAAGGCCGGGCGGTTAGTTCGCGGCACGAACCTCTCGGAAGCTCTCGCGCGCCGCGGCGATGGTGGCATCGACCTCCTCCTCTCCGTGCGTCACCGAGAGGAACATCGCCTCGAATTGGCTGCACGGAAGGTAAACGCCGCGGTCCAGCATGGCGTGAAAGAATCGGGCGAACGCCGCCGTATCGCAGACCGCGGCCGTGTCCCAGTCCGTTACCGGCTGCGGCGTGAAGAATAGGGTCAGCATCGCTCCGCAGCGGCCGATGGAGCAGGGAACACCGGCCTCTTCCGCGGCGGCCCGCAATCCTTCGGCCAAGCGATCCGAAGCCCGATCGAGCGCAGGAAACGGATCCGTCTCGCGAAGGACTTCCAATGTGGCAATCCCGGCTGCGGTGGCCAAAGGATTTCCGCTCAGCGTACCGGCCTGGAAGACCTTTCCCGCCGGCAAGATGTGATTCATGATCTCCGCGCGACCTCCGTAGGCCCCGACGGGCAAGCCGCCGCCGATGATCTTTCCCAGTGTGGTCAAGTCCGGCGTGATTCCGTAGAGCGATTGGGCGCCTCCCAGTGCGACCCGGAAGCCGGACATCACCTCGTCGAAGATCAACACGGCGCCGGTTTGGAAGGTGAGTTCGCGGAGGGTCTGCAAGAACTCGCGCGTGCCGGGAACGCAGCCCATATTGCCTGCCACAGGCTCCACGATCACGGCGGCGATTTGATCTCCCAGACGACGGAAGGCGTCGCGGACCTCGTCCGCATCGTTGTATCGTAAAACCACGGTATCCTGCGCCACGGCGGCCGGCACGCCGGGAGAACTCGGCACTCCTAAAGTCGCCGCCGAGCTGCCCGCCGCGACCAACAGGCTGTCC
>FWPU01010878.1_pt1 | contig 13152 bp, 9 predicted proteins | sample 2228361 | NCBI WGS metagenome assembly FWPU01 (sample SAMEA103939777, study PRJEB20133) | metagenome | reverse complement strand
TTCCAGTAAAATATATTTTTTAAAGCTAAGCAAAAGATAAATAAAATTTAAAAATTTTTTTAAATATATATACATCTATTTACAATTTAGATAAAAAAAGTACTTCTTCAAGTTTTTTTATTTTTAAAACAAATATTTAAAATTCATTTTTTAAACTGAGATTCAAAATTAAGAATAAGAAAAAAAAATTGACAATAATTGATGAAAAAAATATTTTTTTTTTATGGAACCAAAAAAAAAAGAAATTGAATATCTAAAAAAAGAAATTGATAGATTAAACCATATTATAGAAGCTTATGAAAAATTTCGTGAATTCTCACATAAAGAACTCAAAGAGGCAAAAAATACAATTCAGGCCTACGAGGAAATACATGAACTGAGTAGAATTGAACAACTATCTTTAAAAGATGAAATCCAATTTTATTCAGTAAATAAGCGTTTGAATTATAACACAGTAATAAAAAAGCTTTTAGATAGATGTCCCTTTAACGAAGAAAGAGTGATGCAAATTATTAAAAAAAAATATCCTGATTCCTCAATTTATTCTACTTTAATTTATATTCTGGTTAATTACGAATTCCCTGAAGAAGAAGCAAAACAAATCTGGGAAGAATCAAAAAAAATCCAGAAAGAAATGCAGGAAGCACTAAAGCGGGATATAAGTTTCCGTGTTGCTTTACTAGATTATATGATTAACACGAAAAAATTATTTAAAAATCCCATAACCATAGAAATTGAATTATTTGAAAAAATTAAATTTCAATCTATAACTGATGAACTGTGTAAAACTTACAATCGAAGATTTATACAATATATTTTTAAAAAAGAACTGGAAAGAGCGAAAAGACATAAACATTCATTAAGTATAGTCATTATGGATATTGATAATTTCAAAAAAATTAATGATATTATGGGACATCTAGTTGGAGATAAAGTTTTAAAACTTTTTTCCAAGGTTGTGAATGACAATATTCGATACGAAGATTCATTTGGTAGAATTGGCGGAGAAGAATTTTTATTAATATTACCAGAAACACCCCTGGAAAAAGCAACGATAATTTTAGAAAGAATTAGAAATATCCTATCAGAAGTATCTAACAAAAAATTATTTTTTACATTCAGTTGTGGAATATCCTCTTACCCTGAACATGCAGATAATGAAGTTTTATTGCTTCATTTTGCCGATAAAGCACTTTTAAAAGCAAAGATAGAAGGAAAAAATCGAGATTATATCTATAAAGAAAATTTATAATTTTTATTTGATTTTTAAATTGGAATTGACGATATATAAATCAAAATTTAAGGTCAAAACTATGGAAAAGAAAAATAAGAAAAAAATCTCTGATAATAAAAAATACAACCTTATTGATGATTTTTATAATCAACTGAATCAGATTTTATCGAAAAATAACCAGTCAAAATCCAGTATAAAAAAAGCAGAATTAAAAACTATTTTAGAAATCGTCTTTACCAATGCAGCAAAACAAGCTATAAAAGGACAAAGAGTCAGATTTCCAGTTCTTGGTATTTTAACGATGAAAAAAGTTCCTGCAAGAAAAGCAGGTAAACAAATGAATCCTTTTACAAAAGAAATGGTTAGTATTCCTGCAAGACCCGAAAGCAGAAAACCTAAATGGTCTTTCCCTAAATCTTTAAAAGAATTATTTGCAAACAAAAGGTTATGGAATTAAATTAATTAAATCTATTTTCAAACTTTAATAATCAAAACCATTAATCATTATTTTTATCACTCTTTACATAATGATAGAGATTTTCGATTCTGTAGTATAAAAAAGGAAGTATTAAAAGTGTTAACACCGTAGAACTTATTAATCCACCAATTACTATGGTAGCTAAGGGCCTCTGGACTTCAGAACCTATGCCAGTATTGAAAGCCATAGGAAGAAATCCGAGAGATGCTACCAGAGCTGTCATCAATATGGGTCTAAGACGAATTAATGTACCTTCAATAACCACTTCATATAGAGAATGGCCTTTATTTCTCAATTCATTATAAAAATTGATTAATACTGTTCCATTTAGTATAACTATACCGGAAAGAGCAATAAATCCAATGGATGCAGAAACACTAAAAGGAATATCACGAAGCCATAATAATAAAATTCCTCCAATACCTGCCAGAGGAATTGCCAATAAAATCAATAATGTCTGTCTTATTTTTCTAATATTTTGATATAAAATCAAAAAAATTAATAAAATAGTAATAGGAATTAATATTAACATTCTCATTCTGGCTCTCTGTAAATTTTTAAACTGACCTGCCCACTCTATTTGATAATCTTCCTTACCTTTTAATAATTCTTTAATTAATGGATCTGCTTTTTTCACAAACCCGTCTATATCTCTACTGCTAAGATATATAGACAAAGCAGCATATCGATGTGTATTAATTCTTGAAATAGTAGTAATCTGATCCTGAATTCGAGATTCAATTAATTCTTTTAATAAAACAGAATTTCCTTCAGGTAAATCTACCGGAATATATCGATGTAAATCAGCTAAATTTCGAAATTTTTCGTCAAGTCTAAAAATAACGGGATATTTGCGGTTATTTTCAAAATAATAGCCTATTTCTTTTCCTGATAAACTATATTCAAAAATAGAATTTATATCTTTCTGAGGAATTCCATATTTTACCATTGCTTCATTTTTTGCTTTAAAAACAATTACGGGAGTTTTATTCAATGCACTTAATTCATCCTGGGTGATTTCTTTAATTTCATCGGAAAGATTTGCTTCTAAAATTTCTCTGGATTTTTCAATAAGTTCAAAAAGCACATCTAAATCCGGTCCAAAAATTCTTAAACTTATGTCTGCCCTTGAACCTTCCAGCATTTCATTAAATCTCATTTCTATTGGTTGTGTGGGAGAAAGTTCATCCTTTTTTAATAAAGGATGCTGATGGATTTTATCTCGAATCAAAATAAATAAATTCTGTTTGGATATGGGTTCATTCTCCGATTTCTTTCTCCATTTTGATTTATCTTTTTCAAGAATAATAAAAGTATCTGCGAAATTTATTCCCATTGGATCTGTAGCTGATTCTGGAATTCCTATACGCGAAAAAACATGATTTACTTCCGGAAACTCTAAAATTAATTTTTCAGCGATCTTTTGTTTTTCTATCATTTCTTGAAGACTAATGTCTGGATTTCTCACTATACCAATCACTAAATCCTGTTCATCTAAATTGGGAACAAATTCAGAAGGCATTTTTGAAAAAATCCATAATGTTACTATCAATAATAAAATCGATAAAAAAATTATATACCATCCTCTTTTTAGGGTAAATTTTAAAACAGGAATATAAAATTTTTTTAATAAATCAATAACATTAAAATGATGGGATTTATTTTTTATTTTTATAAACAAAAATGCAAAAGAAGGCATCAAAAATAAAGCAATAAACAAAGAACCAATTAAAGCAAATATAACTGTTTCAGCCATTGGACGAAACATTTTTCCTTCCACACCTTCTAAAAATAAAACAGGAATATAAACTAAAATAATTATACTAATACCAGTAATAATTGCAGGAGTAATTTCCTTGATTGAATTAAAAAAAATTTGCTTTTTAGTTTTATTAGAATTACCTGAATCTTCTAAATGTCGTATTAAATTTTCAATCATAACTACTGAACCATCAACAATTAATCCAAAGTCAATCGCCCCTAAACTCATTAAATTCGCAGAAATTTTATTTTGTACCATTCCAAAAAAAGCAATCAACATTGATAAAGGAATGGCAAGACTTACCAGAAAAGCAGCACGAAAATTTCCTAAAAGTAAAAATAAAATAATAATCACAAATATTGCACCTTCCATAAGATTTTTCTGTACTGTTTTAATGGTTTCTTCTGTTAGATAAGTTCTTGTATATACCTGATGAATTTTTATATCCTCTGGTATATATAGATCTTTTATTTTTTCTTCAATATTTCTGGCAACCCATCTACTATTTTCCCCTATTCGCATTAGTACTGTCCCCAAAACAGTTTCCGTACCGTTATAGGTGGCTGCACCGATTCGTGGTAAAGATTTTTCTTCTATATTTGCTAAATCTTTTAAAGATAAAGAAGGTCCAATTGCATACAACCGTATTTGAAATTTCTTCAATTGATTTAAAGAAAAAAATCGATTATCATTTTTTGTTATAAATCTTTTTCGATCGTATTCAATGTATCCACCACCAGAAATTTCCCCTATTCCTGATAATGCATCTACTAAATGTAAGGGACCTATACCATTTTTAATTAATTTTTCAGGATAATATTCTATAAAAATTCCTTTTACATATCCTCCATTACTATCGACTTCGGCTATCCCGGGCAAATTTTTTAACTGTTGTTTGATAATCCAGTCTTGAACATTCCTTAAATACATTAACCTTTCGTTTTCCCCCATAGATTTTGTTGTATCTAGAGTATACATATAGATTTCGCTTAATCCGGTGCTGATCGGACCTAACTGAGGAACTATATTGTCTGGTAGACTCTTTTGGGCAGATTGTAATCTTTCATTAATTAATTGTCTTGCTAGATAAAGATCCATATCATCTTCAAAAACTACTGTAATTAACGATAATCCATATTTAGTAATCGATCGAATTTCTGATATTTTTTGTATACCTGAAAGTTCAAGTTCTAGAGGATATGTTACCAAATACTCAGCCTGTTCGGGTTCCATAGAGCCCGTTTTGGCTTGAACCATTACCTGAATACCTGTAATATCCGGAATGGCATCTATTGGTAATTCAATTAAAGAATAAGAACCAAGAAGTAAAATGAATACAAGAATTAAAATAGACCAGAATGGTTTTAATATTAAAAATTTTTGAAAACGATAAATCATTTGTCACCTCTTCTCACCAATAACTTGATTTGTTATAATCTCAATATTACCCAAAGATTCCCATGCTTGTATATAAAAATACGCTGTTGATTTCAATAAATTATGATATCTTTCATGTTCACTCCATAACTCAAAATAGGAAATTCGGTTATTTATAAATGATTCTTCCAGAAGCTCTATATAAGGCTCTGAGTTTTGCAAGATTTCTAAATTTTTTTTATATTGCTTTAAAAGATTCTTATAATTATTTATTTCTAAAATTAGTAAATTTTTTAAATTATTTTCAAACTTTTCCATTTGCAATGTTTGAATTCTTAGGCGATTTTCTTCAACTTCCGGATTATATGAATTTTCACTAAAATATGGTAAAGAAGCACGAATACCAAAATTAATAAAAGATTCTTTTTCTGGTGTAATCAGAGAAAGAGATGGATTATTAAATTTTCCCAATCGAGATTCACCATAATTTAAAAATAATTCAGTTGAATAATTGTTCTTTTTCGCCTGAATTATCTTTTTTTTCTGTATTTCTAAATTGATTTTCTCTATTTTATAAAAACTGCTATTATATATAGCTGTTTCGTCCATAGGAATTTCTAAATCTGGCAAAAGATAGGCAATAGAAGAAAAGGAATCTATATGAAAAGAAAATTCCATTTTTTGATTTAATAAATTTTTTATTTTCATTATTTCTGTATGTATTTCTTTTTCAGTATCTACATATTCAGTTCCTAAGGTAGTAATTCCCATATTTAAAGCTGCATATGTATAGATTCCTAATTTTTTATCAAAATAATTATAACCATACTTATTTTTTAAATTCTGAAATCTAACTATATGTTCTTTTAAATGATTTCTGATTTTATTTAAAAAAATTAAAGAAAAATAAATATTTCGAAAGGAAATTAAAATTTGTTTTTCCAAAATCTCTTTATGTAATTTTTCTATTTGTAATTTTAAATCTATTATTTCTCTTTCAGATTTCTGTTGATTCAGAAAATCAATTACTTTACTTATTCCAATGCTATATCTATGTAAAGAAGATGAGGAAGCAAAATCATTCGTAATCAAATTATAAGGTTGTTGGATTTTCCCTTGCATAATTTGATAATCTATGGATAAAGGGGTTCTGAAAAAAGCCTTTTTTTGCTCAAGGGATAGTAGAATTTCAGAAATCTTCTCTTCTTGTATTTTTAAATCAAAGTTTGAATTTTTTAACATTTCCTTATATTCATAATAATATTTTAATTCTTCTGAAAAGATAGAGAATTGTAAAATGAAAAAAGTTATAAATAAAAATATTCTCATAGTTATTCCATTAGAATTTTATTCATTTGTAATTGTTTCTTAGTTTACATTTTTTTTTTAAAATGTAAATAGGTCATATGTCCTTTTTAAAAAATTTTAATACTTTTTTTAAAAATAATTACAATCAGCTTTATTTAATCAATAAAAGTGTAGTTAATATTTTGATCATTTCTTTATTTTTATTAAATATCTATGATATTTCTTATCATTTTTTCTGGGAAAATCATTTAAGTTTTCATCAGTACATTGAATTTATTTTATTGATGCTCATCATCCTCGTAATGATAATTCTAAAAATGGTTCTTAATATTTATAATCAATTATTATCTAAAGAAATTCTCCAGAAAAATAGAAAGATAACATTTTATAAAGAAAAATATAGAAAAATTATTTCTGAAATTCATCAGGAAATAGAAAATCAATTTGATAAATGGAATTTTACAAAAGAAGAAAAAAGAATCGCTAAATATTTAATACTGGGCTTTTCTTTTAAAGAAATAGCAGGGTTATTAAATAAAAGTGAAAAAACAGTTCGAAATCAAAGTTTAGAAATTTACCAGAAATCGGGAATGGTAAGTAGAAATGATCTGGCAGGATTTTTCCTTAGTGATTTTTTAAAACTGGATGAAGATAATATTTAACTTTACAAATAAAAACACTTATTTTTTATTAAGTTTATGAATCAAAAAACCTCTGTAAAAAATAATTTAATATTAAACCAAACTATTGCAGAGTTAAATCGAATATTAACTACAATTATCATAGATTCAGAAGGAAATATTATATATGTAAATCAAAATTATTTAAATTATCTTAATAAAAAGAAAGAAGAAGTAATAAATCATAAAATTGATGAGTTTTTGTTTGAATTAGAAATTGAAAATTTTTACAAACATTTAAAAAGCTTTAATTCTTTTATTGCCTTTTATAAAGGAAAAGATCATGATTTACTAATTTCTCGAATTATTGTAAAAGAAATTCCTAAGGAAAACGAATTCTTTTATGCTTTATATCATGTGGATATTTCTCATAATAGTAATGATTTAAAAAATACTTATTTTAATATTGTTTTTAATGAAGTGCTAAAACTGGCAGTAGAAATACCGGATCTAAAAAAATTTCTGGATGAATTTTTACAGGTGCTTCTTAACATTCCCTGGCTTGCCTTACAAAAAAAAGGTGGAGTAATGATATATCAGGAAGAAGAACTTCGATTGATTGCACATACAGGTGTTAGTAATAGTCTTGTAAATATGTGTAATAAAGTGGCATTAGGTCAGTGCTTATGCGGAAAAGCAGCTCTAAAAAAAGAAATTATATTTAAATCTCACGTGGATGATGATCATACGAATCTACCTGAAGGCTGGAAACCTCATGGACATTATAATATCCCCATTTTAAAAAATGAACAATTACTGGGTGTCTTATTTCTCTATGTGGAAGACGGAACTCAATTCCAGCCAATGATTAAAGAATTCCTCGAAAAAGTATCCGAAATTCTTGCTGCTGTAATCTTAAGATTCAAGCTGGAAAGTGAATTTCAATACTCCATCGTAAAATTAATTCGAACTAATGAAGAAATGGTTAAATCTCTTAGAAAAATTCAACATCTTGAATCTTTTATCAACTTATATGTTCCTTCTTCCATTAAAAACATTGCCAGTCAAAGTACCAATAAAATTCACTTTTATTTAGAAGAAAATCATCATTTGATGATCAATTTTAGTGGATTGGGAAAATTCAGTAGCGTTTTTCCCATTCAAAAAGTATACGAAACCTTACAAAAATATTATGCCCCTATTGTAGATACAATTTTGGAATTTGGCGGAGAAGTAGAACAATACATAGAAGATAGAATTTTCGGTATTTTTAAATCTCATAAAAATATACTGGATTGTGCAATAAAGATAAAAAAAATTATTATAGATTTGAATCAGGAAAGAGAAAGTTTCCTCTTAAAACCTTTTCAGTTTCAAATTATAATTAATCATGGAGAATCATTTTTCGGAATTATAGGCGGTTCCAGAAGAAAAAACTGGATCCGATTTAGCGACTCAATTCGCGAACTTAGTATTTTACAAAAAAAAAGCGAAAAAAACCAGATTTTAATTACCAAATATTTTTATAAATTATATAAAAATAAATATAAATTTTCACAACCATATAAATTACTTATAGGTAAGGAAAAAGAAGTAATTTTTTATTATTTACTGGAATCCTGATTATCTATAACATGAATTTTGAGAATTTTACTTTTTCTATCTCCTGCTTCTATAATTTTATCGAGGACGGGATAAGATTCATCTAAAAGTTTACCAAAAAATGTGTGCAGTCCATTTAAATGAGGTGTATCTACCTGATTTATAAAAAACTGAGAACCATTAGTATTGGGTCCAGAATTTGCCATTCCTACAGAACCGCGTTTACCTGATATAGACTTTAAATCTGAATGATATTTATATCCCAGCTCTTCCAAAACTTCTTTTACACTCATATTTGAAATTTTAGAAATTTCTCTTTCTACCGCCATTCTTTTTAAATCGTATTCCTTTTGATCTCTGATATTTAATCTCTTTATGGCTAACATCATCATATACCTTTCGTAATAAGGTGATTCTCCAATCTTGATTTGATGTAATCCCAATGCTTCAGCATTAATTTCATCTTCGAATTGATATCCCGGCCCTCCCGATCCTGTTCCTGTAGGATCTCCTGTTTGTGCCATAAAATTGGGAATTACTCTATGAAACACAACACCATCATAAAAACCTTTTCGAGAAAGATTTATAAAATTTTCCACTGTTCTGGGAGCAACTTCAGGATATAATTCTATTACTAAATTTCCCTTATCAGTTTCAATGATAGCAAATAAGCCTTTTTTTTCAATGTTCATTTTCTGCCCTTTACATAATAATAAAATCAAAAGAATCAATAAGTAATACTTATTTTTTAAAAACATAAGATGATTTTATAAAATCTTATTTTCCATACAACTCTTTTTATTTTTTTGTATAAAAAATTATGTATTTAACACAAATCCCCTTCATTGTATATATAATTTCTTTAGTTCAAATGCTTTTATCTCTTGCCTATACAATGTCTTATACCATTGTTCCCATTTATTTAAATTCACAAAATCTTTTGCCATCAGAAATAGGATTGATTTCAGGACTTTCTACTTTTACCGGAATTCTGGGATGGCTTCCTGCAGCAAAACTTACTAAAATTCTGGGAGAAAAAAAATTACTAATTTTATCTTTATCTGGACGCGGTATTTCTTTTTTATTAATTGGAATTTTTGTATACATTGATGTATATTTTTTATTTATCATCTTTTTTTTATTTATAAATACTTTTCTTATGGGCTTAAATATTACACCCCTCGAATCTTATTTGATTTCAAATTCAAAAAATTTAAATCAAAATTTAGTTTATAGTATTTATAGAACTTCGATGAATGCTGGATGGGCTATCGGACCTCTGCTAGGGGGCTATTTAGCAAAACAAAATCTTGTCTATCCTTTTTTAGCAACTTCGTTTTTAATTCTTATATTATCAATTGTTGTATTTTTCTTTTTTAAAAATCAAAATTATAATGAAAATCAAAGAAAACTTTCTTCTGGAAAGTTCATAATTTTTAAAAATTTACCCTTTTTTTTCTTTTGTTTAAATTCTTTAAACTTATTTGTTACCATGTCTTTATTAATTACTCCTTTATCTCTATTTCTCGTACATAATTATTCAGTAGATTCATTTGAAATAGGAAAATTATTTTTTCTCAACGGAATTATGGTGGTATTTTTCCAAATTCCTCTTTCATTCTTCATAAAAAATTTAGCATTCGGTCTTCAATTGGGTTTATTTTTATATTTTACCGGATTCATCAGTGTAGGGATCTTTTCATATTACTTTGATTTTCAATGGATTTATTTATCTATGTTTATTATTACTACAGGAGAAATTCTTTCTGTATCTTCAATGTATGTATTAGCAAATAAGTATGCAAATCAATATGAAATCAAAATATCTCCTGGCTATGTGTCTTCTACAATAGGATTCCTTCGTACTTCTGGATGGGCTATGGGGCCTCCCATAGCAGGATTATTTCAGGAAATGATTGCTTCTCCTATTCTGGTCTGGTTTTTTAGTTCTGCCTTTACGATTTTTGGAATATTTATAAATTCTATTATATTTTATAAATATAAATTAGATTTTAATCGTCCTAATTTTTAATTCCTGTAATTGCTTAATATCAACCTCAGAAGGTGTCCCAGACATCAAACATACTCCTTTTTGAGTTTTTGGGAAAGCAATCACATCTCGAATAGATTCTTTTTTTAAGAAAATTGCTAAAATTCTATCCAAACCAAAAGCAATGCCCCCATGGGGAGGTGCACCAAAAGACAAAGCATCAAGAAGAAAACCAAACTTTTCTCTCGCTTTTTCTTCATCTATTCCCAATCTTTTTAATGCTATTAATTGAATGTCTTCTCTATGAATACGAATTGAACCACCACCCACTTCAACTCCATTGATTATCATATCATATGCGCGAGATCGAATCTTTTCACCTTCTAACTGAAATTTTTCATCATCAATCATTAAAGGTAAATCTTCGTCAATAGGTGATGTAAATGGATGATGAACACTTTCCAGTTCATTAGTTTCCTGATTTCTTTCAAAAAGAGGAAAATGAATAACCCATAAACAGGAATAAATATTTTCTGGTATTAAATCCATCCTTTTTGCCATTCTTGTTCGAAGATTCCCCAGAGTATCGTGTACAATTTTTTCTTTATCAGCAGCAAAGAAGATAATATCCCCTGGTTTTGCCTTGCATCTTCCTGCTATTTCTTCCAACTGCGATTGAGTAAAAAATTTAGTAATTGTTGACTTTAAACCTTCTTCTTCATATTTCATCCATGCCAATCCACCTGCTTTATAGTCCCTTCTTACCCATTCTGTTAAATCCTCAATTTCCTTTCGTGATAAAATAGACCCTCCTGTAACACATAAGGCTTTTACCCTACCCTTTTTCTGAATTGCATCTTTAAAAATTTGAAAATTTGATTCTTTCGCTATATCTTCTATATCTACTAATTTCATATCAAATCTTAAATCGGGCTTATCAGAACCATAAAATTCAATTGCATCTTTGTAAGTAAGTCTCAAAAAAGGATTCGGTAAATCAATATCAAAAATTTCTTTAATTACATTCCTCCAGAGATTTTCCATAAGCTTCATAATTATATCTTCATTAATAAAACTCATCTCTAAATCCAGTTGCGTAAATTCTGGTTGTCTATCAGCACGCAGATCTTCATCACGAAAACATTTAACAATTTGATAATATTTCTCAAACCCGGCAGACATAAGAATCTGTTTAAACAACTGAGGTGATTGAGGTAATGCATAAAATTTACCAGGTGATAATCTTGCCGGAACCAGAAAATCTCTTGCTCCCTCTGGTGTAGATTTATTTAAAATTGGAGTTTCAATTTCCAGAAATCCTTCTATCTCCAGAAACTTTCGTATCGCATAGTTTAATTTTGATCTGATAATAATTGAATTTTGCATCTCTACTCTTCTCAAATCTAGATATCGATATTTTAATCGAATCTCTTCACCTATATTGGCATATTCATCCAGACTGAATGGTAATGTTTTCGCCTGATTTAATATTATAAACTTATATACGACTACTTCAATCTCTCCTGTTTTTAGTTTAGTGTTAATTGCTTCTGGTGCTCTTTTCCTTACCTTTCCCTGAATTGCTAAAACATACTCATAGCGAATTGTAGATGCTCTTTCAATCTCTTTTTGTAAAATTAATTCTTCAAATATAATTTGTACTATCCCGCTACGGTCTCTTAAATCAATAAAAATTACACCTCCTTGATCCCTGTACCGAAAACACCATCCCAGCAAATATACTTCTTTTCCTTCATCTTCTTTACCAAGTTTATTAATTTCTATCCTATTTTTATAAATTGTATTTAACAAATTATGATCGATAGAATTTAAATAATTCTGAATTTCAGAAACTGCCATAGGTACTATTTTTTTTCCTTGTTTTACAAATAAACAAAAAAAGTAATTTAATAAGGATAGATTTCTTTATAAAAGAAGATTTTTTCTTTCATATTGAATTCATTGTCGTAGGATTCTATTTTCTTGTGATAAAATTCTTTTTGATTCGAATATAATGCCATAAAAAATAACAATTCTCTTTGCTTTAAATTTTCTGTTGCAATTTTTCTTAATTCATCCCAATCAATTTGATTTTTTATATACGAATCTTTCAAAACTCCCAGAAATCTATGAATTACAAGTGATTGCGAAAAATAACCTAATATTCGATAAATTTGCTTGAATTCAAAAAAAATAAGAAAATATTCTTTGTCCTTTAAAGAGTATTTTTGAGAATAATATAATTTTCTCAACAAATGAAGACTTTCTAAATATTTCTTTTGCTTTTTTAGAAATAGATAAAAATCAAATGCAAAATCATTGTTTTCATCAATCAAATTTAATAGCCTGTAATATTTATAAACAATTTGAGGATTCTTCCTACTTTCCTTTATGCATTTTCTAACCTGTTCTATTAAACCATCTCTGGATGCCGATTTATCAAAAAAATTTCTAATCCAAAGGATAAAATTTGCTTCCTCTAAAGTGAGTCGATCTCTCCATAAATTTAATTTTTGCTTCGGGGTCAAAGTATGCCAGTAATAGGGGAATGAATCGGGACAGGAAAAATATCCAATAGAATAAAATGAATCCCATTTTTTTGTTAAATTAAACTTAAATAAATATTTTTTTAAATTTAAAAAATCATTATTTTCTAATAATTCTAATATTCTTAAATATAGAATAAAATCATCAAGATAATTATATCTTTCAATTTTTTCAAAAAAAATTCTTGATTTAACGCCATTTCTTTCAAAAGCAGAAACTATATAAAAAGCTTTC
>FWPU01010877.1_pt1 | contig 13152 bp, 11 predicted proteins | sample 2228361 | NCBI WGS metagenome assembly FWPU01 (sample SAMEA103939777, study PRJEB20133) | metagenome | reverse complement strand
GGGGGTCCGTGCGCGTGCGGGTGCCGTTCGGCCCGGCCCGCCGGGCCGTGGCCGTCCCCGTCAGCGCGCTGCGCAAGGGGCCGGGCGGCGATCACCTGTTCGTCATCGCCCCCGGCCCGGACGGCCGCCTGCGCGCCCACGCCCGGCCCGTCGAGAGCACGGCCATGCTCGGCGACGAGGTCGTCATCGCGGCGGGGCTGACGCCCGGCGAGCGGGTGGCGGCGTCCGGATCGTTCAAGCTGCGCGACGGCGCCCCGGTCGCGGTGGCGGGCGCCAGCGGTCCGGGACCGGCTCGATGACCCGGCGCGCCTTCACCGACGTCTTCATCCGGCACCCGGTGCTCGCCATCGTGGTGAACCTGGTCATCGTGGTGCTCGGCTGGCGGGCCCTGACCACGCTGCCCGTGCAGCAGTACCCGAAGCTCGACAGCGCCTCGGTGCTGATCACGACCGTCTACACGGGCGCCAGCGCCGAGACCGTCCGCGGCTTCCTCACGACCCCCATCGAGCGGGCCGTCTCGGCCATCAGCGGGGTGGACTACGTCGAGTCGACCAGCCGGGCGGGGCTCAGCACGGTCACCGTGCGGCTCAAGCTGAACCACGACCCGACGGCGGCGCTGGCCGAGGTGACGGCGCGGCTGCAGCAGGTCCGGGCCGAGCTGCCGGCCGAGGCCGAGCCGCCGGTGGTGGAGGTGCAGCGCGCCGACCGCCCGTACGCGTCCTTCTACATCAGCTTCACCTCCGGCGAGCGCGGCGTGCCGGCCATCACCGACTGGCTGGCCCGGACGCTGCAGCCCCAGCTGGCCACGCTGCCCGGCGTCCAGCGCGTGACGATCGAGGGGGGCCGTCAGCTCGCCATGCGGGTCTGGATCGACCCCGACCGCCTGGCCGCCCTCAACCTGGCCCCCGGCGACGTCCAGGCGGCCCTGCAGCGCAACAACTACCTGGCCGCCGTCGGGCAGACCAAGGGCAACCTGGTGCAGATCAACCTCCTGGCCAACACGGACCTCCGGGCGGCCGACGAGTTCCGCGACCTGATCGTGGCCGAGCGCAACGGCGCCATCGTGCGCCTGAGCGACGTGGCCCGGGTGGAGCTGGGGGCCGAGGAGGCCGAGGTGATGGCCAAGCTGAGCGACCGCGAGGCCGTCTACCTGGGCGTCTGGCCGCTGGTGGGTTCCAACGAGATCGAGGTGGCGCACCGGCTGCGGGCCGAGATGGAGCGCCTGCGCCCCACCCTGCCCCGGGACATCGACATGCGCCTGGCCTACGACGCCACCGTGTTCATGGAGGACGCGCTGGAGGAGATCACCAAGACGCTGGGGGAGACGATGCTCATCGTGGGCGTCGTGGTGTTCCTCTTCCTCGGCTCGGTCCGCACGGCCCTGGTGCCGCTGGTGGCCATGCCCGTCTCGCTCATCGGGGCCGGGCTCGTGATGTACGCCCTCGGCTTCAGCCTGAACCTGCTCACCATCCTGGCCATCGTGCTGTCGGTGGGGCTGGTGGTGGACGACGCCATCGTGGTCGTCGAGAACGTGGAGCGGCACGTGCGGCGGGGCCGGTCGCGCCTGGAGGCGGCGCTCACCGGCGCCCGGGAGCTGCTGGGCCCGATCGTGGCCATGACCATCACCCTGGCCGTGGTCTACGCGCCGATCGGGTTCCAGGGCGGGCTCACCGGGTCGCTCTTCCTGGAGTTCGCCATCACCCTGGCCGCGGCCGTGGTCGTCTCCGGCGTCGTCGCGCTCACGCTGTCGCCGGTCCTCAGCGCGCGCTTCGTGCACCCGGAGGGCGCCCGGGGCTGGCTGACCGGCCTGGTCGACCGGGTCTTCGACCTGGTGCGGCGCGCCTACGCCCGCCTCCTGGACGCCGCGCTCGAGATGCGCTGGGCCATCGTGGCGGCGGCGCTGCTGATCACAGTGGCGGCCTGGCCGCTGTACCTGCTCTCCCGGCAGGAGCTGGCGCCGGTGGAGGATCAGAGCCACATCAGCTTCTTCCTCCAGGCGTCGCCCGACTCGACGCTGGAGGCGACGCACCGGGCGTCCCTGGACGTGGTGCGGGCCGTGACCGCCTTCCCCGAGGCGGAGTTCATGTGGTCGCTCACCATGCCCTGGGGCGGGTTCGGCGGCATGAAGGCCCGGGACTGGCGGGAGCGGGACCGCTCCACGCAGGAGATGTACGCCGAGGTGTTCGGCGCCGTGTCGCAGACGCCGGGCCTGCGCGTGTTCCCGCGCCTGGACCCCCCGCTGCCGACCCCCGGGCAGTACGACGTCGAGCTGGTGCTGCAGAGCGACGCCCCGGCCGAGGAGCTGCTGCAGACGGCGATGGCCGTCGTGGGCGCCGGCTGGCAGAGCGGCAAGTTCCTCTACGTGGACACGAGCCTGAAGATCGACCTGCCGCAGGCGCGCGTGGTGCTGGACCGGGAGCGGATCGCCGACCTGGGGCTGGACCTGGCCGCGGTGGGCCGGGAGCTGGGCACCCTGCTGGGCGGCGCCTACGTGAACCGCTTCAACTTCTTCGACCGCAGCTACAAGGTGATCCCCCAGCTGGGCGACGAGGACCGGGCCACCCTGGCCCCGCTGCTCGACCTCAAGATCCGCACCCCGGCCGGGCAGCTCGTCCCGGTGGCCGCCTTCACGCGCATCGAGACCGGCACCGCGCCCCGCACGCTGGACCGGTTCCAGCAGCGCAACGCGGCGCGCGTGTTCGGGGGCGTCCAGCCGGGCGTCACCAAGGAGGAGGGCCTGCGGGTGCTGGAGGCGGCGGCCGCCGCCGTCGCCGGGCCGGGCGTCACGCTCGACCACGCCGGCGAGTCCCGGCAGATCCGGCGGGAAGGCGCCGCCCTCACCGTGACGCTCGCCTTCGCCGTCGTCCTCATCTACCTCGTGCTGGCCGCGCAGTTCCACAGCTTCCGCGACCCCCTGATCGTGCTGCTGGGCTCGGTGCCGCTGGCCATCTCCGGCGCCCTCCTGTTCACCTTCCTCGACCTGACGACGATCAACATCTACTCGCAGGTCGGGCTGATCACGCTGGTGGGCCTGATCGCCAAGAACGGCATCCTGATCGTGGAGTTCGCCAACGTGCAGCAGGAACGCGGCCGGTCCAGGGCGGCGGCCCTGCGCGAGGCGGCCCTCACGCGCCTGCGCCCCGTGCTCATGACCTCGGCCGCCACCGTCTTCGGGCACCTGCCGCTGGTGCTGGTGACCGGACCGGGCGCCGAGGCCCGGAACAGCATCGGGATCGTCCTGGTGGCCGGCATGGTGGTCGGCACGCTCTTCACCCTGTTCGTGGTGCCCGTCTTCTACTCGCTGATCGCCGCCGCGCACCGGCCCGCCTCCGTCCCCGAGGCGCTCGACGAGACGGCCGGGCTCTCGGAGAACGGGGCGGAGGGCCTGCGCGCCCCCGAGCCGGCGCCGGCGGGATGGAGCCGGCGGTGAGGCGGGCCGGGGCCGCGCTGGCCCTGGCGCTGGGGCTGGCCGCGGCGGGATGCACGCTGGGGCCGGACTACCGCCGCCCTCCCGTCGCCACGCCCGCGACCTGGCGCCAGGCGCCGCCCGTCGAGGAGCCGGCGTCGCTCGCCGATCTCGCCTGGTGGGAGCTCTTCCAGGACGAGACCCTGCAGGCCCTGCTGCGGGCGGCGCTGGAGGCCAACCGCGACGTCGGCATCGCGGTGGCGCGTGTCGAGCAGGCGCGGGCCGTCCTGGGCGTCACGGGCGCGGCTCGCTTCCCGCAGGTCGGCGCCGGGGCCAGCGCGACGACCAGCCGGTTCTCGGAGACGGTCGAGCCCCGGGGGTTCGGCGGGGAGACCGAGCGGCTGGGCACGACCGTGGACCTCGCCTTCGAGCTCGACCTCTGGGGCCGCCTCCGGCGCGCGACGGAGGCCGCCCGATCCGAGCTGCTGGCCAGCCAGGAGGCGCGGCGCGCGGTGCTCATGACCCTGGTGAGCGACGTGGCCACGGCTTACCTGCGATTGCGGCAGCTCGACCTCGAGCTGGAGACGACCCGCCGCAGCGTGGCCTCCCGGCAGCAATCGCGGCAGCTCGTCCGTGACCGCTTCGAGGCCGGGCTGACGTCCGCGCTGGACCTGCGCCAGGCCGAGGCGGAGCTGGCCAGCACCTCGGCCCAGATCCCGGACCTCGAGCGCCGGATCGCGCAGGCCGAGCACCAGCTGAGCGTGTTGCTGGGCCGGGCGCCGGGGAGCATTCCCCGCGGCCTGCCGCTCACCGGCCAGACCTTTCCGCCCGCGGTGCCGGCGGGCTTGCCCTCGGCGCTGCTCGAGCGGCGGCCGGACATCCGCGAGGCCGAGGCCGCCCTGGCGGCCGCCAGCGCCCGCATCGGGGTGGCGAAGGCCGCCTTCTTCCCGCAGGTCACGCTCACGGGGTTCTTCGGGGTGGAGAGCGCGGAGCTCTCCGACCTCTTCACCGGCCCGTCCCGCATCTGGCAGCTCGGGCCCGCGGTGACGCTGCCCATCTTCACCGCCGGGCGCAACCGGGCGGGGCTGCAGCTGGCCGAGGCGCAGCAGCGGGAGGCGCTCATCCGGTACGAGCAGACGATCCAGCAGGCCTTCCGCGAGGTGGAGGATGCGCTCATCGCGCACCGCAAGGCCCGGGAGGCGCTGGTCGAGCAGCGCGCCGCCGTCCGGGCCTCGCGCGAGGCCCTGAGCATCGCCGAGCTGCGGTACACGAGCGGTCTGACGAATTACCTCAGCGTCCTGGACGCGCAGCGCACCCTGCTGGCCGCGGAGGTCGCCGAGAGCCGGACCCTGCTCGCCCAGCTCGTCGCCGTCGTCCAGCTCTACCGGGCCCTGGGCGGAGGCTGGGAGGCGGGCGAGACCCGGCGAGCGGCCAGCCGGTGAGGCCCGCCGGAACCGGTCTGGTATGATCTCTCGCGACGGTCATGCGCGCCGAAGCGCTTCCCCGGACCGACCGACACCGGCCCGTGGCCGCGGACGAGGCGTCATTCGACGCCCCGGAGCCGGCCACGCCGGCGTGGCCGTGCCAGCAGGAACAGGCCCGGCCGGCGCGGCTGCCCCTCAACCTGGCCGGCCTCAAGGTCCTCGTCGTGGACGACGACGAGTCGAGCCTCGACTACTTCGCCATGGCCCTGACGATGTGCGGGGCGGCCGTGACCGCGGCCGTCAGCGCCCGCGAGGCGCTGGACGCGCTGGCGACCGCCGTGCCCGACGTGGTCGTCACCGACATCGCGATGCCGGGCGAGGACGGCTACTGGCTGCTCGAGAAGATCCGCCGTCACGCCGAGACCAGCGTGCGAGAGGTGCCGGTGGTGGCGGCAACCGCCTTCGGCCGCGAGCACCCGCGCCTGCAGACGCTGGCGGCCGGATTCGTGGACTACCTGGCCAAGCCGATCGACCCCGACGCGCTGTGCCGGGCCATCGCCCGGGCCGCCGGCCGCTGAGGCCCGCCTAGCCGCCGAGCGGCAGCGCCACGGTGAAGGTGGCGCCCTTGCCCTTGCCCGCGCTCTGGGCGCGCACGTCGCCCCCGTGCAGCTCCACCAGGCGCCGGACCAGGGTGAGGCCCAGACCCAGCCCGCTGTGCGCCCGCGTCGTCGAGCTGTCCTCCTGCCAGAACTCCTCGAACACGTGGGGCAGCCGGTCGGGGCTGATGCCCTCGCCGTCGTCGGCCACGACCAGCTCGGCGCTGTCGCCCTGGCGCCGCAGCACCACCTCGACGTGGCCGCCCCGCGGCGTGAACTTGACGGCGTTCATGGCCAGGTTCCACACCACCTGCTGGAGCCGGTCGGCGGCGCCCCGCATCCGTCCCACGTCGGCGAGGGTGGCGATGAGCGTGATGTCCTTGGCGCTGGCCGCGGGCCGGACCGCGTCCAGCGCCGCGTCCACCACGGCGCGCAGGTCCACGGGCGCCATGTCCAGGCGCAGCCGCCCGGTGACGATGCGGGACAGATCCAGCAGGTCCTCCACCAGGCGGGCCTGCATGGCCGCGCTGTTGACGATCGCGTCGACGGCGCGCTGCCGGACCCGGTCGTCGAGCTGGCCGCTCTGGAGCAGCCGGGCCCAGCCCAGGATGGAGGTCAGGGGGGTGCGCAGCTCGTGGGAGATCGTGGCCAGGAAATGGTCCTTGGCCCGGTTCAGCGCCTCGGCGGCGACTCGCGCCTGCTGCTCGCGCTCCAGCAGGCGGTTGCGCTCCTCCTCCAGGCGCCGCTTCTCGGTGATGTCCCGGGCGATCGTGGAGGCGGCGACGATCCGCCCCGACTCGTCACGGATCGGGGAGATGGTGAGCGAGATGTCGATCAGGCGGCCGTCCTTCGTGATCCGGATCGTCTCGAAGTGGTCGATCCGCTCGCCCCGGCGCAGGCGGGCCAGGATGTCGTCCTCCTCCGGCCACCGCTCCCGGGGAATGATCAGCGTGATGTGCCGGCCGACGGCCTCCCCGGCCGTCCAGCCGAAGATCCGCTCGGCGGCGTGGTTCCACGACAGGATCACGCCCTCGAGCGTCTTGCTCACGATCGCGTCATCCGCGGAGTCGACGATGGCGGCAAGACGCTCGCGCGAGTAGTCGGGCGGCCCGGCGTCCGGACCCTGGGGCATGCGGCGTCATTATACCCACGGGTCCGGGGCGCCGGCGGACGGCCCGGGGCCACGCTCCGCCGCCGGGCTGATCCCGGGGTTCGGGGAGACGAGCCGGGTGGAAAAAGCTTTGGCGGGCTGCCGCCTCCGCCCTACTCTCTAGGGGATCGAGACGTCGTCTGCGGAGGGAGGAGCGATCGGGCCGCCGCGCGCTTCGGGCCGAGCCAGCCTGCAGGTCCCTCCCGCTGTCGTCCGCCCCCGCCAGCCTCTCGCCCGTCCCCGTTGCGTCGTGCCGCCGTCTCGGGTCCGGTCGCGTCCAGGGGGATCACGATCACCGACAGGACAGGAGGCGCCCGCATGACCACGTTCCATGTGGAGATCGAAGGGGACCTGCTGACCGTGAAGGTGGACCTGCCCGAGGTCGCGCGACAGCTCAGTCACCAGGTCGAGCAGTGGCGCCAGGCGGCCGAGCAAGCGCGACACCACTGGGAGCAGAGCGAGTGGTTCCTGGGCGAGGCCCGCGCCACCATCGCCCGCCTCGAGGAAGAGCTGCGCACGCGGGGCGAGGCGCACGAGGAGCTCGTGAGCCGGCTGGAGGCGGCCGAGCGCGACCGGGCCGAGGCCCTGCGCCACCTGGAGGAATCGCGGGCCGCCTGCGAGGAGCTGCTGCGGCAGGCGGCGGACCTGACCGAGCAGCTGGCCGAGAGCAACGAGCGCGCCGAGGCGGCCTGCCGCCGGCTGGAGGCGCTGGAGCGCCAGCGCTCCGCGGAGACCAACGGGGCGGCCCCGGAGCCGGATCCGGAGCCGGAGCTCGAGCCGGCGGATGCCCCGGAGCCGGTGGGGGCGACCGTGGCGGCGGCCAACGGCGACCGCCGGCGGGCCGCGCGGACCCCGCGCGCTGACATCACGGTGGAGCTGGAGCGGCCGGACGGCGCCGTGCTCTTCCGGGGGCCGCTGCGGGACATCTCGCGGACGGGCATGGGCTTCGTGTCCGAGGAGCTGGTCAACGAGGCGCCCGAGCTGCTGTGGGTGACCCTGCATCCCGCGGGCGGGCCGCGGCCGATCGAGGCCATCGCCCGCCTGGCCTGGCTGCGGCAGGACGACGGGAGCGGGCGCTACGTGGGCGGCTGCGAGCTGCTGGACATGCCGCCCGGCAGCCGGAGCCTGTTCGAGAAGGTGCTGGAGCAACCTCACTAGTCCGGGACCCGCACGCTCCCGGGTCTCCAAAGTGGCCGGGCGCGGGCCTCCCCCGGCTACCATGGAGCGGGGCGCACCCTCGGCCGGTGGCGACATGGACCTGATCATCCGACGCATCATCGATCAGCGCGAGAACACGGACGGTACCTGGACCCTGCTGGCCGAGGCCGAGATCGCCGGCACCGTCATCGAGGAGTGCCGCATCACCCTGCCCCGGCTCGGACGGGACGGCGCGGAGGGGCGACGGGCGCCCGGCCCGCAGGCGGCCCGGGCCGGCTCCGAGCGCGCGCCGTGAGCGAGCCGCCGGCGCTCCGCATCCTCCTGGTCGAGGACGAGCCTCGCGTGCGCGAGGTGCTGGCCTTGCTCCTCACGGCGCTGGGGCAGAGCGTCGTGTCCGCGGCCAGCGGCGACGAGGCGCTGGCCCGCCTGGAGCAAGGGGAGCGCGTGGACGCCGTTCTCACCGATCTGCGCATGCCGGGGCTGACGGGGTGGGACGTCATCCGGGCTGTGCGGACGCGGTGGCCCTCGCTCCGCGTCGGCATCATCACCGGCTCTCCCGCGCTGGCCGCGGAGTCGCGCGAGCCGGTCGACGTCGTCATCGCCAAGCCCGTCGGCCCCGACGCCCTCCGCGACGCCATCGCCCGCCTGCGGTAGCGCCTCGACGGCGCCGCGCTCGGCCCGGGTCTCGAGCTGGACGGGGCTGGGCCATGGCGGCCCCTAAGGGGCCGGGCCATGGCGGCCCCTAAGCTGTCGTGGAGGGCATCCGGAGCGCGAACGTGGTCCCCTTGCCCCGCGCGCTCTCGACGCTGATGCTGGCCCCTGGCTGCTTCCGGACCAGTCCCCGCACGATGGACAGGCCAAGCCCGGTCCCCTCGGCCTTGGTCGTGTAGAACGGCTCCCATATGGTCGCGAGCGTGTCCTCCGCGATCCCGGGACCGCTGTCCTCGACCTCGATGACCACCGCTGGCGCGCTCCCCGGCGTCCCGGTCGCCGCCGGCTCCACCCGGCCGCGCAGCACGAGGCGGCCGCCGGGGCCCATCGCCTCGATGCCGTTGGTGGCCAGGTTGACCAGCACCTGCATCATCTCGCTCCGGTCGGCGAGAACGGCGGGGAGGTCCGCCGGCGCGTCAAGCTCGAGGCTGACGCTCCGGACCCCGGCCGCGTGGGCAACCAGTTCCGAGGCGGACGTGAGCAGGTCCCGGACGTTGAGCGGCACGGGCTGCGTCTTCGATGGCCTGGAGTACGCTGACAGGCCCTGGACGATCCGCGTCATGCGCCCCGCCGCCTCCTGGAGGCTGGCCAGCTGCTTGCCGAGCGCCGGCACGTCGACGCTGCCCGCAGCCAGCTGCCTCTCCAGCAGCTGGAGGCGCGCGTCGATCACCGTCAACGGGTTCCGCAACTCGTGGGCGACTCCGCTGGCCAGCTGACCGAGGGCCTCCATCTTGCGGGACTGGCGCAGCTGCGCCTCCCGCTCGGCGAGCATCCGCGTGGTCGCCTCCGCCTCCGCGCGCGCGCGACGCTCGCGGTCAAACAGCTCGGCGTTGAGTAACGCTACGGCGGCATGGTCGGCGAATGCGCTCGCGATCTTGACGTCATCGTCGCTGAACACTCGACCGGTGGCATCGACGATGCCGATCGCGCCGATCACTTTCTCGTCGGCGATGAGCGGCAGGGCCAGGCCCGCGCGATAGCCAAGCCGCTCGATACGGGCCCGCAGCCCGGGCGTGAAGACGAAGCGAGGGTCGTGGAAGAGATCCGCTGTCGCGATCGCCTTGCCGTCACGGACGGACGCGCCGACAACGCTCGTGCCGGCCGGGAAGATGTACCCCGCCTCGAGCGCGCGCAGTTCTCCACTGGCGGCGACGACCACGAGATCCGCCGAGGCCTGATCACGCCGGAGCACGGCGGCTCCCATGACGCCCAACAGCGCGGTCACGCCCTCGCAGATCGCGGCGGCCACGTCCTTGACGGCCAGCGACCGCGAGATCAGGCGGGTGATCTCGGTCAGCGCCTCCCAGGGCGCACCCGGGCGATGGGCGAGGCTGCTACCTGACCGCTGGCGAGACGTCGTCACCGCTTCGTCCACTACAGACGAGGCCGCAAGCGGTCGTCAACAAAATCTACGGGGAGGCCCGTGCCAGCCTGACCGGAGCGGGCGAAGCTGAGCCGCGCCCTCATGGGTTTCCGGGCGGGACTCGAAGGCGGGCCGTGCGGGCTGGCGCCGGACGGCCCCATCTCGGCGATCCTGACAATGATCCCGATGCGTGGGAGCGCCAGGGTCTCGCCGCGGCAAGCGGTCACACTGGTGAGCCGTCAGGGACTCGAACCCTGGACCCCCTGATTAAAAGTCAGGCGCTCTACCAACTGAGCTAACGGCTCGGTCCAAAGAATATCACGGTGTTACGCGCCGGGGGCCCAGGGGCTAGAGCAAGCTGCCCCGGATCGAGGGGAACCAGTCCAGCAGCGGCGAGTCCTCGCAGAGGATCGTCTCGTTGCGCTGGGCGCCGGTGGAGATCATGCAGAACGGCACGCCGATCAGCTCCTGGAGGCGCTCCAGGTAGCGCCGGGCCTTGGCCGGCAGGTCGCCCTCCTGCTTGGCCCGGCTGGTGGGCGCCATCCAGCCCGAGAGCTCCTCGTAGACGGGCTCGGCCTCGGCCAGCACCGCCTCCTCCTCCGGGAACTCGGTGAGCAGCTCGCCCCGGTAGCGGTAGCCGGTGCAGATCTTGACGGTCTCGCACTGGTCGAGCACGTCCAGCTTGGTGAGGGCCACGGTGTCGATGCCGTTGATGCGCACGGCGTAGCGGAGCACCACCGCGTCGAACCAGCCGCACCGGCGCGGGCGCCCGGTGGTGGCGCCGTACTCGTTGCCGCGGGCCCGGATCTCCTCGGCGATGGCCCCGCTCAGCTCGGTGGGCAGCGGCCCGGCGCCCACCCGCGTCGTGTAGGCCTTGGCCACGCCGAGGACGCCCCCGATCTTCCGGGGCGGCACCCCGGTGCCGGTGGCGGCGCCGCCGGCGGTCGTCGAGGAGGAGGTGATGTAGGGGTAGGTGCCGTGGTCGATGTCGAGCATGGTCCCCTGCGCCCCCTCGAACAGGACCGAGTAGCCGCTCTCGATCCAGCGGTGCAGGAGCAGCGCGGTGTCGGTGATGTAGGGCGCCAGCCACCCGGCGTAGCGCAGGTAGGGGTGGAGGATCTCCTCCACCGTGAAGGTCGGGGCGTCGTAGATCTCCCGCAGCAGCCGGTTCTTCTGGGCCACGTTGTACTCGAGCTTCTCCCGGAAGAGCTTGACGTCCAGCAGGTCGGCCATGCGGATGCCCACCCGCGCCGCCTTGTCCACGTAGGCCGGGCCCACGCCCTTGCCGGTGGTGCCGATGCGCCGCCGGCCCAGCTTGGCCTCCGAGGCCCGGTCCAGCGCGGGGTGGTACGGCATGATCAGGTGGGCGTTCTTGGAGATGAACAGGTTGGCGTCGAAGATGACGCCCCGCTGCACCAGCGCCTCCATCTCCTCGATCAGCGAGCCGGGGTCCAGCACCACGCCGCAGCCGATGACGCACCGGCAGCCCGGGTGCAGGATCCCCGAGGGGATGGAGTGCAGGACGTACTTCTCGCGGCCGACCACCACGGTGTGGCCAGCGTTGTTGCCCCCCTGGTAGCGGACGACCACGTTGACGTGCGGGGCGAGCACGTCGACCACCTTGCCCTTGCCCTCGTCCCCCCACTGCGTCCCCACGACCACGATGTTAGGCATCCAGCTGCTCCGGCGCGCGCAGGGCCTGGTCGATCTCCATCACGCGCTCGGTGCCCGCGACCAGGTCCAGCACGAGCACCTCGCCCGCCCGCGTGCGCGGGCTGCCCACCACCAGCGCCCGGCGCGCGCGCTGCGTCCGGGCGTAGGCCAGGGATTCCTCCAGTCCCCGGGTGACGATGTCCCGGGCCACCGACCGGCCCCGGTCGCGGAGCCGGCGGGCCAGCGACAGGGCCGCCGTCTTCTCCGGGGTGAAGTCGATGATGAAGTAGTCGGGGCCCGGCAGCGGCACCGCGATGCGCTGCGCCTCCATGACGCTCAGCAGCCGGGCCACGTCGAAGGCGAAGCCCACCGCCGGGCAGTCGTAGCCGAACCGGCCGAGCATGTGATCGTAGCGGCCGCCGGCCGCCACCGCGGCCCCGAAGTCGGCCACGTAGGCCTCGAAGTACATGCCCGAGTAGTAGTCGAAGCCGCGCACCCCGCCCAGGTCCAGCAGCACGCTGTCGGCCAGGCCGTAGATCGTGAGCAGCCGGTACACCTCGGCCAGGTTGGCCAGCGCCCGCTCGGCGCGCTTGGTGCGCGCGAACGGCGCAGCCCGCTCCAGGACCCCGGCCGGCCCGAACAGCGCGGGCAGGGCCAGCAGGGCGTCGGCGATGGGCGCGGGGACGGCCAGCTCCTCGACGAGCCGCTCCAGGGTGGAACGGTCCTTGCCGGCCAGGGCGGCCCGCAGCTCCCGCTCGCCCCGGGCGTCGGTCCGCAGCTCCTCGATCAGGCCGCGGAAGAAGTCCGGGTGGCCCACGTCGAGCTGGAACCGCTGCAGGCCCAGCGCCCGCAGCCCCTCGACCGTCATGGCCAGGATCTCCACCTCCGCCTCCGGCTTCTCGAGGCCGACCAGCTCCACGCCGGCCTGGAAGAACTCCCGGTAGTGCGCCAGCCGCGGCTCGTCGTAGCGGAAGACGTTGGCCAGGTACATGAGCCGCAGCGGCTTGGGCTCGTCGCGCAGGCGGCTCGCCACGATCCGGGCGATCTGGGGCGTGATGTCCGCCCGCAGCACCAGCATGCGGCCCGTCTCCCGGTCCACGAACGTGAACAGGCGCTCCTGCAGGGCCTGGTCGGTGGCGCCGGCCAGCACGTCGAAGAACTCGAAGGTGGGCGTCACGATCTCGCGGTAGCCCCAGCGGCCGAAGACGTCGAAGAGGACGCGCTCCACGTGGCGCTTGCGGGCGGCCTCCTCCGGCAGGTACAGCCGGGCCCCGCGGGGTAGCTGGGTCAGGCCGGGCTTCACGGCTCGCCCTCGTCGCCGAGGTGCGTGAGCGTGTTCAGCCGGTGCACGGTCACCCAGTCGTCGTCGCGGTACTCGAGCTCGGTGATGCCGGCCGGCGCGGCGTCGATGGCCCAGAGGCGCTCCGGCCCCAGCCCCAGCCCGGCCAGCACGATCAGCCGCGCGACGACGGCGTGGGTGACGAGGACGACGCAGCCGCCGGCGTGGGCCTCCCGCAGCCGCGCCAGGCCGGCGCTGGCGCGCGCGGCGACGGCCGCCAGCGCCTCGCCCCCGGGCGCCTGGAACCGGTCCGGGCTCTCGCGCCAGACCCGGTAGCCCTCGGGGAAGCGGGCCGCCACCTCCGCCCGGGTGAGCCCCTCCCAGGCCCCGAAGCCCATCTCGGCGAAGGCGG
>FWPU01010876.1_pt1 | contig 13153 bp, 9 predicted proteins | sample 2228361 | NCBI WGS metagenome assembly FWPU01 (sample SAMEA103939777, study PRJEB20133) | metagenome | reverse complement strand
ACCCCGATGGGCGCAACTGGATTGATCTGGGTTACTCGGACGCTGATTACGTCCCCTGGGCCAGTTATGTCGAAGTCTATTTTCTCACTCCGGTACCGGCCAACATTCCATGGATTCTGCCCTGAACCCCGCCCCCGTAGATGTGCCGCGTCTGCTGCGCGCGCATGGCCTGACCCCGCGGAAGGGGCTGGGTCAGAACTTTCTGGTGGATAGCAGTGCGCTGCGCAAACTGGTCGAAGCCGCCGAAATTCCGCCAGATGCCGAGGTGCTGGAAATTGGCGCTGGCGTTGGCAGTCTGACGGTCTGGCTGGCGGCAGCGGCGCGCCGTGTGGTGGCGGTGGAGGTGGATGCCAACCTCATTCCGCTGCTGCGTCAATCCCTCAGTGGATTATCCAATGTGACCCTGGTGGAAGGGGACATCCTGGCTGTGCGCCTGTCGGAGTGGCTTCAGGAAGAGGGCTATCTGGTGGTTGCCAACATCCCCTACTACATCACCTCGGCGATCATCCGCCATCTGCTGGAAAGCCGCCCGCGCCCGTCGCGCATGGTGCTGACCATGCAGCGCGAGGTCGCCGAGCGAATTTGCGCTGCGCCGGGGGAGATGAGCCTGCTGGCGCTCTCGGTGCAGGTTTTTGGGCAGCCGCGCCCGGTGCTGCGCATTCCGGCAGGGGCGTTCTACCCCCCGCCGCAGGTCGATTCGGTTTCGCTGCGGGTGGACCTCTACCCCCAACCGCTCATCCCGGCAGATTTACTGAATGATTTCTTCCGGCTGGCAAAGGCCGGCTTTGCCCAAAAGCGCAAGACCCTGCGCAACAGCCTTTCGGCGGGGCTGGCCATCCCTCCGGCGCAGGCAGCCGCTCTGTTAGAAGCCGCCGGCATTGACCCGCAGCGCCGCGCCGAAACGCTCAGTCTGGCTGAGTGGGAACGCCTGAGCCGGCTTTGGGCGCAGCAACGGGCAGAAGCAGCCGGCGGAAAATGACGATTGGGCGCCGCGCTCGCCGGCGGAGGAACGCTCTTCTGCAAAGGGGGGTGTTGTGCGGATGCCTGTTGAACCGTGACCTAACGGTTGATCATCGGCAGGAACAATTGGCGCGGCTCACCATACCAGATGCGGTAGCGGGCTTCGTCACCAAACAGACCGTCATTCAGCGGTGCAGCCAGCAGGTAATACGTTCCACTGGCCGGAGCATTCCAGATGAAGGTCACGGACTGTCCCAAATCCGCCGCCGCGCGTTCAAAGAGCAGGTTGCCAGCCGGGTCGTAAATGCCCAGTTTCAGGGCTGCTCCGCCGCCTTGCGAAGTACCAAAGAACAGGTAAGACCTGCCCGACTCTGCATCGAAGCGCAGCCAGTCGCGGTCGGCTGCCGGACAGAGTGTGTGTTCCTGAGCCGTTTCAAAGGCAAGCACAGCGGCTTCCTCGCGCTGGTTGTTGACCGGTTCGCTGCTGCCGGCTGTGCAGGTTGAAGGCAATGTGGTGACCTGTCCGCCGGACGGCCAGTCCTGCACATTGCCGGCGCGGTCCACCGCCCGGATGCGAAATTCGTACTTCTGACCGGCCTGACCGAGGAACCAGACGGCCCCATTCTCGCCGGTCGGTCTGATGTTCCAATCCTGCCAGCCGCCGTCATTGATGCGATACTGAAACTCTACCCGGTTGATACCGGAGACATCATCCTGGGCGCTCCATGCCAGCCGCACGGCGGTTGAGCCGCTGGTAGCGGGCAGGCTTCCGCTGAACTGGGCGGCCGGCTTGCCGCCGTCAATTTGCAGGTTCAGGCGCCAATCGCCCCAAACCTGTCCGTTTATACCGCTGGCCTGCGCGTAAAGGGTGCCGCCAACCATACCTCCGTAATTGGCCGGGTTAATGAGGATGCTCCATCCATCACTGCCATTCGTGTCGCTGCCGATCAACTGCCAGTTGTTGTTAGTGGCATCCGCCGGACGGTAGTAAAAATCCACTTTTTCGACACCGCTGGCCTGGGCGTTGACTTCAACCCGCGCTTCGAACGGCCCGCCGGCGATCCAGTTGGAAGCCGGAATGATAAAGCGCAATTCTGCCGGGGTGTTGAATTCTGTCAAACGCAGAACGTAGTAGTGATTCGGGCCACCCGCGCCGGGGTGATCCCACGCCTTGACGCGCAGGTAGTAAATGCCGGTGTAGGGCAGGGTGATTTCGATTTGCGAGTCCTGATTCTGTTGATAGACAATATCGTCGTTTTCGGCAATCAACCCGCCGCTGCTATCCAGCAGGTACAGGTACGGATCTAACTGCGAGCCGATGACTTTGGCATTGACCTCGGCGCGGATACTTTGACCCTGAAAGCCGAAGAACTGGTAGAACATCTGCGATCCCGGCACACACAGCGTTTCGCCGACAACGATCTCGCCGACATTGACCCAGCGCGCCGCAGACAGGCTGGTGTTGGTGGGGTTGACCGTGCAGCCGCCAGCCGGCTGGTTATTCAAGATTTGGAAGTTGTCAATCTCCCAGCCGACTCCTTGATTGTAGTTATCATCGAGCGTGTTGAAGTAAAAACGGATGCGGATGGTCTTGCCCACATAGGGTCTCAGGTCAATATTGGGGGTGTTGAGCCACGTGTTTTGGGTGGGGGGGTCATTGCTGAACTGACTCCAGCCGGGCAGGTCGGTGAACGGCCCGCCATCCACCGAAATTTGCAGACGGCGCTGGTCCCACCATGGAGCAGGCGACTCCGTGCGGTAGCGGTAGTTGAAGTACAGGTAGGGGCTGCCGCTGTCGGGCAGGCGGATGGGCGGCGAGGTCAGGCTGCCGCGCCCGCTGTAAGAACTGCCGTTGCCGTAACGCCAGTAACTGCCGGTGTTTTGCCAGCCGCCGGTGGCGTGCCAGTCGGCGCTGCTGCCGTTGAGGCTGTCGCTGTAGGGTGCGGTTTTCAGGCTGTTGTTGGGCAGGGCTGCACTGCTCACGGTGAAGTTGACCCAGTCGGTGCGGTCGGCACAGTCAGCCCCGCTGGCGGCCACTTTTGCACAGCCGCGCACCGAGTAATTACCCGGCGGCAGGCTGCCAAGTGAAACCGATGGAAAGGTCAGGTTGTCATAATTCTGGTACAGCTGTCCATTGCGGTTGAGGGTGAAACCAAAACCGGTTGCCATCGGCGAGGACATAAACAGGGTGATCGAATCGGTTGCGGGGATGGAACTCCCACTGGACGGGTAGAGGATGGAAGAAGACAAACTGGTGAAACTGCGCGCCTGAACTTTCAAGGAAGAGGCGGTTTTTGCCCCAATCGGGTTATCCGCCAGATTGGTGTCATCCCGCTCGAAGGCCTCGGCACGCCCGCTGTAACTGGTGTTGTCGTACAACACGGCACGCACATTTGCCCCCACGCGAATGGACTGGGTGTTGTTGCTGCCCACCGGCGAACCGCCGCTTGCCAGGTCCGGCACGCTGATTTCGCCGTTCCAAAGGTACTCACGGCAGCTGCCCTGAAAATTGGGCTGGCTGTAAAGGATGATTTTGTTGTCGTTCAGGGTGCAGGCGGGAGCAGCCGCCGGACAGGTGTACTTTTTGATCACGGTGCGCAGTCCCTGCGGCTGGATAGTCACATTGCCGTGATTGTCCCACACCCGCAGGGCAATATCCACCGGACCGTTGGGAATGCCCGCCGCGCACAAATTTGCTTCCACTGCAAATGGACTTTGGGTAAAGCCGCTGCCGACGTCCTTCCAGACGCCGTCCAGACCGCGGGCGATGATTTGAATGTTGGTTACCTGCTGGTCATCCCAGGCGGTGCCGGCTACCAGCACGGTTGATGAGGTGATTTCCTCGCCGGGGATCGGCAGGCTCAACGAACCGCCCGGTGGGTTGGTGCCAATGTTGCCGGAGGTGTAGCGGTTGCCAGGGTTGCACTCATTCCCGTAAGCAGAATAGTTGGCGGCTTCGTAGCAGGTGCGCGGGCGGCCGTCGTTGACCGTCACATCGTCGAAGCGGATATCCACCGAGGTGCCCCAGTAAGAATTGGGGTTGGTATGGACGTGAAAATGCAAATGACTGCCGCAGGAAGCGCCGGTGTTGTCCACCAGCCCAAGGTACTCTCCCTGTTGAACAATGGCGCCGGGTGTACGCAGCCGTTCGGGGATGCTGTCCTGTGCGAGGTGCAGGTATAGCTGATAGGTCCACGGGGTGGTGCTGCGGTCTTCCAGCACGATGTAGTTGCCGACTGTGCCGTCCCCCGGGCAAGCAGAGGGTGAACGGGTGGGAATATCCCACTTGACCCGCTTGACAATGCCGCCCTTGGATGCCAGAATCGGCCAGTTTTGGTTTGGGCTGTCTTCGGCAAAATCCCAGGCGTAACGGCAGTCCACCCAGTTGGCGCAGGTGACGTGGCTCACCGACTGCGAAACGCGGTGAGAAACTCCGGCAGGCCAAGGGAGTTTATAACCGCGGTAAACCGTGGCGGTCAGGATGCCCTTGTCCTCAGTGGGGGTCTGGTACATCTGGCGCAATTCGTCGCTCAACAGGTCCTGCGGCACTTCGAGCAGGGTTTCGCCCCATTCCTCATCGGCTTGCAGGGTTACATCCCATGTTTGAATGCCCTTTTGCCCCTCAGCCGGTGCGCTCAGGCGGGCAACCGCCAACCCCGGCTCACCTTCGATGAACTGGCCGGTTTCGGGATCCACAAAGGCAAACCAGATCAGTGCCAGCGTGCCGTCGGCGGAGTACTCCACACTGACCACCCGTGGTTCATACAGCAGGAATCCCAGCGATTGGATGCCGATTTGGTTGATTCGTTGATCCAGTGCGGCTTGCAATTCGGGTGGCAGATTGCTGACCGGCTCACCCGGTGGTTCGCTGGCTGCCAGCACCGGATGAGAGGAGACCAGAATCGCCAACAAACTGATCAGGACAAGGCAGTTGAGAACAACAAAACGAGGAATTTTCATCGCGCCTCCGCCGGCTGAACAAACCAATGGTCTATCTTTGACCCTGTTGGGGTAACAAGGTTCGTGCCAGTTGGTTAAGATTTCCCTTTCAACCCTGAAAGGCGCATTTCGATGAAACTGGCTAAGGACGATTTAAGGGACAGATTCAGGTGAGGATAACTGGACGATGAGCGTTTGCAGGGCAGTTTCAAATTCCGCCTGACCTGATTTTATCATCTGATCAGTCTTCAGAATCAAGCGGTAAGCACTTTCCAATTTTGTCAGGTTCAAACGGCGTGCCTGAGAAATGAGGTTTTCGGCGGCAAAGGAGTGGATTTTCAATCGTTTGGCAATTTCCGCCGGCGAAGAAACGCCCTGCTCCAGCGCCTCTCGGACAAGGATCAGCAAACGATACTGGCGGATGATCATTCCAAACAAACGGATGGGGTCTTCTTCCTCGAGCAAAATTTTGAGATGGCGCAGGGCGGTACGACTTTCTCCCGTGGCAATGGCATCCACCATCTTGAACACATCCGCCTGGCCGCCGGAAGCGGCTACCTCCTGCACATCGTCCACCTCCACGGCACGCTGGAAGTTCACGTAGGTGAGCAGTTTGCGAATTTCCTGAACGGCGATACCCGTATCGTTACCGGTCAGGGCAGCCAGCTCGGCAGCCGCACGCGGAGTGAACTGCCCGCCTTCCTGTTTGGCGCGGCGCAGGATCCAATCGGTCATTTCGCTCTGGCGCGGCAGGCGCAGTTCGCGAATAAGAACATCTCCACCGGCTTTTTTTGCCCAATCCAGCAGGGATTTACCACGCCTGGTATCCTCCATGATTTCCCAGCCCCTGCTGCCTTGATGTTGATCTGGCACAATCAGCGCTACACGTGTGGTGGGCGGCAGGCTTTGGAGCAGGCGAATCAAGCGCTGGCAGGCTTCGGCGGTTTTATAGCGCGCAAACGGGTTGCGCAGGATGACCAGCCGTTTTTCAGCCAGAAACGGCAGGGCGTAGAGCGCCGCCTGGATTTGTTCCTCGCCGATGTTGCGGTCTTCCAGGTCGAAGCGGCTGAGGTTCATGTCGCCCATGGCCGAAGCAGCCAGCGCGGCTGCCTCTATCTGAGCGGCGGCATCGGCAATTGCCTGAGAGTCATCGCCGTACAGGAGGATGATTTGGGCATCTGCGAGGCTTGGGGGCATTTTTACGGGTCAGCTGCGGGTGTGAACACGGTAGAGCGGAATACCGCGCCGCTCGAAGCGGTCTATGCCCACCACGTGCAGGCCATTTAAGCGGGCATCGGTGGTGGCTACGGCTTGCAGCCACGGCCCCAGCGGGCGGCTGAGAATCAGGCTGAGAGTGACGAGGACGGCCACCAGCGGCAAACGCTCCCAACGGCGGCGGGCGGAATTGCCGCTGCCCAACATGCCGACGAAAGCAGCCAGAGCAGCGATCAAACCGCTGGCGGCAAAGTTGGTGCCGCAATTGGGGTGAATGGCGAGATGCGCTTCGCCGCGGTTTAAGCGCGTCTCGGCTTGATGGATGGCTTCCTGCAGGTCGTCGAAATCCACTCTGCCGATGATCCAAAACCCGAGCGAGTCGGAGTAACCAGCCAGCCGCAGACGGGGGTTGCTTTTGGCGAGGATTTGCAAGGTGGCATGTTCAAGGGCATGATTGCGGCGGATGGGAGAGGGGAGGATGGGGATGCGCATAGAGTTCACCTGTAAATTGTCTGGACTGGAAAATTTTTTTACCCTGATCGAGTAGTTTTTTATGGATGATGTGTTAGGGAACTAAATCTTGCGTCAATTTCAGGACGCAGTTCAATTCCTGTTTCTTCAAAAATGAGAAGTAATTCTTCGTAGGTGTTTTCACCTCCGAGAAAGTCCCAAAATTCTTTCGCGACTTTTAATTCGTTTTTTAAATCGAACATTCCTTGAAGCGTCCAACGGTCGTAAGGTCTTGGTTCATAGGGATTATATGGAATTGCGAGACCAGTATAAATTTTTACGTTTGGATTTAGAGACCCACGAATGGCTACCCATTCCAATAATTTTCTCTTAAAACCAATGATTTCGTCCCGATTGGGTTTGGCTGTTTTCAGGTCGAAATAATATTCAGTACCATCTCTTGCTTCAAGAAATAAATCTATACGAGGGGGTCTAATTTGCTTGATCGTTCCAGATTGTGCAACTTCAAGGATTTTCTTAATTTCCTCCACTTTGTTCGGTGTTGTTTTCGAGGCTCTTAAATCATCCAGAATACTTTGAATGATGAATTGAGCATTTTCACTGATCGTATTGTTTAAGTTGTACTGATTTACTACACGGCTGAAGTTGGGTAGGGCTACAATGGTAGCTACTTGTTCAAACACGGATGTGCCTAAAGACGTATTAATAGATTGAATAAACGAAAACAATGCCATTCGGTCTTTTCCAAGTAGACGGATGTGAAATGGCATGTGTATAGTTTCTGGGGAGTAGTCAGATAATTTCCGCCTGATCTGACTCTTTAATAAATCCTTGATTTGATCTTTCTGATGTTCTAACAGAACCATGTTATCGGTCTTTCATCATAAAAAAGATGGTTTCTTGATATGGATCGTCCCCCTGTTCTGTCCGTTTGGTAACAGCACGGTGGAACTCGTCTACAATACGTAAACCACTTCGTTTGGCAATTTCCGGGTAAAGATTAAATCGGTCATTGGCAACAACAAAAATTTTAGCGTCCGATTTCAGGAGAGGTAGAACATTTTGGAAAACTGCGGTTATCCCTGTGATGTAATCCAGTTGAGCTTGTTTTGACTTCCCTTTTTTCTTCGGGCCGATTTCGCACTCATCCTGACGTGGAAATCCAAAAAGCTCATAAGCATAAATGTGTTGATCATGATAATCGATCTGTCCGACGTAGGGTGGAGAAGTGAAAATGCCATCTACTGGACGATCTGCAATCACTGTTGGGGCAAGTGCGGCTTTCAGATCAACTGTTCTGGAGTCGGCTTGAATAATGGTTACGCTCTTGTTGGAACGAATCTTATCAAACTCTGCTATTCGGCGTGCGGTATCTCTGCTGTAAGCATGAATTTTTGTAATACAGTTATCAATAGGATAACAAAACCGATTGTGTTTCCTGCACCAGTACTTTTCTCCAACCGGAAGGGGATTCTTGGGAGTGGCTAGATCATAATGTGGTACTAGTCTCGATGAACGAACGGCTCGGCTGAGTAATACACGTAGTAAATCTTGATAAAAATAATTAGGAATTAACTCCCGGTAATAAAGCATTTCAATTAAGGCTTGTGGCGCAAACCATGTCTTAAGATATTCGCTTTGGCAATTATCAAGTAACCGTCTTTGAATATCTTCGACGGTGTCCAAAGGAAAGAGTGATAAATTATTTGTCTGAAGACGCTTTATGCGGGAAGAGAAAGTAGTTACTTTCTGTTCGATATCCAGTATTTCGTAACTGGCTCTGGTCACATCATATTTTGCTGCTTTTACTCTGGCAATCAGGCAATTGAAAGGTGAAATGTCAATACCGATTGTATGCATTTTCATTTCGTTGCCCTGAATTAATGTTGTGCCAGAGTCCATGAATGGAACGAGAATCACATCATCCGGCTGAAAATAACGAGCCAGAAACCACTCTACAAGCTGCGGAATAAATTTACCTAAATAAGGGTGAAGCCGATGAACATGTTTTGTTCTTTGATACTCGGGGACATTATGAAACCCTAATTCAGGATGAAGACCAGCGTGATGATGTTTCTCAAGGCCTTGTTCAACTAGCGATAAAAATATTTTTATTTCTTTCAGTGAAACACGGAGGTGACCGTTTGTTGCACGTTCAATCGGTTCACCATCCTCGTTGTATTTTCTAATTCGACCGCGTTGAATATAGTCACGAATATTGTGAGGAGTTTTTCCAACCAGACGGGCTGCTTCTTCAATGGTGACTAATTCCAGTTCATCCATGCCTAACCAGATCCATTCGAACCATTGTTTTCTAAGAATTATATCGCTTTACTCAATTGGGGTGATTGTAGCCATGATTATATGTCTTTTCATCTGCTACCCTTTTTCCACTGCTATTTATAACACGTTCTGGGCGGCTTGCAGGTACAATCATAGCAGAAAATGACGTTAACGGTTTTTTTGAGAGAGGCGGTGAGCAGTGATTGTCAAAATCGGTACTTTTAACCTGAACAACCTGTTTTCCCGGTTCAACTTCAAGGGGCGCATTGAGGCGATTCTCGCCGGTGATACCGGCCTGAGCGTGACTTATACCTTTGACGATCCACAAGAATACGCTATCCGTTCCTTCATGGGGCGGCTGGTCAAAGAAAAAGACGAGGCTGCCACGAGGCTGATCGCCCGCCGCATTTTGGAGATGGACGCCGATGTCCTCGCCGTTCAGGAAGTGGAGGATTTGCCGGCTTTGCAGCATTTCAACCGCGATTTCTTGAGTGGGCTGTATCCCTACCAGGCGCTGGTGGAGGGCAATGACCCGCGCCTGATTGATGTGGGGGTTTTGAGCAAATTGCCCATCGGGGCGCTGACTTCGTGGCGGTTTGCCGCCCACCCCGACGAACCCGATTCGCCTATCTTCAGTCGTGACTTGCTGGAAGTGGAGATTCTTGACCCCAAACGACGCAAGCGGCTCTTTACCCTGTTCAATACCCACCTCAAAAGCCAGTATATTGCTCCGAACGAAAATCCAATCACTGGCAAACAGCGGGCTGACCTGACCCGCCGCCGCCAGGCTGAAGTGACCGAGCGTATTCTCATCGAGCGCACCCGCCCCAACAGTGCTTTCGTTTTGCTGGGGGATATGAACGACTCACCTGAATCGGACTGCCTGGCCCCTTTTGTGAAAAGCCGCACACTGGAACTGGTCAACGGGTTGACGCATGCCCAGGAAACCCGCCCGCCGCGCCGGGATGACCCGCCGCCCGCCAGCCCGCTCTGGACTCATCGCTACAAGGCCAGCGGTCAGCCCGCTCGCTACGAGTTGTTTGACCAGATCTGGCTCAGCCAGAAACTGGCCCTGCGCCAAACGGCGGCGTGGATTGGCCGGCGCGAAAAACTGGGCGGGGACGGCAGTGACCATGATCCGGCCTGGGTGGTGCTGGATGTGTGAGCAGCGCCTCGGCGGCTTAAATCCCCAGGTACTCCCCCAGTTGTGCGGTCGTTTCCAGAATCAAATCGGCGCTGGCGCGGCGCAGTTCCTTTTCTCTGCCAAAGCCACATAAAACCCCCACGGTTTGGGTGCCGGCGGCTCTGCCGGCGCGGATATCTACCACCGTATCTCCCACCATCAGGCAGCGAGAAGGGTCCACGCCCATCTGCTCCGCTGCCCAACGCACCGGATGCGGAAAGGGCTTGGTGTGGGGGCAGGTGTGTGCCGTGGCAATTGCCCGAAAATAACCGCGCAGGCTGAATTGATCGAGGAACGAGAGGGTGTCCCTTTCGCCGCGCGCGCTGACCACCGCCAGCGGATAACGTTTTTTCAGGGCGGGGAGTAAACGGTCAATTCCCTTGATCAGGGTGAATTGAGCCTTTCTGTCGGCCTGGCGGCGAAAAAGCCAGTCCACCAACCGGGCGGCTTCATCGTCCAGGTACAGGCGATCAAGCAATTCGTACACGCCGTTGGCCGGAGATTCCAACCCCATGATCAGCCAGCGGGCCAGGCGGCGGGCGCGCTGGGTTCCGAAGGGTCGCAGCCATTTGGTCAGCCGTGCCACCCAGCGGTCATCTGTATCGCTCAACGTGCCGTCCACATCGAAGCAAATTGCCTGAATGCGTGCCAGGTCGAGGGGCATTTGTTTACCAGCCGGTCGGTTTGAGCAAGGGTAAATCGGCTTCGCGCGGGACGATCAGCCACAGGGTCTGGCTGCCGCGTTGCTGGAAGAAGATGACCCCATCGGCAGTTTCCTGCCATAACCAGCCGCGTTCCAGGTCTTGCTGGTCGGCTTCTCCCCAGCGCAGGCGGGCATAAGCCGTAAAGGCTTGCCGAAATTCACCCGCATCCCGTTCGCTTTCCCATTCGGACAGTAGCACCATCACTGCTTGATTGGCGGTTTCATCCCAAAAGACGGCGTAGGCATCCCCTTCCCAACCGGCGGCTGCCTGACGGGCCAGCTCGTCTGCGATTCGCCAGTTTTCCTGCAAGCCATGCGCCAGAATCAGGTAGGTGTACCACTCGCCCATTACGCCGCGGTCGAGCTCTTCCACCGGGCGGTTGAGCAGGGTTTCTGCTGGCGGCAGGCTGACGGTTACCGGGCGGTCATCGGGGTATTTTTCGGGGTGTAAAATCATCTCGGTGGAAACCGGCGGGTTAGCAAAGGCGGCGTCAATGGCTTCGTATCCGTTTTCCTGAAAGAGGGTCAGCGCAAAATCCACCCCTTCGCGGTAGGGAAAGGCAAAATCTTCGCGCAAAAAAGAGGGGGCGGTGTCCAGCACCGGACTGGAGTAATTGGCGTAAAAGGCTTCGATGTCGCGGCGGTCCTGGGCTGTGCCGTGCTGGTAAAGCCAGTATTGCTCGGTCAGGCTGGCATCACCCTCAATCAGGGCTTGCACGGCGGCACAGTACTCGCTGTCTTCCTTGCAGTAATCCGGGTTGACTTTCAGCCCTTCACGAAGGTCGTAGTGTTGATCCTGCAAGGCATGGGTGAACTCATGCGCGTAGGTGGAACGCTCCATACCGCCAAAGGTACCCCCCTGCACCACGTACATTTCTTTGGTTTCACTGTCGTAAAAACCGGCCACCTGTTCACTGTACAGGTCGAGGTAGAGGGAGTACAGGTCGTAGTCGCTGTTGAGTAATCCAAACACCGAAAGTACCTGCGCATCTTGCCGCGCTTCTTCCGCCGAGTAGTCCTTAAGAAAGTCTTCTTCCACATGCTGGCGCAGTTCTTCCGCGTTCATCAGCCGACGCTGAACAGGTTGCAGCAGTGGTAAACCGCGCAGGGTGGCAACCTGCCGTTCGATCTGTTCCATCTGCTTTAAAATGGCCGCATCTTCGGCGGAAATTGGGCGAGTGGGGGTGAGCGAAGGAGTTGCCTGAGAATCACCGGAAGGCGGACTGGTCGGCGTGGCGCTTTGCGGCTGCGGCGAAGCGGTCATGGTTGAAGCAAGGCTGAGCGGTGTGGGGGAAGGATTGAGGCTGTTCTGCCAGAGGACGCCGGCAGTGATGCACACTACCGCCAGACTGCCCAGACAAAACAACACCAGAAGGACCAAAATTGAAGCGGGAATACGGCTGTTCATGATACACCTTAATTCTGATTGACAAAATTGAGCGCGTACTGCGCGTCGAAGTAGCCGGGGCGGGCTTCCAGTGCTTTTTGGAAACTTTCGAGCGCTTTTTGACGATTTCCCATGCGGTATTGCGCCCAGCCATGCCACAGCAGGGCTTCTTCGGAGTTGGGGGTGATTTTAAGGGCGTATTCGGTGAGTGCCAGCAAGTCGGCATCCCGTCCGGTGTTGAAGTAGGCAAAAAACGGCCCAAACTGATAGCGCAGCATGCGCTGCGGCAGACCGGCGGCACGGGCGCGGTCGTAGGCCTGAGCCGCTTCGGCGTAGGACTCAAAATACACCAGGTTGCTGCCCAGGTTGAACCACGCAAAACCATTGTTTGGGTCTTGCTCCGTTTCGCGGCGGGCGGCTTCGAGGGCATTTTTCCGATTTTGAACAACGTCCCAGTCCTCACCCAGCAGGTTTTGCACCATTTCCTCCTGTTCGGGAAGAAATGCAATAAAAAAGACGCGGTTGAAGGACTGCCAGTTTCTGTCCAGTTCGGTATAGGATACTCGTTTATTTGCGCCGTAGAACGAATCCTGCACGGTAAAGGTCTGGGTGGCGTCATCATAACCGGTGACCAGCAGGTAATGACCGGCCCAGCGGTCATCATTGGGCCAGTAATACTCCTCAAAGTAAAAACTCTCCTCGATCACCACCGGTAAACCGGCGGCGATGAAGCGTTTGAGCAGTTCCACTGTCCCGCCCACGCGGAACTCGCTGCGCAGCCAGCCGGCGTAATTTCGGGTGTAGTAAAGCAGCTCTTCAATGTTCACATTGCGGTCTTGGGGGATGGGCTTGATCACGTCCGAAATGGTGAACTGATCGCCTTTCCAGCCAAAAAAGTTGAGGAACATGGAGAGGGTGGCCGGACCGCAGTTGTTGATGTCCTGCTTTTCCCACGGGGGGGCGGGCAATTGTACCTGTGCCGGCAGGGGAGTGGGGGTCGGGCTGGGGGTGG
>FWPU01010875.1_pt1 | contig 13155 bp, 11 predicted proteins | sample 2228361 | NCBI WGS metagenome assembly FWPU01 (sample SAMEA103939777, study PRJEB20133) | metagenome | reverse complement strand
TACGCAAAAAGTTATCTGTAAAAGCAGAGAGAAAATATCCAACATATGGAAATATCTTAAAAGGGAGAAGGAAAAGCAAAATGGCAGTTGAGTGGAAGGTTCAGGGGCTACATGTAAGTTCTGAAGAAGATGAGAATAGTCATTATAATAATACGCAGGACTCAAAAATAATTTATAAAAATAGAATTCAAGCAAAATATAATGCTAATATAAGTTATATAGTAGGTAGCGGGAATCAATACGGAGGTTATGTATATGTTAAAGTTGTTCTGCAAAAGCCAAGTGGTCAGCAAATAATCCTTTCAGAAACCACGAAATACAGTCCTCCTTACTGGGCTGATGAAACTTTAGCAAACAACGCAAATGTTCTTTCGCACTTTGATTCAGTAGGGCAATATATTTTAAAATGCTATGTGGAGGCAAAATCGGGCAAGGACTACAACACAAACTCATATGGCACTCCCAGAAAAGTTTCGGCACAAAGTGGTTATAACTTTACAGAAGTAGTAGATACGGCAAATGCTACTTTTTATCTTTCCCAGATTCCCACAACCGCTACCTTGAATTTCCATGCTCTCGGAGAATGCGATAACTGGCAAGCCCAATTTCCTCCTTATAGTTCAAGAAAAATTTATTTAAATAGCTATCTAATATATGAAAGCACTGGAGCTATCAATCTTCCTCAGAGCATACAAATTTCTCCTTCTTGTTTTGTAGCTGGAATAAATACTTTATCATGGGAAGTTCGTTCCATCAGTGGGGCAAGAGAAGCAGAAAGTGGCGGTTATGGTTTTTTTCCCGTATTAACAGAGCTTGAGGGATTATCTCCTTATTTAGAATTAACTTTCTTGAGTTATAATATAAGTGAAATTTATTTAAACAATGCTTCAATATTTGTAAATACCAAGGATTATTCAACACTTTATGAATCTTTTGTTTTTCAAGAAAGCTGGCTGAGAAGACAAATACGATATTTTTCGGAATCGATAAATCTAAATGAATATCTAAACACCATTAAAGCCAAAATTTTAGAGGAAGCTTTACAATTAAGCGAAAATTTATCTAAGTTTGTTAGAATTTTAAGAACTGAATTTGCTGTTTTACATGAGCGTATCGAAGACCTTGGTAAAGCCTTTAGAACTTTTACGGAAAGCATTTCTTTAACTGAAAGCTTTAGTTATTTTAAAAAGTCTGTGCGAGTCTTTATTGAATCTCTGAAAATTGATGATATTTATGTATTTATGACAGCTACTATTGGTAAGATTATAAAAAGAATCAGGCTTTTCCTGAAGGAGTGTATTTATAAAAAACCACAAAAAAGAAAAGGGAAATGGATAAGACGCAAAAGAAGCGAAAAAATATGATAAAATTAAATCAGGAGGTGTCACATGCCTGCGAAATCTATTAAACAAAGAAGGGCTATGGCAATAGCTTACGCAGTCAAGAAAGGTAGATTACCTAAAAGTAAGCTAAGGGGAACTTCTTTGAAGTTATATAAATCCATGACAATCAAGCAGTTAAGAGAATTTGCCACAACAAAAGAGAAAGGATTGACTCTGAAAAAAAGAAGGAAAAGGTAATGCAGGATGAATTAATTGATTTAAAGCTTAATATAACTCGAAAGGTTTATGGCGGGTTTAATTCTATAGTTACTGATTACGATTCTTTATTGCTACAGGACTCCACATTACCTTCGGTTGAGAATTTGGTTTTAGAAGAAGGTGTAGCAAGAAAGCATAAAGGCTATAAAAAATTCTGGGATATAACCACTCAAATAGGTGAAACAGATTATTACTCCGTAGATTGTTTAGCTACCTTCAGGAAATATAATGGCTCACAATATTTTCTGGCTATCACTCCCAGAAGGTTATATAAATTAACGATTTCAGGCTCCACCGCTGAATGGAGTTTACTTACAGCTTCTTTGCAGGGAAATAATAGAGATTTGATATCCTGTGCAAGTTTTGAAGACAAGTTTATTTTCACCTTGTTTTCCCATGCCGTTGTGTTATATTGGGATGGAACAAATTTCGGGAATCTTTTCCCTTCTCCTGAAGATGTTAATAGAAAGGCAAGAATAATAACTGAGTATAAAAATTCTCTTATGCTTATAAGAACCATAGAGAATGGAACAGAAAATCATCAGAGAATTTGGGCTTCGTTCCCGGGCAATCCCACTTTGTTTTATGATTATGACAAGCTTGATTTACCAGATGAAGTAATCATTAAAAATGCCTTGCCTCTGGGAGAATATTTGATAATATATACAGACGCAGGAATATATATAGTTTACTGGACAGAAGGGATGGGGTGGTTAAACGATGCAATTGATAAAGAGATAAATATAATAGCTCCAAAAACTCTTAGTAGCGATGGCAATTTTCATTTCTTCCTATCTTCAAAAGGACTGTATATTCTCGAGGGACGCTCACTGGTGCCTATTTCTACCAAAAAGTTTAATAAGTTGCTATTTGAAAAGATTGACCCCGCAGGAATTAAAAATGCTTTTGGTTATGTTTATTCGGATTTGCATAAGTATTTTCTGGCATATCCCGCATTGGGTTCAAATTATTGCAATAGAGTGGCTATAATTGATACAGACACCATGGAGTTAATAGGTGATATGCAATTACCACCTTATACAAGCTGTCTGGGAAATTTCCCGAAGGTATTTTTAGAAGGAACCAATGACCCACGATTGGCTGAAGGGATAACTTCCATTCCGATTGCAGGCAGTGATGGTTATGTATATGAATTTGCTAATTTATACCATGCTGATGGTCTTTATTATCAAAGTTTGCTGGAGTTGAAGAAAGAAGATTTTGGCATGCAGTTTGACCACAAAAGAATTTTAAAAATATTTCTTTCTGTGAAAAAGTATAACAACAACAATATAGTTTTAAAAGTAAAAATAATTAACGAAAAGAATGAATTTAAAGAAACCTTGATTGAAGCTAATGGCGAGATAGACACCGAACAGATTTACACAGGCTATATAGATTTTGTGGGAAAACAATTTAGAGTCTTAGTAAGTGATGTTGACAATTTAAATAAATTTGATATAAGATATATAGGGATTGAGTTTTACCCGATAACTGAATTGTAAGGAGGCTTTATGAAGTTTATCAATCTTTTTAAAATGCTCCCTTCAAGAGATAAATTATTGAATGAATTGATGAGTGTATTATATGCTCAATTTAAAGAGCTGGAAAAGGTAATCAACGGAAAGCTTGAATTAAATAATTTAAGCGGTGAAATCATTGAGGTTTCAGATTCAGGAGTAGCAGATTCAGAGCTTGCTCTATCACATCACCTGAAACGCACACCTTCATATTTTTGGGTGGTTGATATTAACAAATCAGCAGTAGTTTATAGAAGTTCTACAGCATGGAATGAAACCACAATCTATTTAAAATGCAACGTAGCCAATACTTCTTTCAAGGTGTTTGTGATATGATAGAAATATCCACTGTTATCAGGTGTAAACATTGCGAGAAAGAGATTGTTCCTTTTTACTGGACTTTCGATATGGTTTGTAAATGCAATAAAGCATTGGAAATACTGGGAGGATTTAGAAATAACCCTGATATTATATTAACTTCTGGCTGGCGTTGTCGCAAATACCAGCAAGAGTTAAAAAAGAAATATCCTGAAACTTCAGCCGTTCTTTCTCCTCATGAATTTGGCTGTGCTGTTGATTTCGTAGGCAAGGATATTCAAGTTTTAAAAGAAGTTTTTGAAAAGCTTTACCCTGAATTACGCATTGGTTTCAAAAGCTACAATGGGCGAATTTTGCATGTAGACAATGCTTATGAGCTTTCTCTATCTTTTATAAAATTATTTGCGGTAAATTATGACCTGCCCGATAGGCTAATTCAGGAAATATACCAGAGCTGGAAGGGAAAAGCAAGATGGTAATTTATGATATAATATAATTGGAGGGTGGCGTATGGCGGATGAAAATTATAAAATTTCTTATGTAGATTTATTGCTTCCTGCTCAAAAGGAATTTATCAATTCTTTGTTAATGAGTCTTATGCGAAGCATGCAGGGACAACAATTTACTTTTGGTATGCCTTATATGGGACCTTATTTCTCTTCATACAATCCGTTTGCTTTTGTTTTTAATCAGGTGCCTCATGGTAGCATGTTATACAACAAATCAACGGGAAGTTTTTTACCAGTGAATCAAGTGCCTGCTCCTCCTTCTTTATCTAAAAGGATTATCAAGAAACCCCAAGCTAACACTACAGCTTTCAATCCCTTCGCAGTCTTGCTGGGAGGCATATAATGAGCAACGGAGCGGGAAGATTTTACATAAGACAACCTGAAGTTATTCCATCTGGAGGATATGGTGAGGAATTCAGAAATCTTTTTAGAAGACGAAGGCATCAATATATGACTTATCCCAGCAACTCTCTTCAAAACAACCCGTTTACTTATTTATTTCTTCAGGCTTTACAATCAAGAAGTGACCCCTCTAAACTTTATGACCCTTTTATGTTGTATTATCAATGGTATAATAATCCTTTTGCTTTTTTATTTGGTGGTAATCCCTTCTGGAGCTTCCTTGGTGGCGGAACCTCAGGAGGTAAAGTTGATGACCCTATAGCTCGCATTCCACCTTCTCCTCATCCCCCAGTCCCTTTACCAGAAGCAAGACCTCCTGAATCTATCGGTCCCATAGATTGGTCTAAGATAAGAGATTATCCCGGGGGGTGGTTTTAATGCCTATCTGGGATTTGGAGGAAAGAAGGGAGTGGCGGGGCGGAAAGCTTGACCCTGCTTGGCATGTAATAGAACATCTAAGATACGTTCCTCCACCTTCTTTATCAATGATGGGTGATTGGAGAATAAAAGATACTGAACAAGAAGAGGAAGAGAAAAAACCTTCTGGTAATGGTGGGGGTGGTAATGGTGGAGGTGGTAATAAAGGAGGCGGAAATTTACCGATTGGTAATGCAATTCCTCCATGGTGGTATGTTGCACCTCCTTCAGAATTTGAACAGTGGGCTTACGGACAAGCATGGGATATAGCACAAAATCCTTATTATTACTTATTTTTAGGACAACCAGCAGGTTATTATAGCGATATTTTAGCGGGTGTATATTCTCCTTTTTCAGAAGCCTTCAGGAGAAGTGTATATGAAGCTACAAAAGAAGGAGCCATGCTTAACCTTGAAGATATGCAAAGAGAGATGGCACGAAAATTTGCTCAAAGAGGAGGATATTTTGGGGGACAACATGCTCTGGCACAGGCGGAGCTTGGTAGAAGAACAGCTACTGACCTTAATCAAATACTCAGTCAATTGATGCTTGAGGGATGGAAAGAAGATATAGCTAACAGGTTTACCGCTTCTGCTGGTATGCAACAGGTTATACCTTTAATGCGAAGCATGGAATGGGACGATATTTCCAAAATGTTAGAAGTGGGTGGTCGTGAAAGAGGAATATATACGCAAGCCTTACAGAGTATTTATCAGGATTGGCTGAGAGCTCAACAGGAACAAATGGCTCCTTTAGAATTAGCCTTAGCTCTTTCGGGGATGCAGACAAGAGAACCTATAATCCAGCAACAACAGCCTTCAGCATGGAGTTATTTATTCGGTGGATTATCTCAGGGGTTGGGTTATGCTTTGCCATATCTTTTAAAACTTATATTCGGGATATTCTAAGGGATTGAAATGGCAATAATACTTCCTCAAACTCCTACCTTCTGGCAATATGTGTTAAAGAATTTTGCTGAGGGTCTATCTGCAGGGGTCCCACACTTTATAGAACATTACCTTGAGCAGGAAAGAGAAAAACAAAGACAGGAATGGCAAAAGGCAATGGCTAACCTGAAACATCAACAGGAACTTGAGGCAATAAAAATTCAGCAACAAGAAATGTTAGAAAGACAGAAAGAGTATGAAAAATTAAAACATATACATGATATGGCTGAAAAGGCTATTACACATACTTACAAGAAAGAGCTACAGGCACCACTTATGGAATTGCGGAAAGAACACCTTGAATTAGCTAAAAAACAATATTTATTGGCAGTGGATAAATGGAAAAAATCATATTCTCTACAACAAAAAAGACTTGGACTTTCTGAAAACACTCAACAGTTAAACTCATTAATAAGATATGGCAACAGTTTATTGAATAAATATGAGGTTCTTCAGACAAGTATTAATCAAAAAAAACAAGAGGTGCAAAAAAAATTATATGAAGCTGGTTTTATAACAGAAGAAGATTTGAGAAAGGCTTTAAATTCCTCAGATTCTTCTTTACGAGATAAAGCTATATTGGTTATTGATGAAATATCAAAAACTTTACAGGAAATTGAAATTCTTGAAAATCAATCTGATGTTTTACAGCAACAATTTTTAGAAACTCAAAGCACTGTTTCTTCTATAATTCCTGTTTTTTCAGGAGTTTCGCAGTTTGGGGGAAAACCAGTAGTAAAGGAGGAAAGTATAGAACCCTCTCGGGAAATTCAACCCGAAACCAAATTTCCTAAAAAAGCTCAGGTAGAAGCCAAAGCTCCTCCACTTCAACCTTCCCCTGTTTCTCCTGCACCCCCCACTTCATTCTTAACTCTGTCGCCAGAAACGATACCCTCTGATTTAAGGAATTACATAAAGTCAGCTCCAACTCCAGAAGCTCAGAAGAGAAGAAGGGAAGCTATTACGGAAGCTTACAGCGGTTTTTTTAAAATAGGTAAGAACAAAGTTAATCCAGAAACAGGCAAACCCTTTAAAGATGAGTGGGAATTTGTAAGATGGCTTATTAAAATAAGTGAACAACCAAGAAGATGAAATGGATAAAGAACTTGAAAGATACATTCAGGACTTTAAGAAGAAATATTACTCAGAAGTTGCTGTTCCTTCTGAAGATTTAGAATTAGGACAATTTATATCTTATTTTAGAAACAAATATTATAATCCTGAAAATATGTCAGCTGTAGAATTATTACAACACGATTCCGCAAAAATAGACGATACAAAAGCAAAGGTATTAGGAGGACTTACCAACAAACAGTTAGAATCTCTTGATGAGAAAGAAAAAGAAAGAATAATAGCTATTATAAGTGATATATCAGGTCTTTCTCTGGTAAACCCTTCTTATAATTTCTGGGCTCACTCTCTTGAATCAATTGCTCAAAAAGGCTCGGAACTGGCTCAAAAAATTGGAAAAAAGCTGTGGGCAGGTCTGGAGTGGTTCAGTGAACGATTGGCAAGGGGGACTCTTTATCCTTCAATGGCTACTCTTCAAACCATCGGGGAAACTTTAGGGAAAACCCTTGGTGGTGAAACCGAGGCTTTAAAAGAAGCACCGCAAGTTTTAATAAAAAGATTGGGAGGAGCTATAAAAGGTAAAGAGGGAAGACCCTACGAAGTTCTTCTGGATGCTTTTTCTAAAGTCATGCCCGAAAAGGAGTCTCGCAAATGGGCTACAATAACTTCACTCCCCGCATCTTTTGTAGCTGACCCTTCAATGTATACAGGCATCGGGATAGCAAAAATTTTTCCACAACTCAAAGGAGCACAAGGAAGTATAGTAGCTTTAAAGGCAATGCGGGATAGATTAAAAGATATAAAACGGATAACCGAAAATGCCTCAACTCTAAATGATTTAAGGCAAGCTCAAAAAATAGGAATTAAAGCTGTGAAGACCTTCAAAGAGAAAGAAAATTTAATGTTGCCTGCAGAAGAACTGATGAATTTACCTACTGAAAATGTTAAAGCTATTAATCGAGTGATTTCAAGCACAAATAAAAGCTTAAAAACAACTGAACAAGCCATAGAATTTCTTGAAAAAAGCTCTGTAGCGGGAAAGGAATTAATTGAAAAGCCTTTTAAATATGGTTTAAAAACAATCCGTGTGGGTGGTATTACTCTACCTCCTGAAGTAGCTCAGACTTTATCAAATATAGTTAGACCCTCCAAACTCATTAGAACAGTTTTACCTCCTGAAAAACATTTGCGATTGTATGTTAGCTTAAATGATTTGGGAATGTTGAGACCCGAAAAATTAAAAGAGTTAAATGAAACAATGAGAGAAACAATGGTCGCAACCATTGCAACTTCAAGAAAGGAAATAAGCTTGGGAAAAGCTCAAATGAAGCGATTAGAAAGGTTGGCTCAGGAGATGGGAATGAGTTATGAGATTTTAAGAAACGGCTTGTGGGATTGGGCAAGAAAAAGCCTTTATTCGAAAGGTTTCATTCCCTTTGAAGGAATTAAAGGAACTGAAAATACAATAATAATTTCTGGCAAACCTGAATTAATGAGAGAGTTAAACAAATATTTACACAATTTCAAAAGAGAATCTGATTTAATGAGTGATTATATAAAAGACGCTTTTGGAGTGGCTCCTTTACCTATTATCTGGGATTATTCACATGCTCGGAAAGTTTATCATGCCAACGCAAATGCAATAGCTAAACGGTTTGGAATAACAACCGAAAAAGAATGGATAGAAATGTTAAATAATATTGCAAAACCCAAGACTCTCATTGAAAAAACGAAGGGTTATACTTATGTTCCCACTCCTGAATATCTGAATGATGAAAAAGTTATAAGAATAGTATGCGATATCTGGCGAAAAGAAATAAGCCATAGAGCAAAAGAAGTAAAACAAATGGTTCAAGAGGGCATGTTAAGATTGGCTGATGGGGCTACCTTGGATGCTTTCCTTAAATCTCCACAATTATTGGGTGTGGATATAAGCAATATGCTTATAAAAGATTTGCCTCTTCTGGAATCCTATAGAAATGGTATGTTGTTAGCTTTGAAGGGTAGAGAGAAATTAATTAGCGAAATAGCGAAATTTGGCACCAAGAAGGTGGAAATGGGTTATAGACCAGTAAAAATAAAAGAATTGGAGGAATTGTATTTTCCAGAAGAAATCGCAGAATATATTGAAAAGAGATTCCACCCTCTTACTACCTCAGTAGTTTCTGATATATTTGAAACTTTAAATAAATACTTCAGAAAAAATCTCCTTGCATATTTTCCTTCATGGATGACCCGAAACATAATAGGTAATTTCTGGAATTCTATTGTAGAGGTGGGACCTTCTGTATTAAAACCCCACATTCTTATTCCAGCAATAAAAATGGCATCTCTTTCTTTAATAGAAAGTTCTTATAAATTACAAAAATTATTAGAAAAGATTGGAAAAATTGGGCGGGCTGATATATTGAGAAGGCAGGTAATTGATAAATTAATGGAGAGTAAATTTGGGAAGGAAGTTTTTGTGACCGCAAAAGGTGAGGTTCTTACTATGAAAAAGCTTTTTGAAAAGTTTGAAGATACAGGAATTTTGTCGGGTGGTATGTATGCTCACGAAATCGAAAAGGGTTCACCCTTACGCACAGCAAAAGAAATGGTCAATATTTTAACCGAAGGTATAGCAAAAAAAACTAATCCCTTTAATCGAATTCCTGTTTTTGGAATGAATGACCCTATCGCTCAAACTATGTTAAAAACAAATGAATTTATTGAAAATGTAGCGAGAGCCTCTGTAGCTTTAGCGGTAATAAAAAGAGGAGGAACGTTAGAAGAAGCAGTCAAAAGAGTTAACAGAGCTTTATTTAATTATGCTGTTCCACAGGCTCCCGCTGACCCCACTATACGCAAATTTGTTCTCTTCTGGAATTGGTATAGAAACAATTTGTATTTCCAAGCTTCGAAAGCTTTACAACATCCTGTTTACGCAACCATTCCCTACAAAATTAAATCTTCTCTTGAAAAAGAATTAATGCCTGATAGACTCTTGATTCCTACCAACCATTTAAAACGCTATGTTTTTCCTGTAGGTGGGAAGCACTTTATACCCCTCGAAAATTTTCTTCCTTTGGTTGATTTAAATTATCTGCTTGACCCTTTAAGGTTTATAGGAGAAGCCACTCACCCTCTCGTCAATTTTGTAATAATGGCAACCACAGGAAGAGATATAAGATACGAAAGGCAGTTATTCCTGAAAGACCAACCGCTGGGATGGCGTGATTATGCTTTATTAGCTATCACCAATTCCCCCTGGGCAAGACTTTATTATATGATAAGTAGATATTTTACAGGTAAAAAGAAAGAAGAACTTGAGGCTGATGCCATTGGAACTCTTTTGAAAGATTGGGTTTTACCCTTCAAAGTGTATTCTTACGAACCCTTTAAGCAAATGGGAATTTTAAGGAATTCTATCGAAAATATAATGCGGAAAATGGAAATAGAGGCAAGCCATAAACTTGAAGACCCTGACCCTGATGCGATTCAGGAGGCAAAAGAACTCCTTGAAAACATCCAGAGACTTAGAAACTTATGGAAAGCACTGGAATCCTCTCTCGGCTTTCAAGCCAAAAAGTTTGCTACAAGAGAAGAAAAGCTACGTGAAATAGAAAGAGAAAGAAGCAAAGAGATTAAGAAAGTTTTAAAAGGCAAGTAATCGTTATGCCCTGAACAAAAGTTTTAAAGCCTCCATGTAATTTTCAAAACAACTTATACACAGGAATTTACCATCTTCAGTTTGAAGTTTTTCAGGAGTAGTATGAGAACAACAAGCACAATCTACACTGAAATAACAATCTTTACCAATATAGAAATTGTAGTGTTCACAGGGAGTCAAACTCTCTCTTTCTAAATATTCCCAGTCAATTTCTGCAGAATAACAAATGGGAATCATTACCTTATCGCAATAAGGACATTCCACCAGCATTGCTTTTAATTCTTCATCGTAATAACTTTGGCTTTTCATGCTATACCTCCTTTTTATTTAATGTAATTTCTTTTCTATTTGTCTTTTTAAGTTATTTATTTAAGTATTTTGAACAATATAACTCTAAAGCTTCTGTGTCATCCTCAAAATTAAATTTTTCCTCATCATACCATATATCAAAGTATTCTGAACAATACTGAGCTAAAACTCCTGATGCCCTCTCGTAATTGAATTTCTCTTTATCAAACCATTTGTGAAAGTGTTCCGAACAGTATTGAGCTAAATTTTGAGAGCCAAATTTGTAATCAAATTTCTCTTTATCAAACCATACGTCGAAATATTTGGAGTAACGCCGAGCTAAAACCATACTACTATTCTGGTAGTTAAACTTCCCTTTGGTTGACCATCTATTGCGATGCCGTGTGTAATGTTGGAGCAAACTCAAAAAATCATCCCTGTAATCAAATTTCTCTTTATCAAACCATTTATGAAAATACTTTGAGCAATAACCAGCCAAAGCACTTGATGCATTTTCATAATTAAATTTCTCTCTATCAAACCATTTATCAAAGTGTTCTTTGCAATACTTAGCCAGAGCCCATGAGGCATCTTTATAATTAAACTTCTCTTTATCAAACCATATATCAAAATATTCTGAGCAATACCAAGCTAAACACCTTGATTCTTCCTTATAATTAAATCTCTTGCTATCAAACCACTTATTAAAGTGTTCCGCGCAATACTTAGCCAGAAATCCCGAGTTTTCTTCATAGTTTACCTTCTCCCTATCAAACCATTTATCAAAGTATTCTGAGCAATATATAGCCAGTGTCCGCAAAGCATGCTTATAACTAAATTTCTTTTTGTCAAACCACTTGTAAAAGTATTCTGAACAATATATAGCCAGAGCCCCTGATGCATCCTCATAATTAAACTTCTCTCTATCAAACCATTTATCAAAGTATTCTGAGCAAAATTGAGCTAAAGCCCACGAACCTTCTTTATAATTAAACTTCTCTTTATCAAACCACTTGTAAAAGTATTCCGAACAATAACGAGCTAAAGCTACAGAACCATCTTTATAGTTAAACTTCTCTCTATTAAACCATTTGTCAAAGTCTTTTCTAATGTGATATTTTTCTTTTAAAATTAGTTTATCAGCTCCCCACTTGTCACCTTCTGGGTCTTTAACTACTCTTGCATCCCTTGGAACTTCCACTACTCTTATATAAACTCCATAATCAAAAAACTTTGGTAGATTCTCATAATCTGTAAAGTATAATCTACCAGCGACACAACTTTTGTTTGGGTTATCATTAAAAGGCTCTCTTAAAATGTTTAAACCAGTGCGATACTTAAAGCCATGATGAGTTTCTTCATAATTAGTAACTTTGTAATAAGTTTTACTGTAGTCAAAATCTGATTCTACTTGACTTGAAAGAGAAGCCCCGTTTGCCATTACTTTTGATTCTTGGTTTTTCATTTTATAACCTCCTTTTAATTTATTTTATTCAAATTTTAAGCTATTTTTCAAGTGGTTTCCTTCATTTTTCGAAATATTTTTGACAATAATTGTTCAATGCGTTTACAGCATGTTTATCATTGAAGTTAAACTTCTCCCCATCAAACCATTTGTCAAAGTGCTCTGAACAATACTTAGCCAGAGCATCCGAATTGTTCTTGTAATTAAATCTTTCCTTATCAAACCATTTGTCAAAGTGTTCTTTGCAATGTAAAACTAAAGCCCACGATGCGTCCCTGTAATTAAACTTCTCTTTATCAAACCATATGTCAAAGTATTCTGAACAATACTGAGCCAGAGCCCATGAGGCATCTTTATAATTAAACTTCTCTTTATCAAACCATATATCAAAATATTCTGAGCAATCCCAAGCTAAACACCCCGATTTTTCCTTATAATTAAATCTCTTGCTATCAAACCACTTATTAAAGTGTTCTTTGCAGTGCAAGACTAAAGTTACCAAATCTTTCTCATAATTAAACTTCTCTCTATCAAACCATATATCAAAGTATTCAGGACAATAGGTAGCCAGTATGTTTGATGCCCTTTCATAATCTATCCTTTCCTTGTCAAACCATTTGTGAAAGTGTTCTTTGCAAAAAACAGCTAATGTCTGTAAAGCAAGTTTATAATCAATCCTTTCCTTGTCAAACCATTTATCAAAATGTTCTTTGTAATACTTGGCTAAAACAGCCAAATCTTTCTCATAATTAAATTTCTCTCTATCGAACCATTTATCAAAGTATTCTGAGCAAAATTGAGCTAAAGCCCCTGATGCATCTTTATAATTAAACTTCTCTCTATCAAACCATATATCAAAATATTCTGAATAATACTCAGCCAGACGCCCCGAACCATCCTCATAATTAAACTTCTCTTTATCAAACCATTTATCAAAGTATTCTGAACAACGACTTGCTAACTCCCAC
>FWPU01010874.1_pt1 | contig 13156 bp, 12 predicted proteins | sample 2228361 | NCBI WGS metagenome assembly FWPU01 (sample SAMEA103939777, study PRJEB20133) | metagenome | reverse complement strand
TTTGCTGGGTGGCTTCACCACTTTTTCCACCTTTGCCCTGGAATCGGTAAACCTGTTGCGGAATAGCAGCTGGGGGGCATTCCTGCTGAATATACTGGTTAGCAACGGGGGCGGTATTTTACTGACCCTGGCCGGCCTTCTGCTGGCACGATACCTTTACAACATGCTTTAGATAATATGGCACTTCCGGCCAATGGATTAGATTGAATAAGGTGCCTCCATTACCCGGAAAAAGGCGCAGGTAACAAAATTACTGGCAAGGTACTTCCCAAGCTGCACAAATACCAAAAACTTATTACTTTTGCCCTCCCAATGCCGAAGTGGTGAAACTGGTAGACACGCACGTTTCAGGGGCGTGTGGCGCAAGCTGTGTGGGTTCGAATCCCACCTTCGGCAAAATTAACGAAGCCCAGGTGGTGAAATTGGTAGACACACTACTTTGAGGGGGTAGCGCCCGAAAGGGTGTGCTGGTTCGAATCCAGTCCTGGGCACTGAAACAAGGTTGTAGTTCTTTTAAAATCTATTCCTTACAAAGGCTTCGGCTTTGGTGCCGGCTCCGTTATCCTTGGCTGTACCGGCCTTACTGGCACAGTAAAACAACAAGCTGTAAAAAAAAACGAGCGTAGTAAAAATCACATACCCCATAAATCCCTTCCTTTTTGCAAAGCAAAATTAAGTTACCGTACCGGGGCGAGTGGAGAGGAAACAACCGGGCAGGCACTGAAGTAATATTTTCCTGTAATTTGTCATTTTTAAAATTCCGGCAACAAATGCATTAAATTACCCTGGCTCATATGTTATATTGCGCTGTTCATTAACACTTAACAACACTTAACTTTATGAAAATCCGCCATCTGCTTTTCTTATTGTTGCTTTTTGTCTTTGCCCCTTTGTTTGCCCAGACAGATGGCCAGGACAATACCCTTAAGCTCCGTGACTGGTTTTTGCGCGACCCCGAAACCGATTCCCTTCAGGGCGTTAGTGCCGAACGGGTTTACGGAACCCTGCTTAAAAACCGCCCCTCCCGAACCGTGGTGGTAGCCATTATTGACTCGGGAGTGGACATTTTTCATGAAGACCTGAAAGACGTGGTTTGGGTAAACGAAAAAGAAATTCCCGGAAACGGATTGGACGATGATCGCAACGGCTATGCTGACGATGTGCACGGCTGGAACTTTATAGGCGGCTCAGCCGGAAACGTAAACGAAGATACTTACGAGCTTACCCGCGAATACGTACGGCTAAAAGCCAAGTATGCCGGTGCTGACGAAAAGAAAATTTCCCGGAAAGACCGTGCCGAATTTGCCTACTGGAAGGAGATAGAATCAAAATTCCAGCAACGAAAAAAAGAAGTGAACGAGCAATACCTGCTGTACAATTCGTTCTATAAAAACCTTTCCCTTTCCAACGACACACTCAAAAAAATCTTCAGCCTGCCTCAGGTAACTGCGGCCTTTCTGGATACGCTTAAACCCCGCACGCCCGTTGTGGCATTTGCCCGTTACCAAATGCAGCTGCTGTTCCAGAATTTCGGCCCGGATATGAACCCGGACGAAGCCCTGAGGGAGCTCAAAGAAGCCGTGCATTATTATGAAGTGCAGGCCCTGTATGGTTATAACGAGGATTTTAACCCCCGGTCAATTGTGGGCGATAATTACAATAATCCGAACGAACGCTTTTACGGCAATGCCGATGTAAAAGGACCCGATGCCGACCATGGCACGCACGTGGCCGGTATTATTGCGGCCAACCGAAAAAATCAAATAGGAATAAACGGCATTGCCGATAATGTTAAAATCATGGCCATCCGGGCTGTTCCCAATGGCGATGAGCGCGACAAAGACGTGGCCAATGCCATACGCTATGCGGTTGATAACGGTGCCCATATTATTAATATGAGTTTCGGTAAAAGCTATTCTCCGCAAAAAGATGTAGTTGATAAAGCGGTTAAATATGCCGAGTCCAAAGGCGTGCTGCTGGTGCATGCAGCCGGTAACGACGGAAAGAACATTGACCAGAACGCCAACTTCCCATCGCGTTTCTATGCCGACGGTACCGAGTGTAAAACCTGGATTGAAGTTGGTGCCTCAGGCTGGGGAGCTGACCAGGCCTTTGTGGCTTCGTTTTCGAACTACGGTAAAAAAACAGTCGACTTCTTTTCGCCCGGTGTGCGCATATTTTCCACTATGCCCGAAAATCAATACGAGTTTAACGATGGCACCAGTATGGCCAGCCCGGCAACGGCAGGAGTGGCAGCCTTGCTTATGTCGTACTTTCCCTCGCTTACAGCTGCCGAGGTGCGGCAAATTTTACGTCAGTCTGCACGCAAATTCGACAACCTGAAAGTTGCCAGGCCAGGCTCGGGCGAACCGGTGCTGTTTACTGAATTGAGCATTACCGGTGGTTTGGTTAATGCTTATGAAGCAGTAAAACTGGCTTTGGAAATAGAAAGTAAAAAAGCTGTTAACACCAACCGTTGAAGCAACTTGTTCTGTCTGGCTTATTTGTCTGTGCTGCTATGACTGGCAATGCCCAGCAACCCATGCGCTTTCTGGCCCTTGGCGATTCTTACACCATAGGCGAGGCCGTAAAGGAAGAAGAACGCTGGCCGGAACAGCTTGCGGCCCGCCTGCGACAAAAGGGATACAACCTGCTGCCTCCCGAAATTGTTGCCACCACCGGCTGGCGTACCGACCAGCTTAAACAGGCAATTGAAAAGGGAACTCAACACCGCGAATACCACCTGGTATCGCTGCTAATAGGGGTGAATAACCAGTACCAGGGCCAGACAGCCGAAAGCTATCAACCCGAATTTGAAGAACTGCTGCACATGGCTATTGCTCTGGCCGGCGGCAAAAACGAACACGTTTTTGTGCTCTCCATTCCCGATTACGGCTTTACACCCTTTGGCCGTAAAAATCAGCAAGCTATTAGCAAAGCCATTGATGCCTACAATGAGGTGAACCGCCGGATAGCCGAAAAACTGGGCGTTCGTTACTTCGATATTACCCCATTAACACGAAAAGGTCTGGACGACCCTACGCTGGTGGCTGCAGATGGGCTTCATCCCTCTGGCAAAATGTATGCGATGTGGGCAGAGATAATAGCCAGCCAGTATTAATAAATTCTAAAGAAGTATTTTATTAAAAATTTAACCAGAACCGCTTCTGGTCTTTCTAGTTCTGCCGTACCAAATTAAAAATCCTGTAACCGGCAAGCTTGCAACGATAAGACTGGCTCCAAATGCAAGTATTTTGCCTGGTAAACCCCATATGGCTCCGGTATGAATGTCGTAATTCATTCTTAGTAATTTATCAGCAGCAGTGGCGTTAGCATACTTGCCCCAGATGTGGTTAACAGGCAGCTCTTCCAGTGTATGCTGATCATAGTAGCTGTAGTCAGTCTGGTAAAAAGTAGATGGGTCAGGATATATTTCGGCAAGAACAGGCATTTGACTGTTTTCTGGAAAGTGTATTTCAACAGCATGGGCATTTGGGTGCTCATTAATTACTTTTTCCCAAACCCTGTCAACGGCCTGAAGGTTGGGGCTTTCAGCCGGTAAAGAATGCATGCACGCCGGGTAAGTAAACTCAAGCGACTTGTTTCCGCCCGCTGCTTTATAAACAGATTTTTTAAACCAGTTAAATCCAAAAACCAGTCCTGAAAGTGCCAGTATAAGAGCTATGCTAAAAGCATAGAACCCCAGTACACTGTGCAGATCGTGATTTATTCTTCTCCACCGGCTATTCCATTTAATTGTAAATCGCTGTTTAATGCTGCCTTTGTTTTTTGGCCACCATAAAAACAGGCCGCTTAACAATATGACTACAAAAATAAGCGTGGCCGATGCACATACTGTTTGACCTGTTTTATGAGGTAACCATAAATAGAAGTGGCCCTGCAGCGTGATGTAAAAAAAATCTTTCTGCTCGTTCTTAACCTTTAGCACTTCGCCTGTGTAGGGATTTATATAAACCAGGAAATAGTAATCTGTATCCTTAAAATAGATGGCTTTGGCTGCTCGGTTTTGATTATAGTATACTATTCCGTGAATAATTTTACCGGGCAGTTGTGCATCGGCAATTTTTCGCAGTTGCGATGGGGGCAAAAATGGCTGAAGTCGTCTTTCCACATACCTGTAAGGCTGCGTAATGTTCTGTATTTCTTCCTGAAAGGCATAAATACAGCCCGTAATGGCAATAATAAACACCACCAGCCCGGAGCCAAGTCCGAGCCAGAGGTGTAACCTGCCGATGACTTTTTTTAACGTCACAGGCTTTATTTTTTAAAAGCGGAAGCTTACTGTTAACCGAAAGTTCCGGCCCGGTTCTGTTTGCCAGTAGTAGGTGCCGTAATAGTACGCTCCGGAATACAGGTACCTGTTTAAAACATTGTTTACCAAAAAATTAATGCTAAAGTTATTTGCAACGTAGCCTATACCACCGTCAAGTCGGAAGTAATCGGGCAGTGCTTGCTGACTGTTGTTGGATACAAACCATGATGAACGACCGTGCTGATACTGGTAGCCTGCAGAAAATTTTAAGCCGCGAAGCCTGGTACCTGCACATGAATAACTAAGCCATATGTTTTGAATTTGTTCAGTTGCTCCGGCAACTTTACTGCCTACCAGTTCAGGGTTTGAGTCTTTTGTAATCCGGGCATCGGTATAAGCGTAGTTTACTATAATTTGCAATCCGCTAACTATCTCTCCTCGTAAGTCTAATTCAATGCCTTTGTTTTTTTGCTGGCCGGTTTCGGTCTGGAAAATAAATTGCCCGGTTTGCGGGTCTGGGTGCTCGAGGTCGGTCGTAAGCACATTGTTTCTTGTTATTTCGTATATCGAAAACGAAGAGGACCACTTGCCCTGTGCCCAGTCGCGTTTAATGCCCCACTCCAGTGAATGCCCGGAAATGGGTTTGAAGTTGTTGCCCTGCCAGTTTGTTCCCGGATTACCAAGAAATATCTGATCGTAAAGTGCATAGGTAGTGGTAGCCGTGGTTATAGTCCAGCTGATTCCGGCCCGTGGAGTAATCTTACTGTCGTTAGCTGATCCGCTGTATGGATTGATATAGGTGTTGGAAGTAAAGCGTCCTCCAGCGGTTAGCCGAAGTTTATTTTCAAAGAGACGGATTTCATCCTGTAAATACACACCCGTATAACTATTGTTATAACGAACACCCCGCTCAATAATATCTTTCGAGCGGTCCCATTGCGGAATATTTTCCGGTGCAACCCGGCCGTATTGAGGATTGTAAATGTTAAAAGTAGTGTCGCCCAGAAGAGCTGCCTGATTCCAGTCGGCATAATAATCGCGATGGCTCATGTCAAGGCCGGCAAGAATATTATGGGTAATTTTTCCAAGCTGCACCAGCCCATTTACAAAAAACTGGCCATTTTTGTTAAAACCAAGAGCATCCCAGACAGATATACCTCTTTGCATGTAACCTTCGCTGCTTACACTTCTGGGCCATAGGCTTTGCCCTGTTTGATGATAATACAAATAGGATGTTTGAGCGGTAAACTTCCAGTCGGGGCTGAGTTGATGTTCAAAAACAGCCAGAACACATCTGTCGAACATATTCGAGGGGCTGAGGTTAGGCTCGGCTGTTGTAAAATTTACAGGAAGCTCACCGTATCCTGTTGCTGAGAACGCATAATTGCTGCCAATTACGTTCATTTGCGAATACTGTTCGTTATACTCCAGGGTAAAAGAACTGTTGTTGTTTATTTGATATTTTAAAACAGGTGCAACCGAATACCGGTTATTGTATTCAAAATCCCGGTGCGACCCTCTTAACTGTCCCATTACATTAAGCCTGTAAAGCAGTTTACCTGACTTTGTGAGTTTTCCATCAAGATCGAGCGTGGAACGGTAGGTTTCAAAGCTGCCCAGCGAAAAGCTAAATTCACCCTTTTCATAACCGGTGGGTTTTTTGGTTACTACATTATAAAAGCCACCTGGCTGGCCGTTTGCTAACATAAAACCTGCCGGACCCTTTACAAACTCTATCCGGTCAACCATGCTCATGTCTTCCGTGAGGGGGCTCCACGGACTTAACTGTACATTCATACCGTTTCTGAACGAGGTTAATTGCGTTCCCCGCATATTTATTCTGGCATAATTATCCCAATGCTCCAGGCGCTGCGCTCCGCTTATGTTTCGTGTAACACTTTCCAGCATGTCAAAAATCTGCTGGTCTTTTAACAGTTCGCTTGTTACTATCTGAATGTTTTGAGGCGCTTCAAGCAATGGGGTATTTATACGCAATGTAGGCGAGGGCATATCGGTATTATAACGGTATGCGTTGGAGGTCACCACAATTTCTTCAAGTTCTCTGGAGCTTTCGGAAAGCACAAAGTCGATAATACGCGTTTCTCCTTCTGCTAATTCAACCTGCTGCGATTTCGATTCCAGGCCTGTAATTGAAACCCTTAAAGTGTAATAACCAGGCTTTAGGCTTTTAATTTCGTAGTTGCCGTTTTTGTCAGACGCAGTTCCTTTAGAGGTGCCCTCAACCTTTACATGGGCATATTGAACCGGTTGTCCGTCGGTGGTTTTTATTACTCCTTTAATTGAAGCGTTTTGTGCCTTTGCGGCTTGCGGCACAAATATTAGTAGTACGAAAAAAAGTATTGGATACAGACAAGTTCTCATATAAAGTATGATTTAGGTTAAACGGGCTCAAAACTATTATTTAGAATGAATCTAAACAATGAAACAGTAAAAAAATATTTAGTATGTACCCTGTTATTTTTTGATTTAAATGCCAACATTCTCTTAAGCGTTATTTTTACTTAGAGTGAGGGTAAATTTTTTTTTTACATGATTAATTATCTTCCCTGAACGGGTATTTTCTTTAAACGGGCTGTCTCACATTTGGCTCATGAAAATTAAACCGGATATACTTGATTTTCATGTAGTAGGCACCGATTTTCTAAAGGCCGACACGGCCATGCGCAGCCGGTTTGCATTAACCAATGATAATGTAAATGAAATTTACAGCAAAGTAAAATCAACAAATACCAACAATTTCTTTATTCTGTCTACCTGCAACCGCACAGAATTTTATGGTTGCATGGATTTAAGTGTTTTAACAAACATAGTATCCCAACACCTGCGACTTACTGCTTACGAATTGAAAAAATATTTTTATGTATTAAAAGGTATGGAAGCCATCCGGCACTTCTTTCGATTGGTGTCCGGTATGGAGTCGCAGATTATAGGCGACTATGAAATTTACAGTCAAGTTAAAACGGCCATAAATAAAGCACGCTCCTTTGGTCTTATCGGTATGCCTATCGACCGAATTTCGAATTTTGCGTTTCAGGCTTCAAAAAACATCAAAAATAAAACCAGCCTTAGCAGCGGGCAGTATTCTGTAAGCTACGCTGCAGCAGAGCTTTTATATCATCAAACTCACCTTTCTCCTGTTGACAAGGTGTTGCTAATCGGCACCGGAAGATTTGGTCTGGCAGTAGGTCGAAATATCCGGAAACGGTTTCCAAATGTAAAGCTTTGGCTTTCAAACCGCACAGTTGAAAAAGCAATTAGGCCGGCCGAAGAACTGGGTGCGTCAGTTTTGTCTTTTAAAGAACTGGGTCACCGGGTAAATGATTTTGAGGTAATAGTAGTTACAGCAGGTGTTTCGTGTTACCTTATCGAATCTGAGCACTTACAACCTGGCAGAACCAGGCTTCTGCTGGATTTGAGCATGCCGCGGGCGGTGAATCCGGAGGTAGGCTGCCTGGATGGTGTACAGTTATTTAATGTCGATGCTGTGTCAGCTTTTCATAACCAGCTGCTTAACAGGCGGTTGCATGAACTGCCGAGGGCCCAAAGAATTGTTGATTGCCACATTGAACAACTTGTTTCCTGGTACCGCATTTATTCTAAAAGTCATTTGGTGTGGTCGTATCGGGAAATTATCAAAGAGCTTGCTAAAGCTAACTCCCCTTCAGGGTTCCTGCCCGATGATAACCTGATAAATAAAACATTCCGCAATCTTATTTGCCATTTTAAGGAAAGCGGATACCACGGCTGTAGAGTAATTGAAACCATGAACAGCCTTACGTGGAAAGTATAAGTCTTTATTACGTAAATGCAAACCATTAGAATTGGCACCCGGCAAAGCGACCTGGCACTAACTCAGGCGCGTGAGGTTCAGCAAAAATTTGCATGCATGAGCCTGCCATCAGAAATCGTTACCGTTCCTTCAAATGGCGATGTTGACCTGGAAACGCCCCTGTACGAAATGGGCATTCAGGGCATTTTTACAAAGACACTCGATGTAGCTTTACTGCAAAAAAAGATTGATGTAGCGGTACATTCAGCCAAAGATATACCTACAATAATGGCGCGGGGATTAACCCTGGCCGCTGTGCTGGAGCGCGCCCCGGCACACGACATGCTGGTATTGTCAGGTTCATGCGATGAACTAAACACATCCGAAAAGTGCATAATAGCAACCGGTAGTTTGCGCAGAAAGGCCCAATGGATATACAGGTACCCGAACCATCAGGTTCTGAACATTCGTGGTAACATTAAAACTCGCCTTGAAAAGCTGGATACAAACAATTGGCATGGAACCATAATGGCCGAAGCCGCCCTTACCAGACTGGATATTCGTTCTCATAAACAAATAAGACTTAACTGGATGGTGCCCGCTCCGGCGCAGGGGGCTGTGGCGGTGGTGGCCAGAAGCGATGACTTTGCCGTGTTAGAATACTGCAACAGTATTCATCATTTCAATTCTGGAATTTGTGTTTTTGCCGAGCGGCAGTTTTTAAATGCATTGCACGGTGGCTGCTCAGCTCCCATTGCCGCCCATGCTGTTATACAGAACGGCAAAATGATTTTTCAGGGAAACGCCTTGAGCGCCGATGCCCGGCATAGGGTCGAAGTAACGCTCGAATTTGAACCCGATCAGTTTTCAGTGGCCGGTAAACTTGCCGCTGATAAAATGATGGAGTATGGAGCTGAACAGATAATCAAATCCTTTCATCTGAGCTGACCCACTTTATGCCATTGGTTTTGTCAACCCGAAGCCTGAATAGCCAATATGCTGCCAGCCTGAAGCAAAGCGGATGGAGGTTTTTTACACATAACTTTATTCAGAAAAAAATAGACTTAAGCAATATTTCAGCCAACAGCCTGCGGCAGCATATAGTACTTACCAGCCAAACAGGTGTCCAGGCTTTTGTACAATTACTGGGCAGCCTCAAACTCAACAGATCCCGCTTCAGTATATTCTGCATTTCAAAGGCCACCCGGCTCAAAGCCCTGCAGCACGGCCTGAACGTAGCAGGCTGCGCAGACAATGCTCTCGCACTTGCCGAAACCATTTGCCGCACCCAAACAGTAACCGGGGTAAGCTGCATTTGCAGCAACCTGCACAGAAATGATTTATCAGAATATCTTACTAACGCCGGTATTGAAGTAAACATATTGCAGGCATATACCACTCTGCTTACACCAATTAAAATAGATTTTCCGTACCATGCCCTGTTGTTTTTCAGTCCCAGTGCGGTCGACAGTTTTCTTGTGCAGAACACCGCACCGCAGGCTCCGTGCTTCTGCATAGGTAAAACTACTTCGCGGCATGCCCTGTTAAATGGATTTTTTCCTGTTATAGAGCCTCAGGTGCCCTCCGAAGAGGCGGTGCTCAAAGAAATGTGCCGGTACTTTTTAAACAATGCAACATATGCTGAAAAATGATTTGCTTTTAAAGGCTCTTAAACAGGAAACCGTACCCCGTCCCCCTGTATGGCTTATGCGCCAGGCCGGCAGGTACCTGCCCCAATACATGAAAATCAGAAATAAGTATGATTTCTTTACCTGCATTAAAACCCCTGAGCTGGCCTGCGAAATTACCCTTCAACCCGTTAACATCCTCGGAGTGGACGCCGCCATTATTTTTTCAGACATACTGGTTGTGCCATCGGCCCTGGGAATGAATGTGCACATTGACGAAGCAACAGGACCCGTACTGGCCGGCCAGGTTTGCAACGAAGAGTTTATTGAAAATATAGACATAGAAACCTCGGCCGAAAACCTTAACTATGTGTATGAGGCACTGAAATTAACCAAAAAGGAACTAAACGGACGGATACCTTTAATAGGATTTGCCGGAGCACCCTTCACCCTGTTGTGTTATATGGTTGAAGGCACCAGCCGCAAAGGTTTTGTACAGGCCAGAGCCTTTTGCTTTAGCCGGCCGCAGCTTGCCGGAAAATTGCTGCAAAAATTAACCGATGCAGTAATTCAGTACTTAATCAGGCAGGTTCGTGCCGGTGCCGATGTGGTTCAGGTTTTCGACAGCTGGAGCGGCCTGCTGGGGCCGGCCGACTTTAACCGGTTTGCAGCCCCGTATCTGAATCAGATTGCACAGGCACTTGCACCCCATGCACCCGTTATAATCTTTCCGCGTGGCAGCAATTATGCACTTCCGGGCTTATCAGAAAACACAGCAATATCGGCCCTGAGTGTAGACTGGACCGTTACACCTCAGGAAGCCAGAAAAGCCACCGCAAATAGAACAGCCTTACAGGGAAATATGGACCCCGCAAGGCTTATGATGCCAGCTCAAAATATAAAAAATGAAGTTCAGCAAATGATAAGTCAATTTGGAGTAAAGGGGTACATTGTTAACCTGGGTCATGGAATTACGCCTGACATACCGGTAGATAATGTAAAGCTTTTTGTTAATGCGGTTAAAAATTACAAACCTCAGGTATAAATCCATTTATGTTTAGAAGAAACCGAATTTTTCGTAAAACACCAGCCATTCGGGCAATGCTGGAGGAAACCCGCCTTCGGCCTTCTGATTTTGTGGTTCCGGTTTTTATTGTTGAAGGCTATGGGGTAAAAGAAGAAATCAGCTCCATGCCTGGTTATTACCGGCTATCGGCCGATCTGGCAGTTGAAGAACTTCATGCCTGCCGTGAAAAGGGCCTGCGCAGTGCACTTCTTTTTGTAAAAGTTTCGGAAAATATGAAAGACAACACAGGCGAAGCAGCATTGAACGAGGAAGGATTAATGCAGCAAAGCATAAGAAAAATTAAAAAAGAATTGCCCGATATGGTAATCATGACCGATGTTGCCCTGGACCCCTACTCGATGTTTGGTCATGATGGCATTGTTGAAAACGGTGAAATTTTGAACGATAAAACTGTTGAAATTCTGGCCAGGATGAGTGTTAGCCATGCAAAGGCCGGAGCTGATTTTGTGGCACCAAGCGATATGATGGATGGACGCGTTGCTGCTATACGAAAAGCTCTGGAACAGGCTAATCTGCATAACACCGGTATAATGAGTTACGCGGCCAAGTATGCTTCGTGTTTCTACGGACCCTTCAGGCACGCGCTAAACAGTGCACCGGCTTTTGGTGATAAGAAAACATACCAGATAAATCCCGCCAACAGAACCGAATCCATAAATGAAGTCATAACAGATGTTCATGAAGGTGCCGATATTATAATGATTAAACCGGCCCTTACCTGCCTGGACATTATTCGCGAAGTAAAACAAAGAGTTAATGTGCCGGTAAGTGCTTACCATGTAAGCGGTGAGTATGCAATGATTAAAGCTGCCGCCCGTGCAGGCTATATCAATGAACAACAGGCTATTATTGAAATACTTATTTCAATAAAGCGTGCTGGAGCAGATTTAATAGCTACTTATTTTGCTAAAGATGCAGCAAATATTTTAAAAAACTTATAACGCAACGCAATGAATTTAAGTCTATCTATTGCCGAAGACAACAAATATAAAAGAAGTAAAAAGCTTTTTAAGCGTGCTCTCAAACTTATTCCGGGCGGGGTTAACTCGCCCGTCCGTTCATTTAAAAGTGTAGGCGGTAACCCTGTTTTTATAAAAGAAGCCAGAGGCGCCTACCTTTACGATGAAGATGGCAACCGCTACATTGATTACATCAACTCATGGGGGTGCATGATTCTGGGGCACGCCCACAAGGCCGTAACCAATGCTATTTGTAAAAGAGTAAAGCACGCAACTTCATTTGGAACGCCAACCGAAATTGAAGTAAAAATGGCCGAACTAATCAAATCCATGGTTCCGGGCATCGATATGATCAGGATGGTAAACAGCGGCACCGAGGCGTGTATGTCGGCCCTGCGGCTTGCTCGGGCCTATACGGGCCGTAACAAGTTTATTAAGTTCGAAGGATGTTACCATGGACATTCCGACTCCTTTCTTATTGGTGCCGGAAGCGGCATGGCAACGCTGGGCCTGCAGGCTGAACCGGGCGTTACAAATGCAGTAGCATCCGATACCCTTACAGCCACCTTTAATGATATTGACTCTGTAAACCAAATTATGCTGCATTACCCTAACCAGATTGCAGCCATTATAGTAGAACCTGTTGCGGGAAACATGGGATGCATTCCGCCTGAAAAGAGTTTCCTAAAATCTCTGCGGAAACTGTGTACACAACATGGTATCGTGCTGATTTTCGATGAAGTAATGACCGGCTTCAGGCTGGCCCCGGGCGGTGCTCAGGAATTATTTAATGTACAGGCCGACCTTGTGACCTATGGAAAAATTATTGGAGGTGGATTGCCTGTGGGCGCATTTGGCGGCAGAAAACACCTTATGCAAAACATAGCGCCTCAGGGTAAAGTTTACCAGGCCGGAACACTTAGCGGAAACCCACTGGCAATGACTGCCGGTTATACGATGTTAAATTTCCTTAAGAATAATAGTCAGGTATATACAAAGTTAGAGAATACAACCCTGGAGCTGTCCCAGGGTATATCAGGTATCTTAAGGCAAAAGGGGATAGAGCATGTCGTTAACAGGGTAGGAAGCATGATGAGCCTGCACTTTGGCTCGCAGGCTGTAACCAACTTTCAACAGGCAAAGTCAGCAAATATCAGTCAGTTTAACCGCTTTTTTCATCACATGCTCAAATGGGGTATTCATTTACCTCCATCGGCCTTCGAAAGCTGGTTTATCAGTACAGAAATTGGCCCAATCGAAATAGAAACCACCTTACGCGCAGTTAAAAGTTTTGAACCATGAGTGCTGTTTCATTGTTGAAAAAGTACGATTTACCAGTACCCCGGTATACCAGCTACCCAACCGTTCCATATTGGCAGCCAGATACGCTTAACCCCCAAATTTGGCTGGAGCTTATAA
>FWPU01010873.1_pt1 | contig 13158 bp, 15 predicted proteins | sample 2228361 | NCBI WGS metagenome assembly FWPU01 (sample SAMEA103939777, study PRJEB20133) | metagenome | reverse complement strand
AAGTTTTCTAATGAGCAAAATTTTTAAAAAAATCAAAGATTTTTTAAATAAAATTTTTTAAAAAACTATTCAAATATCTAACCATTTGGTAACAAAGTTGGTTGAATCCCTTAAAGTTTTGCAAATTTTAAAAATAAAGAACTTTATTCTTTAAATTTTACCTTAAAACTTATAGCTCTTTTTTTAGCCCTAAAACTTCTTTTAATTCTTTCTTCTATAATTCCTCCTTTTATTAACTAATTTTACACCTTATCTTTCCCCTTTCTCCATTTGAAGTAGTACATAACAGAACACAGATAAAAAAGGATATATCACCCTTTGAGCATTTTTAAAAATGCTTTATGAATATTTTAAAGAGAGATTAAGCATAGATGACATATTTTTTTAAAATATCTACCTTAAGAACTTTCCATACAATTTTTAAAGGGTAAAATTAATTATTGGATTTATAAAATTTATAGTGTTATAATAATATTTGGAAAAATGGTTGAAGAATTTTTATTAGGGATATTTTTCTTGAAGACAAAAAAAATGGAGGGGCAGGTGCCTTTTATCTTTTTTATATTTAAAAATAATTTGGGAAAATTTAATTTTCCAGCAAATAAAATAGCTTTAAAAAAAGGGAGGTAATATGCCAAAAAAAGTGGTAGTTGCTGATGATAGTTTAACAATTCAAAAGGTAATAGAGTTAACCTTTTCAGAAGAAAATTATGAAGTCGTTGCCTTTGGAAATGGAAAAGATGCTCTTGAATACTTAAAAAATGAAAAACCAGATGTTCTTTTAGCAGATGTGGTAATGCCAGAATTAAATGGGTATGATCTGTGTAAAGAAGCTAAAAATTTACATCCAAATTTGCCCGTAATCCTTTTAACTGGTACCTTTGAACCCTTTGATAAACAAAAAGCAATGGAGGCAAGAAATGATGATGTAGTGATAAAACCCTTTGACTCTCAAGCATTAATTCAAAAAGTAGAAGATTTAATTAGTAAAGTACCTCAAGAGGTCTTAGAAAAAGCTCCCGTAGAGGTTCCTCAGGAAGCACCAATTCCAGAAGAACCCTTTTTGGAGACTCCTCCACCACCCCAAGAACCCCTGCTTCAGGATTTAATGCCCCAAGAAGCACTGGAAGAAAAAGGAGAAGAATTATTAGAAGAAACACCTTTGGCAGAGATACCCGCACAAGTACCTCCTTTGGAGGAACCTTTTCCAAAAGAAGAATCTATCCTTGAAACAAGTCCACCCTTTCCTGCAGAACAAATAATAGCTGAAGAAAAAGTAGAAGCTCCACCTATGGATTTAATTCCAAAAGAAAAAGTTGAAGAAACGCCTCTTTTAGAAGAAAGACCCCTTGCTGAAGAAGAATTAATTCCAAAAGAAGAAGTTTTGCCAAAGGAAATTGCCTTTATGGAAAAGGAATTCCCACAGGAAGAAAAATCAGAAGAATTTTTTATGCCAGAGGTTCCAGAAGAAAAACCTGCCTTTGAAACCCCAAAGGAAGAAATTTTCTTTGAAGAAAAAGCTCCAGTTGTATCAGAAGAAGTAAAACCAGAATTGCCCCTTGAAATGCCACCTGAAATGCCTCAGGAAGTATCTTTTGTACAAAGGGAAGAAATTCCCCAAGAAGAAATATATGTACCCAGGGAAGAAGCCCCACAGGTTCCCTATGAAGAACCTTCTTATTTATATGAAGAAAAGGCAGAAAAGGAACCCGAATTTGAAGAAAGACCAGCAGCTGAAGAGTCCTTTGAAGAAGTTCCTGCCCCAAAAGAATTTCCAGAAGTTCCACCCTCAGAACCAGCCCCACCCCTAGAAGAAAAAGTTGTAATGTATAAAGGAGTCAAAGAAGAGGTTCCCAAAAAAGTAGAAGAAATTTCTCCAGAAAAACCCCAGCCCTTGGAATTATCAGAGGCACAAATTGAAAAAATTGCCAAAAAAGTAGTGGAATATCTTTCTGATGAAGTTGTAAAGCAAATTGCCTGGGAAGTTGTCCCTGAACTGGCTGAAATTTATATAAAACAAAAGATAAAGGAATTAGAAGAGCAATCTGAATAAATTTAAATAATTTAAGGAAAATATATGAAAAAAGAACTTGCACCAAGTTTCCAAGTGGGAACTTTTGAAAATAAATGGTATAAATATTGGCTTGAAAATAATTTTTTTACACCTGAATTATTAAGTAAAAAAGAAGTTTTTTCAATTGTAATTCCCCCTCCCAATGTTACAGGAAAACTTCATATGGGACATGCCCTTGTAAACACCTTACAAGATGTAATTGTTAGATTTAAGAGGATGGATGGTTATAATGTCTTATGGTTACCTGGAACAGATCATGCAGGAATTGCAACCCAAATGGTTGTAGAAAGGGAGCTTGCCAGGGAAGGAAAAACAAGATATGAGTTGGGAAGGGAAAGATTTTTGGAAATTATGTGGAAGTGGAAGGAAAAATATAAAGATAATATAAAAAATCAACTTCAAATTTTAGGATGTTCCTGTGATTGGACAAGGGAAAGGTTTACCTTAGATGAAGGATTTTCAAAAGCAGTAAGGTATGCTTTTGTTAATTTATATAAAGAAAATTTAATTTATAGGGGTAATTATATTGTAAATTGGTGTCCAAGGTGTAGAACAGCTCTTTCAGATTTGGAAGTTGTTCATAAAGAAGTTAAAGGAAAGCTTTATTATATCTTATATCCTTACAAAGAAGAGGAAGGAGGAATTGTAGTTGCTACAACAAGACCTGAAACAATGCTGGGAGATTCTGCTGTTGCTGTAAATCCTGAAGATGAAAGGTATAATAACTTAGTAGGGAAAAAAGTAATTCTTCCATTAATGAAGAGGGAGATACCCATCATATGTGAAGATATGGTAGAGAAAGAATTTGGAACAGGGGCTTTAAAGGTAACTCCTGCTCACGATCCCTTAGATTTTATAATTGGAGGAAAACATAATTTACCCTATCATTTAATTTTTGATGAAAAGGCATCTGTCACAAAAGAAGGTGGAGTTTATGAAAACTTGGATAGATTTGAGGCAAGGAGAAAAGTAATTGAGGATTTAAAAAAAGAAAACCTTTTAATAAAGATAGAAGACCATTTACATAAAGTTGGGCATTGCCAAAGATGCGAGACAATGGTTGAACCCTATCTTTCAAAACAATGGTTTTTGAAGATGGAAGATATGGCAAAAGAGGCAATAAAAGTTGTAGAAGAAAATGAGTTAATAATAATCCCAGAATTTTGGAAAAAAACATACCTTGAATGGCTTTTAAGCATCCATGATTGGTGTATTTCAAGACAACTTTGGTGGGGACACAGGATTCCTGCTTTTTATTGTGCTTGTGGTAATGTAATTGTGGAAATGGAGGATCCAAAATCTTGTCCCCTTTGTGGTTCAAAGAGTTTATCCCAAGATGAAGATGTCTTAGATACTTGGTTTTCCTCAGCTTTGTGGCCCTTTTCTACTATGGGCTGGCCTGAAGAAACAAGAGATTTAGAAATCTTTTATCCCACATCCCTTTTAATAACGGGTTTTGATATTTTGTTTTTTTGGGTTGCAAGGATGGTAATGATGGGTTTAAAGTTTACCAAGAAAATTCCCTTCAAAGAAGTTTATTTAAATGGTTTGGTAAGGGATGCAGAAGGGGAAAAGATGAGTAAAACAAAGGGAAATGTTATAGAACCAGAAGAGGTTTGCAAGCTTTATGGACCCGATGCTGTAAGATTTACTTTAACAATTCTTACAAGTTATGGAAGGGATATTCCCCTATCCCATGAAAGAATGGAAGGTTATAGAAATTTTATGAACAAACTTTGGAATGCTTCCAGATTTGTTTTATCAAATGTTGAAGAACCTTTAAATTTAAATTATTCACCTGAATTTCCCCATTTATATATATTAAGTAAACTTCATAAAACAATTAAGAAAGCAAGGGATTCCTTTAAAATTTATCGTTTTGATATTATTGCCAATGAAATTTACCATTTTGTATGGCATGAATTTTGTGATTGGTATATTGAAGTTTCAAAGTATTATTTAAAAAATGAAAAGAAAGAAGAAACAAAATCAGTGCTATTTTATGTCTTAGAAAACATTTTAAAGCTACTCCATCCCATCATTCCCTTTATAACAGAAGAGATTTGGCAAAATATGGGAAAAAATTCAAAATGCCTTACAGTTGAAAATTATCCTAAATATGATGAAAAAATTATAAATGAAGAAGCAGAAAAGACCTTTGAGAAATTTAAAGTTTTAATTTCAAAGATAAGGAGCTTTAGAAAGACCCTGGAATTAGATAAAAAAATAAGATTAAATTTATTTATAAAAGGTGATTTAAAGGAAATAAATACTTTGAAACCCCTTTTAGATTTTATGGAAAATATAGAGGTCTTTTCTATTGAAGGAGAACTTCCAATGGGTATAAAGGATATTTATGAAAACTTAAGTTGGGTTTTAAAAATCCCAGGCGAATTTTACAATGAAACACTTTTTGAAAGGTTAAATAGGGAGTTGAAAAAACTAAAGGGAGAAGAGGAAAGGCTTGAAAAGAAGCTAAAAGATGAAAATTTTATAAATAAAGCAAAAAAAGAAATAATTGAAAAACAAAAGGAAAGGTTAAAGGAAATAAAAGATAAAATTATCTTTTTTGAAGAAAACTTAAAAATTTATGAAAGAAGATGAGTTATCTTTTATATGCTTTTTGGATGAAGTAAATTCCACAAATTTATTTTTAGAAAATTTTGCTATAAATTTTAAAGGAAAAAGATTAAAACCCCTAATTGTTTTTTCAAAATTTCAAAGCTCTGGAAAAGGAAGGGGAGGCAATGTTTTTCTATCTCCAAGGGGAGGTCTTTATTTTTCCTTACTTTTATCAAATATAAAACCAAAGGTTTATCTCCCTTTACAAGTAGGTATTTATTTTTCTGAAAAAATTTCAAATTTTACAAAGCTACCAATAGAGGTGAGATGGCCCAATGATTTGATCATAAAAGATGAAAAAATTGGAGGTATTTTAATTGAAGTAAAGGGAGAAAAAGTAATTATTGGAGTTGGAGTAAATGTGGAAAAAAGTTTGGCAAGGAAAGTAAAGGATCAAAAGACGGGTTATTTAAATAAATATCTTGAAGATCCCATAAAAGTAAAGGACTTATATGAATTAGTTATAAATTGGATAGACCATGACTTTTTTAATTTTATAAAAGAACCTTTAAATTTAAAAAAGTGGGAAGATTATTCCTATTTTAAAATAAATGATAAACTAATTTGGCAGGAAAAGGGAGAATATTTTGAAGGAATTTATAAGGGGATTACAAAAGAGGGTTTTTTAAAAGTAGATTTCAGAGGAGAAGAAAAAAAGCTTTTGACTGTAGATAAGATAATGAGGATTTAAATGGAAAAAGAAAGATATACAATTTTAGGGGATAGGGAAAGGGAAAAATCAAATTTTTATAAAGCATTGGAATATTATGAAAAAGCAAAAAAAATGAGTACTTCTCAAAGGGTTCTCTTTGGAATTGCCCATTGTCAAAGATTGGTGGGGAATTACCAAAGGGCTTTAAAAATTTATAAAAAAATTTCAAAAAATTATAAAGATAAAAAAATAATTGCAGATGCTTATTTAGGGATTGCCCTTTCTTTAAAAGGAATTTCAAAATTTGAAAAGGCAAAATTTTATTTAAAAAAAGCTGAAAAAATTTATGAAGATTTAAATGATGAAGAAGGGATTTCAAACTTGTATTGGTCTTATGCTACTCTCTTTAGATTTTCAAGTAATTTTAGAGAAGCAATTGAATATGGGGAAAAAGCTCTTTGTATGTTTAAATTTTATAAAAATAAAAAGGGTTTGATTTATGCCCATTGTATATTGGGGGGATTATACAGGATTTTAGGAAATTTAAAAGAATCCTTTGAAAATTACAGCAAAGCAAATGAAATATCTAAAAGATTTAATGATACCTTTGGAATTGCTTATTCTTACTGTGGATTGGGAAATTATTACAGAATTTTAAAAAATTGGGAAAAAGCCAGAGAAAATTTTGAAAAGGCAAAGAAATATTATGAAAGTATAAAAGATTTACCTTCTTTTTCTTATACTTTGTGGTCTTGGGGGATATTGGAAACTTTATGTAAAAAATATGACAAGGGAAAAGAATATCTTTTCAATTGCCTAAAAATTTTTGAAAAAACAAAAGATAAGAGAGGAGAGGTATATGCCCTTTTGGGAATTATTCAAGTAAAGGAAATTTTAAAAGAAAATTATGAAAAGGAATTAAAAATAATAGAAAATTATTTTAAAGAATATGAATTTTCTTGGGAAAATTTGCTTTTTAAAATCTTAATTTCAAAAATTAAAGGAAAGGAACCTAATTTTATAAAAGAGGTAAAAAAATTTGGCTCTTCTTACAAATTTGAAGAGTTTCCCATAAATTTTCCTTAAATATTTTAAATACTTCCTCCTTCAGATGGAAGTGGGAAATGATGAGGTGCAAATTTGCTTCAAGAAAGGATAAAGTTGAAAAAATAAGAAAAATCTTAGGGCTAAAAAGAGGTTATATATTTTAATGGAATATTTAAAAAATGAGGTTTCAATTTTTTAAAATTTTAAAAGAAATAAATAGATAGCTTTGAAAGTAAACAAGAAAAGATTTGGAAAGAAAGGGATAGGAAGGAAGAGGAAGGATAAAGAAGGAGAATTTAAAACTTACAAAGAACTTAAAGAAAAGGATGCGGAAAGGAGATTCCTTTGATGCATTTCCATTTAATTGATAAAGAATATTTTAAAGACGAGCCATTTTAGTAAGGTTTATAGTCAAGAAGAGATTTAAGTTTAAGCAAAAGCTACAAGGGAAGCCCTAAGGCAGCTTAAAGTCAAAAATATTAAAATAAAAAAGATGGAAATTTTTTATAGTAAATATGAACCCCGATTTTCTTTATGATCTTTGGATAATTTTCCTTGAAGTCAGGTTGTAAGTGCCTAAGATACAATTTTATTGCCCTTACCTCAAGTTCAAGTTCTTTTAGAGCTTCCATTGCTTTATTTATTTCCTTTAAGGTTTCAGTAAGGGTGTCAATCTCTTTTTCTAGTAATTGTATTCTTCCTTGAGAATTATCTCTTCTTTCTATTTATTTTCTCCTCTTATGCTCTCATCTTTTTTCCCAGTTTCCTGTACTTATGTTTGGACATCTTTTTCTTTCTCCATTTTACAACACTTCCCATAGGATCACCTCCTACTAAAAATTTGTGTTATAAAATTTATATAAACGGGTTTTACCCGTTAAAGTTGGACAGGCAGGAGAACTCCATATCATTTGGGTCGATGAACCCTTAAAGGAGTCTGTTCCCTGCCTCCCATAGCCATAATAGGTTGATTGGATCATTGAATCCTTGTCATCGTGGAGGATTGGCCGGGAGGTTTCCCCTGCCTTGTCTGAATAAGTCTTTACAGAGGTGCTATTATGTCTAAACTCTTCGTTGGTATCGATGTATCCAAGGATTCTTTCTCCGCTACAGGTCTTGATGCTAAAGGCGATGTAAGGTTTTCCATGTCTCTTGCCATGGATAAAAGCGGTTTTTCCGAGCTGATGAAGGCTGTTGCTTCCCATTGTAAAGATCTTTCCAATGTCATGGCTGGCATGGAATCTACAGGCTGCTACCATATCAATCTCTTCTCTTTCTTGTCCGACAAAGGGGTCAATACCGTTGTTATTAATCCACTTCTCATCTCCAATTTCGCCAAGCTCACTCTGCGTAAAACCAAGACTGATAAAAAAGATGCCCTTACTATCGCTAAGTTCATCTTTCTTCACAAGGATTCCATAGAGCAGTTCTCTATCTCGCAAGACACCAAAGACCTCAGGGATATCGCCAGAGAAAGAGAGTCTATCTCCCATCTTATCGCTTCTACTAAAAATGAGATCAAAAGGATTATGCAGACTACTTTCCCAGAACTGGAATCCCTCTGTAATATCTTTACCACTACCATGCTTCTTTTCCTTAAAGAGTACCCTTCTGCCCGCTTTATCAGAGCTACAAAGGCTAATGTTATTGAAGAGGCTCTTTAAGAGGTGCGGCAAAGGCAAAAAGGTCTCTATCACCGCCGATGAGATTATCAGTGCCGCCAAAAGCTCTATCGCTTCCAATAGCCTCGCTAAGGAACTCATCTTGCCTCAGAAAATCTCTACTCTCCTTCATCTGATGGAACAACTAGATAAGCTCTCTGTCATCCTCTCTCAACTCTGCCAATCTATCACTATTCAGGATATGCAGATCATTACTTCTATTGACGGTATCGGGGATTCCACAGCAGCCGCCTTCCTTGCTGAAATAGGAGATATCTCTAACTTCCCCTTGCATAAGTCCCCTATTGCCTATGCTGGCATTGACCCAACGGTCTTTCAGTTGGGTAAGTTTGAAGGTACAAGCAGAATCTCTAAAAGGGGTAACCGTCATCTCAGAAGGATTGTCTATCTCATGACTATTGGTGTTATCCGTTGCAATGCCTTCTTTAAGGCTTATTTCCTTAAAAGAAAACAAAACGGCTTGCCTTTCAAAAAGGCTGTCATGGCTACAGTTCATAAGCTTGTTAGAATTATTTTCGCTATGCTTTCTCATAAATCTTTCTTTAGTCCAAAGGAGAATTCTTTATAGTTGACTCCTTGAATGAAATTATCCTATTCAACAACTCGCTAAGCCTTGAAAATCGAGAACTCACGAGCATCTTTATTTTTCGCTTACTGCATCTCACATGCGAGCCAAGAGCAAAGCAATCTTTTTATTTTCAAAATCTTTTGAGATTCAATCGTCGCTATCGCTCCTTGCAATGACACCTAAAACCCCTTACTCTTTCGAAGATATTATTTTTGAGGAAACGCGTTAATATCTTTAAAATATATAGTCAATTCCTTGTGAGGAGGTTCACATATGTACGCAATAATAGAGACTGGCGGACACCAGTACAAGGTTAAGCCTGAAAGTGTGATTAAGATTGAGAAGTTAACATCCGAAAACAATGAGATCGTAATCGATAAAGTTCTCGGTATCTCAAAGGATGATGGAACATTCATCCTGGGAAAACCATATATCATGGATGCCAGAGTCAATGCTGAGATTATAGAAACCAAAAAAGACAAAAAGATCCTTTTCTTCCACAAAAAACCGAGAAAGTATCATAAAAAACTGAGAGGTCACAGACAGATCTATACCTATCTCAGGATTAAAGAGATAATAGGAGGTTAATATGGCACATAAAAAAGGAGTTGGAAGCTCAAGAAATGGAAGGGATAGTGCTGGTAAAAGGCTTGGTGTGAAGGTATTTGGAGAGCAGTTCGTAAGGGCAGGTAATATCCTCGTAAGACAGAGGGGAACAAAATTCCATCCTGGTCTTAATGTAAAAAGGGGTGGAGATGATACCATTTATGCCCTAATCGATGGTATAGTAAAATTCGAAAGAAAAGATAGAAATAGACCGAAGGTGAGTGTCTATCCTCTTGAATCCACTGTATAGTATTTGAAAAAATTGATTGAGAGTATTCCAAAAAACTATAGAGTTTTTAGCTCTGTAATTGAAGATTTTGAGTCTCTACACTGCCAGTATCTTAATTTGGAGATATCTCCTCTCTTTCAACCTCCAAGTAAGATTATTGTTTGACCAGTTCAACCCTTCTGTTCTTTGCCCTTCCATCCTCGGTCTCATTGGTGGCTAGCGGAGAAAGAGGACCCACTCCAAATGCCCTCAACCTTTCCTTTGATATCCTGTATTTCTCTATCAGTTCTCTCACCACAGCCTGAGCCCTTCTTTCTGAAAGAGTTATGTTGTATTCAAGGGAGCCAATACTGTCAGTATGCCCAACCACATAGAGTCTTAAAGTAGGGTTCTTTCTTAAGAGTTTTGCTATCTCTTCAATAGTTGGTTTAGACTCTGGTTTTATGTCTGCCTTATCAAAATCAAAATAGATACTGTAAATTACTACCTTACCTGTTTGCGCAATTTGTGCTTCCATCATTTCAGCTGTTATAAGCCCAACCTCCATCTCTTTTGGTTCGATTACCGAAAGCACTGCTCTACCCCCAATTATAAACAACGATACAAATACCCTTTCATCAGGAGAGCTTGCTGAAAGATAAAACCAGGGTCTTCTATCAGGATCATCCCAGCCACCTATATATTCACGGTTAACTTCATCAAGAAAATAGAAAATTCCCCTTATCTCATTTCCTTTACCTCTAAAGAGGATCTTAAAACCTGCCCTCTCAAGGGCAAACTCATAGTTTTTGTATACCTCAAGATTACTTCTGTTTGAAGGAAATTGATATGTAATGTTAGTAACTCTGCCTTCCAATTTCCTTTTCTTGGCAGCTTGAATATCCTCCTTTCTTTTTACAGGTCCAAGAAGAAGGGAATACTCATCAAACTCTCTTTGGGAGTAATTTATTATCCAAGAACCTGGGTAACGACTGAGGATGGGATGGTCCTTGCTTCCTGGGTAATCCTCTTCCTTTGCTAAAAGGATGTTACTCATTGAAAAGAAGAGAAGCATGATGAGAAAAAGGGTTTTCCTCATGGCTTACCTCCTCATTTTGGGGGTTACATCCTTGTATCCTTTATGTATAAAAAATATCTTTTCAGTAATCTTTTCAGCTCTTACCTCTTTAAGTATTAAATATGGCTCCTCTTTTCCATCTCTTACCAATGCTGCCTTCACCACAAGGGGAAATTTATATGGAAGCTTAATCACCCTTCTCCCACTTACCATTCTCAAAGGTTTTACAACCATCCACAACCTTTGAAGGAATACCATTTACAAGCTCATCTTTTATTACCTTGGGATCTTCACATATCTCAGTCTCAGGGATCTCGATATTCCAATTCATTCTCATCATAGCTTCTGCCATCTCTCTCTGCTCAGGGGGCATCTTGGCGAGTTGTTTCTCCATCTCCTTCTTCATTCTTTCCATTTCATTTATTGCACTTCCAACATCTATGAAAGAATGCTTCTTGTGGTCAATAAAAAAGAAGGAGTTATCCCTTTTAAAGATCATAGAATAAAGGCCTCCTATGTCCATTCTTAAGGCATCTTTAGAAAGCGAGATCTTTGTAGTAGTACCTGCTGGAAGCTCTTCGCTATATGGCTTTAACGCCTCATAGGTAATAGAGATATCTGCCCAGGCATTGGACATTAACCCAGCAAAACATAAGATAATAGATAAAACTAAATACTTTCTCATCCTACACCTCCTTTAATCTTTAGATGCTCTTTTTTTACTCTTCTCTCCTACCTCTTCTTTATCACCAATGTCCCTGCTATCATGTCATGTAATCCTTGTTTCTTTTCTGTAAAGGCAGCCATGAGAAAACCAATACCTAAAATCATTCCTGAAATTATCTTGCTCCAGAACCTTGCATTAGCTCGTCCAAACGAGATTCTGTTTCCATCAATGTCAGTCACAACTATCCCTAAAGCCATCTTGCCAAGAGTTGCTTGTTTAGATGAACTCTCAAACAGAGCGTAGTAAAGCCAAACGAAGAGCATCTCCACAACGATAAACAATAATCCAAAAGAATGTTATTGATTCTGCTTCTTCTGGACTTTGTTTGACAGCAGGAGGTACAAATATAGCTGTAAGAATTGAGAATATAAAAAACACTACCCCTGTCAAGAAGATCCTATTAATAAGCATAGCAGCAAAGCGCCTCAGAAACCCTGCATAAATAATAGTTTTTTGTTCATGCATCTCAAACCTCCTTAATTTTGTTTTGCACTATTAAAGTTTCCATAACCTTTTTTATCACCAAGACTTTCAGATTTGTAAGGATGTATTTCTTTTCCTCACCTTTCCGCATAAAAGGCTCCTAAATAAAAAGTGTCTATTTTTGAGTTTCATGTTCCCATAGGTAATGTGAAATTTTTTTCTCCACTCTCCCATGTGATCTCGATTGCTCCTTCTACAACAATTCCTGACATACCCCTAAGAGAAAATCCCTCAAACCTCCAAGGCACGCTCAATTTAAGCTACCTTTTGATGGTATGGAAGCCTTGGTCTTACCCTTCTCGAGCATTACGATGACATCTTTTTGCATGTCCAGGCTGAAGCCATCGCCTGAAAAACTGTTCGTGGCTGTAAATTCATACAACCAAATCTCTGCACCATCTTCTGAAAACTTAGTGACCCACCCCCTTCTTGATTCAATTGCATTATTCTCAATAAACCCAAATTTTGTTACACCTGCTGGAATAAGAATCTTTGGTGTTTTGTCTTTGGAATCCCTTTCGATCTCCAGCAAGACCGTTTTTTCTCCACCTTTAATCCTTACTTTTTTGATGAGACCTTCTTCAAGGGCTTTCACCACTGGAATGAGAGAATCGGATTTTTTTGACTCTTCATCCTTCAATGCAAAGATAAACTCTGGGACCTTTCCCTTTGCCTCCTCAGTCTCCATCCACTTAGGGTTTATCTTTTTAAGGGCTTCGGCTGCTTCCCTGCGGACATAACTATCTTTATCCTTCAATGCAGAGATAAGGGGCTCAACTGCACGAGGGTCTTTTAGCTCACCAAGGGCATAGGCTGCTGCCTCGCGGACATCTTTACCTTTATCCTTCAATGCAGAGAGATAAGGGGATCTAAGCCTTTTAGATCGTAAAGAATCATCATAAAACCCTTAGGAAATGAGAGCTCAAACGCCTCCCTAAATGGTGCAGAACTTGGACTTTTGTATTCATTTTCAAATACATAATAGGAAGGATCTTCTAAATGAGTAAAGGTGCGTTCGTGAAGAGTTTTATCCTCTATAATTACCTTTAGAGTCCCTTCTATCTTAGCACCTCTCCATCGCCAACCGCCTGGCCAATAATTTGCACCTAATGGAGTTCCTTTTGCCTTTATGTGGAGTGTAGCATCATATCCCTTTGTATCAGCTCCTACCACTTTAAATGCTCCATAGGTTTCAAGAATCTTTTTTGTATAATCAAAGAAAGGCAATTTCACATCTGCACCTTTTTCATAAGTCTCTTCTACAACTATACGGATGGTCTTAATTCCTGAGGGGGAAGGAGAATCCTCCTCTACCCATCCTGAAGTTACGGAGTATGTAAAGACTGAGGTTCCTACAAGAAAGACCAGAATAACCCTTAACACAAGGTGATGGATTTTTACTTCCTTTAAC
>FWPU01010872.1_pt1 | contig 13159 bp, 14 predicted proteins | sample 2228361 | NCBI WGS metagenome assembly FWPU01 (sample SAMEA103939777, study PRJEB20133) | metagenome | reverse complement strand
CGTTGGTGATTCGATAATTAAGGTCAACTCGCTCTCAGTGATGAAAGGCGACCAGGATATGCAGCGAACCCAGCACCAGCCGGTCGCCATCGCGCAGGACGTACTCGCGGCGGGGGATCAACCGATGACCGTTGATGAATGTCCCGTTCAGACTCTCCAGGTCGGCGATCAACAGATGGCTGTTCTGGCGGCGCAACAGGCAGTGATGCCGCGACACACCATGCTGCACAGCATTGTAGGGTGTGAGGTCGTACAGCACGCCGTCGGTTCCCTGCCCTCGGCCCAGGACGGTAGGCTGTTGCATGTCCAGGGTGGCGCAGCTTCCAGAAGGCAGGAATTGCAACACCAGCCGATGGTCGTCTTTGAAGTATTCAGGTTGTGGGTTCGTCGCTGGTACGACAGTGGGCGCGCGGTTCAAGGGGCCAGTCTTGGGCAGGCGCGTTGTGGGAGGGACGAGGGGACAACCGCACGCCCCACAGAAATGCGCACCGGCAGGCGCAGCGAAGCCACACTGTGGGCATAGTCTCGGCTGCGCGAGCACCTGTTCGGAAGCCTCAGAAGCGTGCATGGAGTCCCGCCAGTGTCAGGAATGGCCTGCCGCCAGCCAATGTTGCAGAGAGCTATCGGTCGGCTCTCTCTGCCCATACTCTTGCGTTATCGAACTACTGAAGGGTAATGCTCGATCCTGTCTAGATATTATAACAGGCCGCGTTAAGATGACGCAACGAGGCGTGAAAAATTCGTGAAAAGTCTACGAAGTCCCGATCAACGTTCCCGTGCGGATGATTCGTTGCCCTGCACAAAGAAGATGACCAGATGCAACGAACCAAGGATCAACCGATCGCCGTGCACGATGGGGTAAGGTCGGTGTTGTTCGAGACGGCGCTCGTTCAGGTAGGTGCCGTTGGTGCTGCCCAGATCGGTCACGGTCAGCTCGCTGGCATGGCGATCCAGCCGGCAATGCTGACGCGACACACCGTGACTCTGCGCGTCCAGGTCGTCCAGCGGCAACAGGTAAGCGTCCGGCGGCACATCGGCGCTGTTGCGTCCCAGGATGACCGACCCCTGGGCGGGCAGAGCGAAACAATGGCCGGACGGCAGCGCCTGCACCAGTACCACGTGCTGCGGAGTCAGCACGCCGCTGGAGGGCAGCGGGGGAGGGGTAATGGTGGGCATCCGTCTGAGTCGCCGGGTTTGCAGCGACGGGGGAGTGTCGGGCAAGACCAGCGTACAGTGAGGGCACGCTCCCTGGGCGGGATCGTATTCGGTTCCGCAACGGGGGCACGTGATCAATGGGCTGTCGGAGGTCATACCGTGCTTCTTCATGGGATGCACCCGCTCATCATGCTTCATTGTAGCCGGAGTTCATAAGTGCGCAACGTCAGGAAGGCAACGGGGAGATGACCATGGGCAATCTCTACGCGACACTAGACGAAGTGCGGCGCTATCTGGGGCTGGATGGCGGACAAACCGACGACGATGACCTGCTGTTGATGATGCTTGGCGCGGCGTCCCGCCTGATCGAGGGCCGCGCCGGGCGGCGCTTCTACCCGCAACGGGCCGTCCGGCGCTATGCGGTGGGCGACCCGTGGCGGTTGCTGCTAGACGACGACCTGCTGGCACTGCACGGCCTGATCAACGGCGACGGGCAACCGGTGTCGCTGGATGCCGTGCACCTGTACCCTGCCGGTTCGGTCGCCTGCAGCCTGACCCTGGATCGGACGCGCGCGATCTTCGTACACAGCGGCGATCCGCTGGACGCCATCGCCGTCGAGGGCACGTGGGGCTTTCACCCCGCCTGGGCGAATGCCTGGCAGGACTCCGGCGACAGCGTGCAGGACGATCCGCTGAGCGCCGACGCAACGACCCTGACCGTGAGCGATGTCAGTGCCCCGCCGCCGGACGGCTATGGGCGGCGCTTCGCGGTGGGGCAGTTGCTGCGCATCGGCGAAGAATATCTGCACGTGCTGGCCGTGGACACGGAGACGGATACCCTCACCGTCGCTCGCGCGGTCAACGGCACGACGGCGGCGAGTCACTCGCGCGGCGCGGCGATCGCTATCTACCGCCCGCCGGAGGACGTGCGACAGGCGTGCCTGCGCGTGGTGCACTGGCTCTACCGGCAGCCGGATGCTGGTTTCATCCTGCGATCGGCGGGATTGCGCGGGGAGGTGGTGGTACCGCCCGCCCTGCCCGACGACGTACAGCAGATTCTCGCGCCGTATGTGCGGGTGCGCGTGGCCTAGCGGAGGCGAACCATGAGCGCGTTGAGCGCAGCCCTGGAGAGGCTGGGAGCGATGTCGGTCAGCGGGGTGACCAGTATTTCCCTGGCGGAGACGCCGGGCGCACTGACACGGGCCGCGCTGCCCGCTCTGATCATCGTGCCCGAACTGAGCGGCGAATCGCCCGGCCTGGAGCCGAATCCTTTCGCCCCAGGGACGGGTCAGTTGACAGTACAGGTAGCACACGTCTTGCTGTTGGCCCCGCTGACGGGTGGGGCGGGCACGGGCGCGGCGTTGTCCGCGCTGGCGACGACGCTCGACGCCTATCTGGCCGCGCTGGCCGCCGATCCCACTCTGGGCGGGGCGCTGTCGGCTCCGCTGCGCGTCCGGGTACGGACGGGCGTCGTGCGCTATGGCGGGGTGGACTATCACGGGGCGGTCTTCACACACACCTGGACGTTGCCAGTGGGGAGTGATCAGTAGACAGTGATCAGTGATCAGTAGACAGTGATCAGTGATCAGTAGACAGTGATCAGTGATCAGTAGACAGTGATCAGTGATCAGTAGACAGTGATCAGTGATCAGTAGACAGTGATCAGTGATCAGTAGACAGTGAGCAGTGATCAGTTGTCAGTGAGCAGCAGACAGTGGTCAGTGATCAGCGAGAAACCGCTAACCAAAACTGCTCACTGAGAACTGACAACTGAAAACTGACAACTCCCAGGAGGATATATGAGCGTGATTTTCACCGTCGAAGTGGATTGGGATGGCACCGGCACCTGGACGGACGAAACCCCGCGCGTGCGCCATCTCCGCACGTGGGCGGGCTTTGCCGCGGCGCACGATCCGGTCGCCGCGCCGGGCGAGTGTCAGGTGACGCTGGACAACCGCGATCGGCGCTATTCGCCGGGCAATCCGGCCTCGCCGCTGGCAGGTAGGCTGGGGCCGGGGCGAGCGCTGCGCGTGCAGGCCCGCGACGGGGCGCAGGCCTGGACGCTCTTCCGGGGGACGCTGACCCGCTTTGCGCCGGAGACGGGGGCCTGGCCTGGCGCGGTCACCCTCACTGCCGCCGACTGTCTGGCCCCGTTGACTCGCGCCCGTGTGAGCGTGCCGCACGCTGAGATCGTGTCGGTGACGGAAGCAGTGACGGCCCTGGTGACCGCTGCTGGCGATCCACCCGCGTTGCAGGTGGCCGATAACGGCGACCGGTTGACGCACTACGGGCGACACTGGCTGCCGGAGCAGACGACCGTCCTGGATGCGCTGCGCGACATCTGCCGTGCCGTGTATGGGCGCTTCTGGGCCGGACGAGATGGGACGCTGACTTACTGGTCGCGCTGTGAACTGCAGGACCCCTCGGTGAGCGCGGCGCTGGTGGCCGAGAGCGTCCCGCTCGACGCGCTGGACGTGACGCTCGACGCCGCGGGCGTGATCAACCATGTGCAGGTGACCGTTTATCCGGTGGAGACGGTGGGCAGTCTGCAGGTGTTGTGGACGGCGCAAACCGTGTTGCGCGTCGCGCCAGGGCAAACCCGAACGCTCTACACACCCTTTCGCGATGAGGTCGGCGAGCGGGTGAGTGCGCTGGACGTGATCGCGCCCGTTCCAGGCGACGATTACGCCGTCAACGACCGGCCCGACGGGCGCGGCTTCGACTACACGGGCAACCCGCACTTTGCGCTCGGCGCGACGATCGAGGCTACCCGCGCTGCCCTCACCCTGACCAACACGGCCATCGGGCCGCTCTACGTCACACGCCTGCAGGTGCGCGGAAGACCCATCCGCACCTACGACCCGCTCACCCTGGCCGTGAGCGACGTAGACAGTCAGACTCGCTACGGGCGGCAGGCGGTGACGCTCGACCTGCCCATGCAGCCCGATCCGGTCTTCGGGCAGGCGTATGCCGAATATCTGGTGGGGCGCTACAAGACTCCCGTCCTGGCCGCGACGCGCCTGCGCATCCGCGACCGCGCCCGGCTGGGCGGCGCGGACGTGTTCGGCGTAGGGCTGATGGACAAGGTCATCGTCTGCGATCCGGCTTCCGGGCTGGCGGCGGCGCACTGGGTGCGCGCCATTGCCTATGAGGTGACGACGCAGGGGTACACCGTCACTCTGTATCTGGAACGCGCCGACGACCGGCGCTATGGCCTGCTGGATCGCGTTGGCTATGCCGAGTTGGGGACGAACACGAGGTTGGGGCTATGAATTGGACGATTCCCAAAACCTGGCAGGTGGACGAACTGCTGACCGCCGCCGATCTCAACACACACCTGCGCGACAACCTCAACGCGCTCAAAGCGCCGCCGACTCATGCCATCTGGCGCGACAACGGCGCGGCCTACAGCACGACCTCGACTGTCTTCGTGCCGGTGGACAGCACCAACCTAAAAGCGACTCTGACTACCAACGGCGGGGATGTGCTGGTGTGGTTCTGGGGCGTGTTTCATGGCGATCAGGTCGGGCGGCGCGTCTCGCTGGATATTCGCGTGGATGGCACGGGACGGCTGGCCGCGGCCTACAACGGCGGGCTGTTGACGCACCGACTGAGCACGACCATCGGCGAGGAGGTGGTGATGGGGCCGGTGCTGATCAGCGGACTGAGCGCCGGTGAGCACACCTTCGAGCTGCTGTGGAAGGCCAGCGACGGTGTGATCAGCCTGCATTCAGATTCCGACGCGACCAACGACTACGACGAAGTGCCCGCCGTGCTGGTGGCGCGAGAGGTGAGTTGATCTGAAGCGCGAAACGCGGCTTGCGGATGGCGCATTGATCAATCCGCAATCCGCAATTCGCAATCTCAGCAAGGAGGTGAGGGAATGGCGGGGATGATCGATCTGGCCTTTGAGCGACAGGGCGTCAACCTGGCGCTGCTACACCAGGAATTGGCGGCGGCGCTCGGCGTGAAGCTGGTCGGGCTGAGCCAGAACGGGCGCACCGTGCGCGTGCACCTGCTGGACTCCAGCACGCCCGACGAGCGCAAGGCGGTGGCGGAGATCGTGGCGCGGCACGACGGCAGCCGCTGCACCGCCGCGCAGCAGGCCGAGCGCGAACGCCGCGTCGCGCTCGAAGCGTTGCAGAAGCCCTGGGCGCAGTGGTCCGCCGCCGACAAAGACGCCCTGCTGCGCCTGCTGGCGGGTGAACTGGGCCTGGCCGTTTCGTAATTGCGGATTGCGAATTGCGGATTGCGAAATCTGCTGTTCGTGATTCGCAAGCGCCCGATGCACATGGCGCGGAAGGAGGAGATAGATGGACACGTGGATCGCGGGCGAGATGCTCACCGTGTGGGCGTTGCTGGGGGCACTGCTCGGCACACTGCTACTGATCGCGGGGTCGCTGTGGGCGGGGGCACGGGTCACCGAGCAGGCGCGGGCGCTCTGGCGGACCTTGCGCGGACACCGCGCCGGGGTGATCGCAGCGGTAGACGAGACAAGCGATCCGCTGATCGTGCAGCTTGCCCGTCTGACGACGATCCCGCCCGCGGTGTGGGCGGCGTTCCTGCCCGCGTTTCTGGCAGCGCTGGCGGAAGGGCTGGATCGGGCGTTCGGGCAGAACGGCGAAGCAGCACAGTGAGGCGCTGACGGAGCAGGGGCGTGCACCATACGCCCCTGCGCGCGTCTTGCCCGCTCACTCTTCCAGGCCGGCCATGGCCCGCCCAGCCGTCAGCAGCGCCTTGACCATCCCCGCGTCGCGCGCCTCGGCATAGACGCGCAACACCGGCTCGGTGCCGCTGGGCCGGATGAGCAACCAGCTATCGTCGGCCAGCACGAACTTGATCCCGTCGAAGGTCAACACCTCGCGCACCGTCTCGCCGGCCATGCTGGCGGGCGCGGCAGCGTGCAGCCGCTCGACCATCTCTTTTTTGGGGACGGGCTTCTTCAGGGCGAAGTCGGTGCGGTCGTAGCAGGTCGGGCCGAACTCGCGCTGCAGGTCGGCGACGATCTCCTTGAGCGGCGCTTTGGCGTCGGCCATGATCTCCAGCAGCAACAGCCCCATGAGAATCCCGTCGCCTTCGGGGATATGCCCCTTGATGCTCATCCCGCCGGATTCCTCGCCGCCGATGAGCACGTCGCCGTGCAGCATGTGATCGGCGATGTGATTGAAGCCGACGGGCGTCTCGTGCACGGTCAGACCATAGCGAGCGGCGATGCGGTTGATCATCATGGTTGTGCTCACCGTCTTGACCACATCGCCGCGCCAGCCGCGCCGTTCGGCCAGGTAGCGCAGCGCCAGCGACATGATGGTATGTGGGTCAATGAAGTTGCCGTCGCCGTCCATCGCGCCCACGCGATCGGCATCGCCGTCGGTGGCGATGCCTACGTCGGCGTGCACCGAGTTGATCGTCGCCGCCATCATGTCCAGGTACTTGCGGATCGGTTCGGGGTGAATGCCGCCGAAGCCGGGGTTCATCTCGCCGCGGATCTCGTGCACCTTGCAGCGCGTGCGCGACAGAATGGCGCGAATCGCCGTGCGTCCGGAGCCATACATGGGGTCGGCGACGATGGTCAATTCGCCCTGCGAGATTTTGTCTATGTCCACCAGCGTTTCCAGGTGCTCGTAATAGGTGTTGGTGGGGTTGAAACGGCGGATCAATCCTTCCTCGATGGCGCGTTCATAGTCCATCAGGTTCGGGCCGCGCCCCTCGCGCTGCGCCAGTTCCAGGAAGCGCTCGACTTCGGCGCACTGTTCGGGCAGGGCCGACCCGCCATAGGACGCCTTCAGCTTGAAGCCGTTGTAGCGCGGCGGGTTGTGCGAGGCGGTGATCACTACCCCTGCCGTCGCCTTCTTGTGCACGATGTTGTAGCTGATGGCCGGGGTCGGGGCGTCGGTGCGCGCCAGCCAGGTGACGATGCCGTTGGCGGCCAGCACCCGCGCCGTCTCGATGGCGAAGCGGTCCGATAGAAAGCGTGTGTCGAAGCCGACCACCATCTCCGGCGGCGCTGAGGTGCCGTTGGCCGCTACTTCTTTGGTGATGTAATCGGCGACAGCCTGTGCCACGCGCCGCAGATTGCCGAAGGTGAAGGTCTCGGCGATGACCGCACGCCAGCCATCGGTGCCAAAACGAATCGTCATATCCAATGCCCTCGTGAATTCATACTGAGTGGTAAGTCGCTCTTGATTGCGGACTGTAGCACAGCCAGGCAGACGGCGCAAGTGGTGGAGAGCGGTCGAGCGATCACTCAGCGGCGACCCAGCCAATGTGCCCTGGCCTCGCCTTTGCCGTTAGCTGAAAGCTGATTGCCTTTCTTTACTCCTTTTTGCGCACTTTTTATGATCATACGTGATATGATGTTACTGAAGGAAAGCGATCAGTTTGGAGCACAGGAAGGAAAAGAGATTATGCGACGCAGGCATGTTTTATCGCTGGCGTGGGGGTTGGTGTTGGCCGTCACGCTGCTGACGGGCGCTGCCGGGCCAGGCCGCGCCCAGGGCGGGGTGACGCTGACCCTCTTCCCCGCCGAGGTGGGCGTGGCGGAGACGGCAGTGGTCGAGGGGCGCATTGCCTGTCCGGCGGGTAGTTGCATGAGCTTCGACCTTGTCTTGCGCTTCGACCGCTCGATCGTGCGGGTGTGGGATGCTGCCATCGGGCCGTACCTGGGGACGCAGGTCTTCGAGCGCCAGAAACTGGTAGACAACGCGGCGGGTGAGGTACGGCTGTCGTTCGAGGCGATGGGCACGCCCCCCGGCACCGACGACCTGCTCTTTTCGCTGCAAGTCGGCGGGCTGATCCCCGGCACGGCAGCTTTCAACGTGGAATCATTGCAAATCGCCGACGCCAACGGCATTCTGCTGGCGGCGACAGGACAGGGCACTCAGGTGACTGTCTTCGAGACGGGCAAGATCGCCTTCTTCTCCCCGCCCGTCAACGAGTGGGAAGTGGCCTTCACCTCCGAGCGCGACGGCAACCCCGAAATCTACGTGATCAAAGGCGATGGCACCAACCCGCGCCGCCTGACAGACGAGTCGGCGCTGGACGGCAGCCCGGCCTGGTCGCCGGATGGCTCACGGCTGGCCTTTCATTCTGCCCGCGACGGCAACCTGGAAATCTACCTGATGAATCCGGACGGCAGCGGCGTGCAGCGCCTGACCGACCATCCGGCGTCCGATAGCGATCCGGCCTGGTCACCGGACGGGACGCGGCTGGCCTTCGTGTCCGACCGCGACGGCAACCCCGAAATCTATGTGATGAATGCCGACGGGAGCAACGTGCAGCGCCTGACCAACGACCCGTCTACCGACACGCAACCGGTCTGGTCGCCCGATGGGCAACTGATCGCGTTCGTCACGGCGCGCGCGGGCGTGGCGGAAGTCTACATCATGAATGCGGACGGCAGCAGCCCCCGCCGTCTGACGCCCGACCTGTTCGGCGCGAACGGCTGGTATCCGGCCTGGTCGCCCAATGGCCTGCTGCTCACCTTCATCTCGGAGCGCGACGGGCAGGCCGACATCTACCGCATGACCAAAGAGGCCACCGACATCCGCCGGCTGACCCCCGAAAGCGATCGCCTGACCAGTACCGACTGGTCGCCGGATGGAGGATGGATCGCGCTCATGTCCGGGCGCAGCGGCTACGCCAACCTGTTCGTGATGGACGCCGAAGGGCGCTACCTGTTCCGCCTGACCGACGAGGAGTCCGAGAACTACGATCCCGACTGGCGACCGGTGTTCCAGCCGCTGCCCGCCGTGTGCAAGGTGCGCACGCAGTGGGAACTGTTCGCGCGGGTGCGCGTGGGGCCGGGCATCAACCGCAGCGCGTTCGCCTTCCTGCCCGCCAACCAGGACTTCACGGTTGAGGGGCAGGCGCTGGATAGTGAGGGTAAGGTCTGGTGGAAGCTGGACAAGAACGAAATCCCCGGCGGTGAGATGGCGCTGTCGCTGTGGGTGGCCGAAGAAGACGTCGAGGAGATCGGCAATTGCCTGGGCGTGCCGCAGGCCGAAATCCCCCCGATCATCCCAGGCGGGCCGCCTCCTGGTCAGCCCGGCGGTGGGCCGACGCCGCCGCCTGGCTGGGGGCCGTGCGGCTCGTGCAGCACCTGTGGGCATCCGGCCAGCGAATGTGTGACCTCACCGACTGGCGAGTGCCTGTGGGATCCCAAGACGTGCGCGCCGCCGCCAGTCATCACGCCCCAGGATGGCGGGCAGTGCTACACGCTGACGGTGCAGCTAGACGCACAGCCTTATTGCTACGCAACTTATACCATCCGCCAGCAGCCTAACTGTGATGGACAATGGTTGCCCGGCAGTTCGGTGACGATCGTTGCGTCGGTGCCCCCTGGTTCGAATTGCTATTTCCTCTCCTGGTCTGGGACATGCCCTGGCGCTTCGGGTACCAGTAGCTCGATCACAGTGACGATGAATTCGAGCTGTACCGCAATTGCCCACTTCTACCCCTAGTTCGCTGTAAGGAGAAATTGGACATACGGACGAGTAGGGGCGTAGCACATACGCCCCTACCGTTTCGTCTCGCTCTACGGGCGCTCCGCGCTCTAGCTCTCCCCCACGGTTACCGTCACCTCGCGCGTCTGGCCGGAGATATCGCTCACCGTCAGGGTCACCGTGTCGCCGGGGAGCGTGTGTCTTTCCAGGTAGAGCGTCAGATCGTCGCGGGTGTGCACTTCCTCGCCGTTGATGGTCAGGATGATATCGCCACCGACGAAAACGGTGCGGAAACCCTGTCGCTGCACTTCGGCGGCCTGCAAACCGGCTTTGCCTGCCGGGCCGTTGGGGTCGAGCGCCACGATCAGCAGGCCGCGCTGCGGACCGCTCGCCGCCGGGCGCACCTCGTAGCCCAGTTCGCGCACCTGCACGCGCAGCGACGGATGCCGGTAGCGACCATAGGCGATCAGATCGGGCACGACGCGCTGCACCACGCTGATCGGCACGGCGAAGCCGATCCCCACCGATCCGCCGGACGGCGACTGAATGGCCGTGTTGACGCCGATCACTTCCCCGCGCGAGTTGAGCAGCGGCCCGCCGGAGTTGCCGGGGTTGATGGCGGCGTCGGTCTGAATGGCGTTGCCGATGACCGAGCCGCTCTCGGACTCGATGGTGCGGTCGAGGGCGCTGATCACGCCGGTGGTCAGCGTGCGATCCAGCCCGAAGGGGTTGCCGATGGCCAGCACCAGTTGCCCCACGCGCAGCGAATCCGCGTTGCCCAGTGGCAATGGCGCGGCGCGCACCTGCGCCGGGTCAACGTGCAGCACGGCCAGGTCGTAGTAGGCGTCGGTGCCGACGACTTCGGCGGAGAGCACCGTCCCGTCGGCCAGCACGACCTCGATCTCCTGCGCATCCTCGATCACGTGATTGTTGGTGACGATGTGCCCTCGCGCGTCGTAGAGGAAGCCGGAGCCGGTGCCTTCCTGCGGCACCACGCCGCGCCAGAAGTCCCATACCTGGGTGCGGCTGGTGATGTGCACCACCGACGGCCCGGCGTTCTCGTAGATGTAGCTGACGACCGTTTCCTGGGCATCCAGGATGGACAGAGCGTCGGCGGGCGGCGGGGCCAGGGTGGGCGCGGGGATGGGCGTCGTCTCCTGGGACGAACCGATCCCGTTGGGCAGGCTCAGCAAGAATCCGGCGACGAAGCCCAGCCCCAGCCCGATCAGCGCCATGAAAACGCTCAGCGGCAACAGATGGCGGCGGCGCATGGCGGCGTCCTTTCGCTCTCAGACCCATGTATGGCCCGACTCTAGCGCGCGGCGTGCGGCGGGGCAAGTCGCCTGCGCAGGCGGAGTCGATGGAGACTGGGAGGGATGCAAACTGCGCCGAAGCCCACTCACGCCCGCGCGAAGGCATACTGATGCACGACTACCTGCCCATCGAAGTAGTGCACCACGCTGTAGGCCGGCGGGTAGTCCGGATCGAGCGCGGGGGTGTGTTCCCATAGATGCCAGGTGTAGCCTGCGACGGTGCTCGGCCCGCAGAAGTAGGTGATGCCCTGGCGCGTGATCTGAGCGCTGCGGTGCAGGTGCCCGCAGAAGACGCCGCGCAGGCGGCCCTGGGCAGGGCGCAACGCCGCCTGTAACTCTTCCCCGTTGACCAGGGGCATGTGCTGGTCGAGCCAGGGCGATCCCATCGGGAAGGGCGGATAGTGCAGCAACACGGTCAACGGCGGGCCGTCTGCGTCCGCCTCGGCGCGGACGCGGGCCAGTTGTGCCGCGCTGAGCTTGCCCAGCGGGTCGCGCACTTCGGGCGACCAGCCGTCGAGCACCAGGAAACGCTCGCCCTTCACCTCGAAGACGTAGTCCAGCGGCGCGTCTGGGTCGCCGTTGGGGGCGTATGGCGCGTCGAGCATCTTGCGCAGCAGGGCGCGGTCGTCGTGATTGCCGTTGACCAGGTAGAACGGGACGCGCAGCCGTCCCAATAGCTCGGCGGCCAGTTCGTAAGACTCGGCGCTGCGGTCGTTGGAGAGATCGCCGGTATGCACCACGAAGTCGGGCGGCTGCGGCATGGCGTTGATCAGGTCAATGGCCCGCGCCAGCGTCCGGTAGGGCTGATGGCCGTAGTAGCTGAAATCGCGCGTCGGGCCAAGGTGCGAATCGGTAATCTGCACAAAGGTCAGGTGTGGGTGCATGGCCTACTCGTCGGTTGAGCAAAAGGGTTTGCCAGGGGCGAACTGTAACGCAGGCCAACCCCTGGCGCAAGCCGCATCAAACCCGGGGCGCATTCGGCCTGCGAGCGACAGGGTGATGGCATCAAAGGCGCTCGCCGCTTTACCTCCCCCCAGCCTCGCTGCGCCCGGCAACGAGGCGCGTCAGTGCCGAGCGGGGGTGAGGTAAAGTCAAGGGCAACTTTCCGTTCCAGATTCTCTCAATACCTTTCCGCCCCTGAACCATACCCAGAGAAGGGGAATGCACCCCGAACCCGATCCGTGCCCTACATATAGCGTGCTGCCGACATGCCCGCGATGGAGATGATCAGCAACAACGTGCTGATGCGGGCGCTGCTCGCCCCGCGCTGACCCAGGGCCTGCAACTGCGCCAGTTGACCTTCGGTGGGCGGGCTGCCCTGCGCCTCGATGGCTCTGATCAGCGCTGCCGATTTCCGAAAGGTGACGTTGGTCGTGCCCAGCCCATGCCCAAAGGCCAGCAGCCCGGCCAGCGCGCCGATGCTGAGCACGATCCCGCCGTCCGACGAGAGCCAGTCGCTGTTGAAGTGGTCCGACACGCGCACAAACAGCAGCACGCCAGCTACCGTCGTCAACAGCGAAGCGATGGGCATGACGGTGATGAAGCGCGATCTGGCGATGAACACCTGGCGGAAGCGGTTGCCTTCCTGACCCATGGCGTTGAGGGCGGGCATGAGCACCAGCAGCAGGAAGAAGGCTGCCCCGGCCCAGAAGATGCCCGCGAAGATGTGTATCAGCCGTAAGACGATCATGACGATATCCATACGAGCCTCCTTGGGTGACGATGCAGTTACAGGGTGAGCAGGTAGGCGATCAGGTCGGCCACATCCTGGGCCGACAGCTTGCTGGCATAGTTGCCGGGCATGACGTTGGAATAGCCGCGCACGATGTGCCTGGCCGGACGCAGGATGCTATAGAATGTGTATTCCTCGGCGGACTGTCCTTTGACGCGCGTCCCCGCCAGCGCGCCATAGCCGTTGAGAGGCGGGCCGGCGGCTGCCGCGCCGTCGAGGGTGTGACAGTTGGCGCAGGGGGCCGCTCCGTGAATGGACTGGTTGAAGAGCACCTGACCGCGTCCCGCATCGCCGGGAGGCAGGTCACTCAGGGAATAGGGCAGGTCTTCGGGCGCACAGCCCCACACACCGCTGAGGATCAATGCCAGCAGAATCAGTCGTGCGATCGGAGAGTTTCTCATCTTTCGTCAATTTTGCTATTATAATAACTGTTATGGGATTATAATCGGCCTTTTTCTTCTGTCAAGGAGCAAGAATAAGGCAGGAACCCCTTTGCAGGCAGGACGGCGAAAGGCGGC
>FWPU01010871.1_pt1 | contig 13160 bp, 10 predicted proteins | sample 2228361 | NCBI WGS metagenome assembly FWPU01 (sample SAMEA103939777, study PRJEB20133) | metagenome | reverse complement strand
AGGCGTCCTCGCCGTCGGGCGGGGCGAGGACGCCCCGCTTTAGCGTTTTCCGGATAGGCACTTAGTGCCCATCCGGAAACCGCTCAGGAGGGGCGTCCGCGCCCCGGGGTGCGCGACGGCATGGCCGTCGCGCGAGGACGCCGTCGGATAGCGGGGTTTCCGGATAGGTTCTTAGCCATATGCCTAGAGATAGCCGGGTTCGAAGGGTGTATTTTGAAAAAGACGACGTACTACATCTGGCCATCTCAGAGGCAGAAGCCGGTAGCGTTGAACTCAGGCCAAAGATCACGGTAGAGCTTATGCCTACATGGGGTGCTTTTCCAAGGGAGCATCGGAACTCAGCGTGAACGCCTTTGCTTCCCAGATTCGCTGTCACATTCTCGGAGCAAGAGCAATTACCCTGAGGAAAGCATGCAGATGGTCATCCTACCACTGAACCTGACTGTCCTGTTGCCGCAGATCATCGTGGCGGCCACGGCTATGGTCGTGTTGCTGGCCGATGTTTTTACGCCGGCCGGCGAGAAGCGCTGGCTGGCCTATCTGAGCCTGGCAGGGGTGATAGTCGCCGGGCTGGCTACCATTAGCCTGTGGGGGCAGCCGGGAGCCGACTTCCAGGGCATGGCCGTCCTGGACAGCTTCGCCCTGTTCCTGGACCTGCTGTTCTTGGGCATCGCGGCCCTGGTCCTGCTGCTGTCCGCCGGCTACCTCACAGAGCAGGGCCTGGAGCGCGGGGAGTACTATGCGCTGCTCCTCCTGGCCACGGCCGGCATGATGCTCCTGGGAACCGCTACCGACCTCATCACCCTATTCCTGGGGCTGGAGACCTTCTCCCTGGCCCTCTACGTCCTGGCCGGGTTCGCCCGGCCCCGGCTGGAGTCCCAGGAGTCCGCCCTCAAGTACTTCCTCCTGGGCGCCTTCGCCTCAGGCTTCCTGCTGTACGGCATCGCCCTGACCTACGGGGCGACCGGCAGCACCAACCTGGCGCGCATTGGGGCCTTCCTGGGGGCCGGCCACGGCCTGGGCGACCCTATGCTACTTCTGGGCCTGGGGCTGATCCTGGTAGGCTTCGGGTTCAAGATCGCCATGGCGCCCTTCCACATGTGGACCCCGGACGTGTATGAGGGTGCTCCCACCTCGGTCACCGCTTTCATGGCTGCGGCTACCAAGACCGCCGGTTTCGCAGCCCTGCTCCGCGTCTTGTTGGCGGCCTTCCCGGCCCTGGAGGGGCAGTGGGTGCCCCTACTGGCAGTCCTGTCGGTCATCACCATGACCGTGGGCAACGTGGTGGCCATCGTGCAGGGGAACATCAAGCGCATGCTGGCCTACTCCAGCATCGCCCACGCCGGCTACGTGCTTATCGCAGTGGTGGCCGGAGGCCGCACCCCCACTCTGCCCTCCGTTCCCCCCAACTTTGGGGGGCCAGGGGGGCAGGGGGTTTGGGAGGGGGTTAGCGCCGCCCTCTTCTACCTGGTGGTCTACGCTCTGATGACTCTGGGGGCCTTTGGAGTAGTCATCGCCCTGAGCCGCGAGGGGCGCGAGGTGGTGCAGATAGACGACTATGTGGGCCTGTCGCAGACTAACCCCTGGCTGGCGGCGGCCATGGCTGTGTTCATGTTGTCCCTGGCGGGCTTCCCGCCCACAGCCGGCTTTGTCGGCAAGTTCTATCTCTTCAGCACGGCGGTACGAGCCGGCCTAGCCTGGCTCGCCTTGCTGGGCGTGCTCAACTCCGTCCTGTCCGTGTACTACTACGCGCGGGTCGTGGTGCTGATGTACATGCACCCGCCGGCTGAGGGCCGGCCCGTGGCTGCGTCCAAACTGTCGGCATTGGTGAGCGTAGCGCTGGCACTAGCCCTGCTGGGGACCCTGGGCTTTGGGGTCTTCCCGGCCGGGCTCATCGGGCTGGCAAGGGCTTCGATCCCGGCGATGATGTAATCCGGCAAATTGTTACGCGATCATGTATTCCCCCTGCCCCTCGTAGGGGGGAACGAACCCTCTCCCCCTACAAGGGCGAGGGCTGGAGAGGGGGGTGGGGTCTGTTCGAAAGCCAAGTCTCACCCCCAATCCCCTCCCTCAGGGAGGGGGAGCTCCCCCCTTTAAGGGCCAGGCCGGATGAGGGTGGGCTTTGCCTGAGCCGAGGGAACACCCTCCCCTCAATCTTTATCTCACGGTAAAGGATGAACGAGGACGAAAGGGGCAATGAAACCATGAGCGAACCCATCCGCGAAACCTTCTGGAACATCCCGTTGTGGGCAGAGGTACTCATGTACCTCATCCTGGTCGGCCTGGCGCTGCCGGCCTTCTTCTACCAGATCTGCCGCCGCATCCAAATGTGGCGAGAGGGCCAGCCTGTGGCCCGGTTCGACCGGCCGGGCGAGCGCTTCATGCGCGTCCTGAAGTACGCCATCGCTCAACTACGGATACTGACCCAGAAGTTCTCCGGCCTGATGCACCTGGGGATCTTCTGGGGGATGGTTTTCTTGTTCATCGGCACGACCGTGGTGTTCCTTGACTGGGACGTCACGCGGCTGCTCTTTGGGCTGCGGTTCCTGCGCGGCACTTTCTACCTGGGCTTTGAGGCCGTGCTGGACCTCTTTGGACTTTTCTTGACCATCGGCTTGCTGATGGCGCTGTACCGACGGTACGTGGGGCGCTGGGAGCGGCTGGGGAACGAGCGCGCTTTCGCCTTCACCTTGGTCACCCTGTTGGTGATCAACGTGACCGGCTTCATGCTGGAAGGCTTCCGCCTGGCGGTGCAGAACCCGGCTTGGGCTCCCTGGTCGCCCATCGGCCTGATCATCGCCAACTGGGTGGCACCGCTGGGAGAGGCCACGCTGCGGACCTGGCACTTGTGGACCTGGCTGTTCCACTTCGCCCTGGTGGGTGCGTTCATCGTGGCGCTGCCTCAGACCAACCTGTTGCATCTGGTGACCACGCCCCTCAACATCTTCTTCGACCGGCTGGAGCCGGCGCCCGGCATCCTCACGCCCATCAACCTGGAGGAGGCCGAGTTTTTCGGCGTGGGCCAGACGCACGAGTTCACCTGGAAGCAGCGTCTGGGGTTCGACTCGTGCACCTACTGTGGACGTTGCCAGGCGGTCTGCCCAGCTTACCAGGCCGGCACCCTCCTCTCGCCCAAGAACGTCATCGTCAAGCTGGGGGATCACATGAACGCCCTGGCGGCCGGCAAGTTCAAGGACGGCGACGTCCCGGCCCTCCACGGCGACGTCATCCAGGCGGACGAGCTGTGGGCCTGCACCACCTGCGCGGCTTGCATCCACGAGTGCCCGGTCTTCATCGAGATACTGGAGGACATCGTGGACCTGCGCCGTTACCTGGCGCTGAGCGAGGGGGCCTTGCCGGCTACGGCTGCCCAGAGCCTGCAGATGATCCAGCGCCAGGGCAATCCCTTCGGCTACCCGGCAGCTGAGCGCACCAAGTGGGCGGAGGAAGAGGGGGTAGAGATCGCCCGGCCGGGCGAGGAGTACGAGTACCTCTACTGGGTGGGGTGTTCCGCGGCCTACGACGTCCGCAACCAGAAAATCGCCCGCGCCATCGCCAAGATCCTGAAGGCGGCCGGGGTGCCCTTTGCGGTGATGGCCGAGGAGCAGTGCTCGTGCGACGGTGCCCGCCGGCTGGGCGAGGAATACCTCTTCCAGACCGTGGCCGAGACGAACATCGAGAACCTCAAGCGCTACAACTTCCGACGCATCATCACCGGCTGCCCCCACTGCTACAACGTGCTCAAGAACGAATATCCCCAGTTCGGCGGTGACTTCGACGTGCGGCACCACACCGAGGTCATCGCTGAACTGCTGCGCGAGGGCCGTCTCCGGGTCAAGAACGGTGCGGCCCGCAAGATCGCCTTCCACGACTCCTGCTACCTGGGCCGCTACAACGGCATCTACGACGCCCCGCGTGCCAACATCGCCGCGGTCTCAGGTACGCAACTGGTGGAGATGGAACGCTCACGGGAGAAGGGGCTGTGTTGCGGCGGCGGTGGCGGTCACATGTGGATGGAGATCGAAGGGGAAACGCGGGTGAACATGATCCGGCTGGAGGACGTGCTGGCGGTTCAGCCGGATGTGGCTGCTACTGCGTGTCCCTTCTGCCTGACCATGCTGGACGACGCCCGGAAGGTCAAAGGGGTGGAGGAGAAGCTTGACGTAAAGGACGTGGCCGAGCTGGTGGCCGAGGCCCTTGAGTAAGCAACGCCGGCCACAGCTTTGATGGGCCCTGCCACGCGCATCATCCCTGACGCCCTCTCAGAAACTCGGCTGGCGTTACCACGGTCAGAGAAGTCTTGTCCCTGAAATGGCGCGCGTTCCAGGTGACCAGGGCCTCTACGTCCGGGCCTCGTTCGGCCAGATCTAGCACCAGGGCATCACAAAGGCCATACCCTTGTCCTGCATGCGTGCCAGTGGGGCCTCGTGGATCTCCTGGCGGAAGAAGGTGAACGCGTCCAAGTCCCCGGGGTCGGGCCACAGGATGGTCAGCCCGTAGGCTGCTTGCAACTGCCGCCGGTTGACGCTTCTGGAGACGGACGTCTCGGTCATCTCGCCGGAGGACAACGTCGTCTTCAAGGCCATCCTACAGCGCGGCCCTGACCAGGGTAAGCACGACCTGGAGGACGTGCAGGCCATGGTGAGGCGGTTACGAGATGAGCTGGACCTGGACTACGTGCGGCGCCGGGCGAGGACCTGCGGCGCAGAGGAGCGCGTGTTGGCGTGCCTGGTGGCGCTGGAGTTGTGTTCGCGGAGCCCGGAAACGAACTGTGCGGATTAGCCCTAAGTGGAGCAAGCAGAGGTTTGTCTATTGTGACCCTGATGAGTATAATTGATTAGCGGTGCGGACAGCAGCCCGCAAGCACAGCGTGAACAAGTGCCACCTGTCACGGGTGGACCATCGAGAAGAGGAGCTTTTTCGATGTTTGGACGAGGTACAGGCGATGAAGGCGTGACCGAGGCCCAGGTGTTGGCAGCTCTGTCCCAGGTGCAGGAGCCAGAGCTGCACAGGGACCTGGTGACGCTCAACATGGTTCGGGACGTGAAGGTCGAGGATGGTAAGGTGACCTTCACCATTGTGCTCACCACCCCGGCATGCCCTCTGCGGCGTGACATCCAGGAGATGGCGGAGGCGGCGGTGCGGGCCATCCCGGGCGTCAAAGAGGTAGAGGTCAAGTGGGACTCTTCCGTGCCGCGGGACCGCCGGCTCACCGGCAAGCTGGACATAGGTGTGAGCAACGCTATCGCCGTGGGCAGCGGCAAGGGCGGAGTGGGCAAGACCACCGTGGCCGTGAACCTGGCAGTGAGTTTGGCGCTGGAAGGTGCCCGGGTGGGCCTTCTGGACGCCGATATCTACGGTCCCAACGTGCCCCTGATGATGGGCGTCAACGAGCGACCCCGTTCCGTGGACGGGAAGAAGATCCTGCCCCTGGAGCGCTTCGGCGTGAAGCTCATGTCCATGGGCTTCCTGATTGACGAGAAGACCCCTCTCATCTGGCGCGGCCCCATGATCCACGGTGCCCTGCGCCAGTTCCTCTCCGATGTGGACTGGGGGACCCTGGACTACCTGGTGGTGGACCTGCCCCCCGGCACAGGCGATGCCTCCCTGAGCCTGGCCCAGTCCATCCCGCTAACCGGAGCTGTGTTGGTGACAACCCCGCAGGCCGTGTCCGTGGCCGATGTGGTGAAAGGTGTGGTCATGTTCCAGCATCTGAAAGTGCCGGTGCTGGGCGTGGTGGAAAACATGAGCTACTTCGTGTGCAGCCACTGCGGGGAGCGCACGGACATCTTCGGTAGCGGCGGAGGGCGCCGGGTGAGTGCTGAGATGGAGGTGCCTTTCCTTGGCGAGGTCCCCATGGACCCCCAGGTCCGGGTGGGTGGTGACCAGGGGGAGCCGGTGGTCGTCGCCGCGCCCCATTCGCCAGCCGGCAAAGCCCTGCGCCAGATCGCCAGGGAGCTGGCAGCCAAGATCAGCGTCCAGAACATGGTCCGCCAGCGCATGGCGGCGTACTAGAGTAGAGAACACTAACCCCTGTTCTCTGTTCTGTGTTCTCTCTCGTTTTATGCCTATGCAAGTCACGGTCACAGTCTTTGGGGAACTGCGCAGATACCTAGCCGACAGCGACACCATCCAGGTCGAGGTGCCGGAGGAGGCTACCGTGGCCGACGTCCTGGCGCACCTGGGCGTGCCGGCCGACCAGGTGTGGATGAGCGCGGTGAACGACTTGGTGGTGGAAGCGGATCACCCTCTCACGGACGGAGACCGCCTGGAGGTATTTCACCCTGTAGGTGGGGGTCAGGAGGCCGAGAGGCCGTGAGTGGCGCTGCACCTAATTCGACATCGTTTAGATTGAACGGATGTTCGGCCTCTCAGGCTGTTCAACCCATCATTGCCAGCTGCACCGTCCCCTGTGCCACGCCAGTCTCCCCTGTGCCAGGGACTGGCGCGGCACGGGGCTCCATGGCGCATTCGCCCCACTCGTTGTGGAAGAAACAGTCTTGCTCGTCATTCTGAGGGGAGCGGTCTCCAACTTTCCGAGCGCAGTGGTGAAAAGGGAGCGACGCCCGTCCTGAGGCCTCCGCCGAGGCGTCGGCTGAGGCGCGCAGTCCAAGGGTGATCTCCGCCCTTGGCGAAACCGTCCTTCGGCGCTTCTATCAGTCGGCGAAGGCGGACTTTGCCGGGTGTAGCCCGCCAATTCATTTGCCGGGGTTTGAAATTGTCAAGTCCAATGTGGAAAAGCCGATTCGTTTATTCGTTTCCCGACTCGTTGACAGCAGGCTGCCCACGATGAGGAGGTTCGTATGCCTTACGGATACACAGGTCGCGTCCTGCGTGTGGACTTGACCACCCGGAAGATCGAGACCGAGGAGCCGGACGACCACTTCTATCGCCAACACGTGGGCGGGCGTGGGGTGGTCGCCTGGTACCTGCTCAACGAGATGTCCCCGGGCGCCGATCCGTTGGGGCCTGACAACGTGTTGGTTTTCGCCCCTGGCGTGATCACCGGGATTCACCTGTCCGGCCAGGGCCGCAACGGCGTGGGGGCCAAGTCGCCGCTAACGGGCGGGTTTGGCAACGCCGAAGGTGGCGGCTATTGGGGTGCCGAGTTAAAGCGCGCCGGCTACGACGCCATCGTGGTCCGAGGTGTGGCCGACAGCCCGGTCTACCTGTGGGTCACCCCGGACGGGGCAGAGATTCGCAATGCCGGTCACCTCTGGGGACTGACCGTGGGCGACGCCGAGGATGCGCTGTGGGCCGAACTGGGCGATGACCGGGTGAGGACGGCCCTCATCGGGCCGGCCGGCGAGCGCCTGGTGCGCTACGCCTGTGTGGTCAACGACCGCACCCACTTCGCCGGGCGCACCGGCCTGGGCGCCGTGATGGGGTCGAAGCGGCTGAAGGCCGTGGCCGTGCGGGCAGAGCACGGACCGGGCCGGATGCGTGTGGCCGATCCGGAGGGGGTCCGGGCCATCGCTCGCTGGATGGGGAGCCACCTGGAGCTGGTGCACGGCTTGCACGATACAGGCACCGCCGGTGGCGTCCGCTATCTGAGCAAGACGGGTGGCCTCCCCACCTACAACTTCCAGGCCGGCTCCATGCCCACCCACGAGAAGATAGACGGGCGCACCATGCGTGACACCATCCTGGTCAAGCGCGACACGTGCGACTCTTGCGTGGTGCGCTGCAAGCGCGTGGTGGAAGCCAGCGAGCCCTGGAAGGTGGACCGGCGCTACGGCGGTCCAGAGTACGAGACCGTCGCCGCCCTGGGTTCCCTCAACGGGGTGGATGACCTCATCGCAGTGGCCAAAGGCAACCAGTTGTGCGCGGCGTACGGGCTGGACACCATCTCGACGGGAGCTGCCATCGCCTTCGCCCTGGAAGCCTTTGATCGCGGGCTGCTGACCACGGCGGACACCGATGGACTGCAGTTGCGCTGGGGCGACCCGGGGGTGATGCTGACGCTAGTGGAGCGGATCGCCCGGCGTGAGGGCATCGGCAACCTGTTGGCGGAGGGTGTGGCGCGGGCGGCCCGCCGGCTCGGCCCCGTAGCCGAGGAAATCGCCCTCCACGTCAAGGGGCAGGAAGTTCCCATGCACGATCCGCGCATCAAGCACTCCCTGGGCGTGGGTTATGCCATCTCGCCCACGGGCGCCGATCACATGCACAACATGCACGACACGATGTACACCCGTGAAGGTCGGTCACTTGACGACATCTGCGCCTTTGGCGACTTCCGCCCGCTACCCTTCAATGACCTGAGCGAGGAGAAGATGCGCCTATTCCACGTCCATGTGAACTGGCGCCACTTCTTGGACTGTGCCGTGATGTGCCATTTCCTGCCGTACAGCCCGGTGCAGATGGTGGAGATAGTGAATGCGGCGACAGGGTGGGACGCCGACCTGGAGGAGTTGCTGACGGTGGGAGTACGCGCGGCGACCATGGCGCGCCTCTTCAACCTGCGCGAAGGCTTTGGCGCGGAGGACGACGGGCTCCCGCGCCGCTTCTTCGAGAAGTACAGGCGCCAGACCGAAGGTGACGGCGTTCCGCTGGACCCGGCCTCCTTCGAAGCCGCGCGCAAGATGTACTATCGGAACATGGGGTGGAATGAGAGGGGGGTGCCGACAGCTCAGCAGTTGGCAGCGCTAGGAATCGAAGACAACTTTGGGACTCCCTAGGGCACGTTGGCCGAGACTTTGGCCTCAGATGGTCGGCTACCCGTGAGCTGCGGCAGCCTCGAGCCATGTTGAGGACGACAACAGAGCGGTCTACCTGCTGATCAGAAGGAAATGGCGGGTAGGCGGCTATGTCAGTTGGCCTTGCCGGTCATTAGGAGGGAATGAGTGGCCGGTGAGAGATGATTTGCCGCTTAGAGGTGAGCTATCATGGATCCAGAAGCCAAGAAGAAAGCACTACGGATGTTCACTTACGGCTTGTACGTGGTCACGGCGGCGGATGGTGGCAACGTGGCCGCCGGCACGGTCACCTGGCTGTCGCAAGCGTCCTTCACCCCACCACTGGTGATGGTGGCGCTCAAGGTGGACAGCAGCCTGTACGACATCCAGAAACGCAGCGGCGCCTTTGGGGTCAACATCCTGGGCGAGGGTCAGGAAGAGATGGCCCAGGCGTTCTTCGGACGCACGGTGCGCGAGGACAACCGGCTCAATGGCTATGCCTTCGAGACGGGCGAGACCGGGTCGCTGCTGCTGCTGGATGCGCCGGCTTTCGTGGAGTGCAGGGAAATCGGGCGCGTGGAGCGCGGCGATCACACCGTGGTGGTGGCGGAGGTGGTGAACGCCGGCGTGCGGCGCGAAGCCAGGCCCCTGGCGCTCTCCGATACCCCGTGGAGCTACGGCGGATAGGGCTGATGTGAACGACAGAATCCTCGTCCATGGCATCCAGTTCTTCGGCTACCACGGCGTCTCGCCGGAGGAGCGCCGGGTGGGCGGGCGCTACGTGGTGGATGTGGCTCTGGAGTGCGACCTGGGGCCGGCGGCCGCCAGCGACCGCATCGAGGATACGGTCAGCTACTCGGACGTCTACCGGCTGGTGGTGGAGATCGGCCAGGGGCAACAGTTCAAGCTCATCGAGACCCTGGCCGAGACCATGGCTCAAACCATCCTGGAACGTTTCCCTCGCGTCGGGGCCGTGCAGGTGCGCGTCAAGAAGCAGCCGCCCCCCACCGCCGGCATTCTCGACTACGCCGGCGTCGAAATCTACCGCCGGCGCCTGTGATGCCCTGGGCGTGAGTTGAAGGACGCTGGGACCGGGCCAGAGTACACCCCTTGTCTCCAGCCCAGGCAGGTCACCATAAGTTCCTTGAACTTTTCCACTGCTACAAAGGGGCCTCCCGCCCACGGCTACAAAGGGGCGTCCCCGCCCCGTTTTCAGGGTCAAACAACCACCCGACAGGGCAAGCCTGTGCGTCCCACAGACGCGGACGCCCCTTGATAGCCGTTTTGACGCGAGAGGAAAGTCCAAAGAACTTTTGGCAAGTTTTAGACAGGAGAACTTTCTGATGGACTCTTGGTTTGACATTTGAGCCAGAATGGATAAGATTAATTCTGCGTGAGTGAATCGTTTTTTTGAGGTTTGTAGCTTCTCCGCTGGCTTGATGCCGGGACAGGCTGGCACGAGCCAGAGTGTGCAGTTTGTAGCGCTCCGAGCGCTTGAGTTGAGGAGGTTAAGCATGACAGATTTCACCATCAAGATGGGCGGTGAGGCCGGGCAGGGGGCCGAGTCCAGCGGCTCCGGGTTCACCAAAGCGATTGCGCGAGCTGGATTCCACGCCTTCGCCACCCAAAGCTTCATGTCTCGGATTCGCGGCGGCTACAACTTCTTCCAGCTGCGGGTCACCGATAGGCCCGTGTTCGGCCACCGCGATCAGGTTCACCTGATGCTGGCCCTCAACGAGCAGGCCGTGCACGAGCATCTGGACGAGATCGTGCCTGGCGGCGGTCTGATCTACGACCCCGATTGGCGCGTGGATCAGGAGCAGCTCAGCGGGCGCGACATCCGGCTCTTCGCCTACCCGCTGACCAAGACTGCCCGGGAGATCGGCGAGTCCTTCGGGATGGACTTGAGGCACGCGACCTTGATGATCAACACCGCCGGGCTGGGCATCGTGGCCGGCGTCACCGGCCTCCCCTTCGAGGTCATGGCCCAGGTCATCGAGGAGAACTTCGGCCGGAAGAAGGGCTCGGCCGTGGCGCAGGCCAACCTGAAGGTGGCCGAGGTGGCCTACGAGCACGCCAGGGCCAACTGGGCTTCCGACTTCGAGTGGAAGCTAGAGCCGCCGGCCAACCCCAAGCAGCTCATGGTTATCAACGGCAACCAGGCCCTGTGCCTGGGCGCCATCGCTGCCGGCTGCCGCTTCATCTCTGCCTACCCCATGACGCCGGCGACCTCTATCATCGAGTTCATGAGTGCCAAGTCCCACCGGTTCAACATCGTCACCAAGCAGACTGAGGACGAGATTGCTGCCATCCAGATGGCCATTGGCGCGGCCCACGCGGGCGCCCGGGCCATGACGGCCACCTCCGGCGGCGGCTTCTCCCTGATGGTCGAGTCACTGGGCATGGCCGGCATGACGGAGACGCCTCTGGTGGTGGTTGAAGCCCAGCGGCCCGGCCCGTCCACGGGCATGCCCACCCGCACCAGTCAGGGTGACTTGCTCTTCGTGTTGCATGCATCGCAGGACGAGTTCCCGCGCATCGTCCTGGCGCCGGGAGGGATGGAGGAGTGCTTCCGCGCAGGCTGGCGGGCCTTCAACCTGGCGGAGAAGTACCAGTGCCCTGTGCTCATCATCACCGACAACTACCAGGCCTTCGGCCAGGCGACGGTGGACCCGGCGGACTTCGCCCTCGATGCGGTGGTCATTGACCGCGGCGAGTTGCTGACCGATGAGGAACTCGATCGGTTGGAAGGCGACGGCTACCTGCGCCACGCCCTCACCGAGACGGGGATTTCGCCACGGGCGTTGCCAGGGCATCCCAACGCCGTCTTCACCGTCACCAGCGACGAGCACACCGAGGACGGCCACATGGAGGACGAGGATCCCGTCAATCGCGTGCAACAGATGAGCAAGCGCATGCGCAAGCTGGAGCTGGCCGCGCAGGAACTGCGCCTGCCCTCCTGGTACGGGCCCACCGACGCCGAGATCACGCTCATGGGCTGGGGCTCGACGGTAGGGGCGATCCATGAGGTGGTGGACGCGCTCAACGCCGAAGGGTTGTCGGTCAACAGCCTCCACTTCTTCGACATCTACCCATTGCCGGAGGACGCCCTCACGGCAGAGATCAACAAGGCCCGGCGGCTGATCGCCGTGGAGTGCAATTACACCGGTCAACTGGCAAAGTACGTGCGGATGTACACCGGGCGCAAGCCCGACGTGTTGATCAGCAAGTACAACGGTCGCGCCTTCTCGGTTGACGAGATCGTGGCGTGCGTGAAGAGAGAGGTGTTAGTCCATGCTTGATGTGAAAGCGTACAAAGGCGATCGCAATCCGACCTGGTGCCCGGGCTGCGGTGACTACGGCATCCTGACGGCCGTGAAGCAGGGCCTGGTGGAAGCGGGGGTGTACCCTCATCAGACCTTCTTCGTCTCCGGCATCGGCTGCGGGTCCAAGCTGCCGGACTACCTCAAGGCCAATGGCTACCTGGGCATCCACGGTCGTGGGCTGCCCCTGGCTATGGGCGTACGGCTGGCCAATCCTGATCTGCACGTCCTCGTGACCATCGGCGACGGCGACTGCTACGGCATCGGCGGCAACCACTTCATCCACGCTCTACGCCGTAACCCCGACATCACCCTGATCGTGGAGAACAACCTCATCTACGGCCTGACCAAGGGCCAGTACTCGCCGACCAGCCCGCATGGGTGGATCACCAGCACCTCGCCGGACGGTGCCATCGAGAGGGCCTTCAATCCGCTGGCGATGGCTATCGCTGGTGGTGGGACTTTTGTGGCGCGAGGCTTCGCCGGCGACACCAAGCACTTGGCCCAGCTCATCACTCAGGGCGTGCAGCACAAGGGCTTCGCGGTGATAGACGTCTTGCAGCCGTGCGTCATCTACGATCCGATGAAGCACAGGCGCTTCGACTGGTACCGAGAGCGGGTCTACAAGCTAGAGGAGACCGACGGTTACGATCCCAGCGACCGTCAGGCGGCCTGGGAGAAGGCCCACGAGTGGGGTGAGCGCATCCCCATCGGGGTGTTCTACCGGGTTGAGGGGGTGCCGACCTACGAGGAGCAGGTGCCGGCGCTGGCGGCGGGCGTGCGTCTCCTGCAGGTGGAGAAACCCAAACCCGAGCAGTGGGAGTCGCTGCTGGCCGAGTTCGCCTGAACTCAAGACCGGTTTGTAGCAGGCCTTTGCGAGATTTAACTTTCACTATCTTTGCACTTTAGCATAGGCAAACTTGTGGGCACGGCCCATTCCGTAGATAATGGGAGGTGTAAGCAAACCATTGTCCCGGAGGTGAGCCATGCCCAAGCCTATTATATGCCTTTCCGCCCCTTTGTGCCAGTTCGCTGAGGCTTTTCGGTGCTGCTTCAGTCAACGCCAGTGGAAGTACTTTGTCATCGTACTGCTGGGGCTGATCGAGTGTGAAGAGCGACGTACCCTCAGCGGCTTGTTGCCAGTCGTAGGCGAGAAGGTCAG
>FWPU01006047.1_pt1 | contig 13161 bp, 22 predicted proteins | sample 2228361 | NCBI WGS metagenome assembly FWPU01 (sample SAMEA103939777, study PRJEB20133) | metagenome | reverse complement strand
TTCGGGCCTTTTTGTTTTATCTGCCTCAGGCGGACAACCCTATAGCCTGGATGCTTCGTCGTCCAGGCTAACCAACCTCTCATAGCAAATATATAAAGGAAAATTATGCCCGTACCTATAAACGAGAACATAACCAGATTAAATCTCAGCCACCGGATAGGTGAGTGGGCCGAAAAGGCCGCCATCACCCTGGGGACCCTGGGAGGCGGATACCTGCCCGGCCAGGAGGTGTCGTTATCCCTTGGTGGAGAGGACAGGACTTTCATTGTGGAGGGTCTGAACAAGAGGCTCCTCCCCGAGGGCTGGAGCCAGCAACTCAACCTCCTCTCCTCACTGAGCAGGGAGGAGAATCGCTCCCCTGAAAAGACCCAGACCTTCCTCACGCTTACCACCAGGGAGCACGAGGAGTTCCAGAATGAATACGGGAGTAAGATGGACAGCCTTGAATTCAGGCCGTGGATCCGCCTTGGCAACGAATTCGGGGAAGGGGGATGGGACTCCAGTAGCATCGTCCAGGCACTGGCGGGGCTCCTTGGCATAAAGGTCCGTAAAGCCTGCCGGCCTATTGGATAAAGCAATTCACTGTAAAACCCTCCACCACCCTCCTGGAGGCCATCCTGCAGCTTGTGTCTCCTCTGAAGCCCCTACTCTACAGTGTACAAGGCGAGGTCTTCATCGTGGCAGGGGACGACATGGGAAGGGAGATCGTTTCAAATAACAAACTAAACCTCCAGGGTGTAAAGATGGTGAAGGAGGAGGTGGAGCGCGGAGACGTCTCTGCCAGGGCCGGACGGCTCCGCCTCACTGGCAACCTGGGGCACTTTAGGGCCGAACGGCATAAAGGACCGCTTAGCCCCGAAGCCTTCCAGGAGGTGAAGGACGTCGCGGGGACCGCCCTGGTAAGCAACCACTGCTACGGCACAACAAAGGAGAGCTTTGTTACCGAGACTGGGAGCGTGCCCTTTTCTGACGTCTCAAGGTTCTGGAACGCAGGGCTTGTGGACGCCATCTTTGACCCTGACTCCGGGATAGCAAGCAATTTCTCCCTGGAGGAGGTCTCCGTAACGAGGGGAAAAGACGTCTTCGGCAACGCCACGTTCCTGCTAAGCGAGCAGCGTATCACACTTCGCTACAGGCTCACAGACTCGGTACTGCGTCCCATTATATATTCCGTACAGAAGACTGCCTACCAGTACGAGAACACCCACGGAAGCTTTGCCTCACCCAGAGAGTACGGTAACGTGGTGGGGCGGGATTTCCATCCAAGGCCGGGGAGGGTGAGCGTCCTGGACCTGGCGGTATTCTACCCTTCAGGCGGGCAGGTGGTCTTCGGGCTTTATCCCAACCTGGAAGAAACCCACACCTATTACTGGTACAACCCTCACGGAGAACTCGTATCGCAGAACACCGTCACCCTGGGTGTGGCCTATACGGAAGATAACCAGACCTTCAGGACACTAAGTTCCCTCAATAAGGAAGATGTCTCCCCCAATGGCATCCTCAAAAGGAAGGTCATCCGTCAGGAACTGGTGTCTTACCACCAGCTAAGCAGAGACTCTTACGGTGTGAGGCGTGAGGTCACAAGGCTAAACCACGAGGGCAGGTATTCCACAAGTGCTGACGTACAGATAGTGCAGGCGGGGGCAGTACAGGGCTCACCTGCGGAGACAAGGAAGATGCAGGTGTACGCAGAGAAAAAGACAGTCGGTGGGGGCCTAATGGAGGCCCCGGCCCTGGAGGTCGCAGTGAATACTCCCAGTTGGGAGTCTCTGGAGACATTGCTACCCCTGCTGGAGGAGGGCCTGAGTCATGATGCCGTCCTCCGTACCTACGAGGTCTTCGGAGAACTAAACGTCGCCCTCGGCCTCCAGGTGGACATGCCTGCATTCTCCAGCCTGGGCGGCTCAGAGACAATCCCCTCTCCTACCCTGAATCCCGCCTCTGTACCTACAGTGGTGGGCTACGAGACAGAAAAAGACGTACCTAACGGCACTGCCCTTACACGTATTGTGGTGAGGGGGAGGTTGGCATAGATGAGAAGGCTTATTCTGGAGAGCGGCGGGGCTGAGAATCTGGCATCCTCCGGGCGTCAGGCGCGGCCCATACTGGGCAGTAACTTAGTGAGCAGGTTAAGCACCGAAGGACTAGCCACCCCCACCTCCACGCCAAACAGGTTCAGCAGGAACGTGGGCCTATTTCTTCCCCTCAACGGTAACACAGAAGAACTGCTTTTCCTGGGGGAGATAAGGGGAACATAAGATAAAGGTTTAAGAGTTTAAAAGTTCAAAAGTTTAGGCTTGTCCTGAACTTGTTTCAGGGAGAGGAGAAAAGGGTGAAAAACTGTGAGGGACGTATTCTTGAGGAGTTGAGGAGGCTGGTAGAGCAGACCTCCGGGATATCCGAGGAGGTGGCCCGTCTGGAGGAAAAGGTGGGTCATCTTGAAGGGCTCGTGTCGGTCTTTCTTAGAGACCGCAATGACCTGGTTGCACTGAAGGCTAAGTGGCACATCGTGCTGGGCATAGCAGGTTTCTTCGGCGCAGCCTTCACCACCCTGCTGGCATGGTACCTGAGGGTCTATCATGGGTAACAGACTCAGGTTTGGCACAAAGGTCGTAGAGGACTCCATCTCGTACACGCTTTTGAGCGACGTCCTTTACGAAAGACTGCCCGATAGAAAAGATTGTGTCATCTGTGGAGGACCGCTAAGAAATCCGACGCTGGCCCGCCTAAGGCGGACCAGGGCAAGCCACTATCCGTGCTGTAACAAGGAGTGCAGGAAAAAATACACGGATTGGCTTAACAACAATAGATAGACCAGGAGAATTAAGATGCCACAACCAAACGTCTACTGGTTTTACAATCAGGGTACTAATGATGTAGCCAAGACCCCTGGCCCAGCGGAGGACGCTAACTTTAAGCTCATCTCAGCCGGGGCCTCTGGCCACCTCTTCGCCCCCACAGGCCAGGCCGCCGTGGACGGCAACCCCGCCAATACCAGGGATAATATAATCGTCCCCGATTCCGGCGAGGTGGAGATAGACAAGACCTTCATTGATGACGGCACAACCATTGAGCAGGTGCCACTGGCGGGGACAAATAAAGGAAAGCAGTCGGGCGGGGCCACTCGCTACGTCTTCTGCGTACATATTGACGGCCCCACTACCGGCCCGGTCTACCTGGAGTGCTGGGACGATTCAAACCATGCCACTATTAATTCAAAAGTTTTGGGTGGTGGTACGCCCAATAATTCTTACATAAAGGGAATAGCCACCACAGTTGCAGCCCCACAGAATGCCGATTGGGTGGGCAATAATGAGCATAAAAATCTGGCAGGCAGTGGGGCAAATAATCGCCTCCAATTATCAAGCGGTCCACTGGCCGGCCCCACGGAGCTTTATTTTAACCTGGCCGTCCGCGTACCGGCAGGGGCAGGAAACTTTAATGCGAATCCGGTGTTTACCTTGAGGTTTGATTATGCGTAATCCCCCTCAATCCCCCTTTAGAAAAGGGGGAAGGAATAGGACTGAATATTTTCAACCCCTACAGAGCCCGCATGACAGAGCATGCGGGCTATATAGGGAAGGAGATGTAGGGGCAGGTCTTGTTGAAAATCCGCCGTCCCTTCGGCTTCGCTCAGGGCAAGCTTTTGGGCGGGCACCTGCCCTAGACATTGGGCAATCCGCCTAAGGCGGAATTGCCCCTACAAAATATTTAATGAAAAAACTTTTAATATTACTTTGTTTACTTCTTGCAGGCTGTAAGACCATAGAGATTCTTGCTGGCATCGGGGCCGGGGCAAGCGTGGCGGGCGTGGCCGTCCCCTACGCCATCGCCTCCTCCAGGGGCGTGAGTCCCAGAGAGATACTTAAAAAGATAGACGAGGCCTATCAGGAATATGATACCCAGGTGGGGAACATAATGAACAACGTGGGTCTAACGCCCAGGGAAAGGGAAAGGCTAATAAAGGAAAAGACCAGGGGCCTGCGTTCCAGGATAAAGGATTATAACAGGCTCCTTGTCAGTGGTTACGGTCTACCGCAGGAGATTATAGAGACCCTGAGCGGGCCGGAGGGGCAGGAATTTATCGGGGTTATAGCGAAGGCCCTGCCTCCCCCCTGGAACGAGGTATTCCCCCTGGCCTCCTCCATCGGCTTAGGGATTGCCACTGTCTTTGGGCTCAGGGGACGTAGCAGATTCAGGAACTTCGCCGTCCTTATGGGGCATATGGTGGAACAGTTTAAGAGACTCGGATTCCTATCTAAAGACCAGGTAAAGACGGTGGCAGCGACCCAGACGAGTGAGGCCCGAATGAGCATGACAGATTTTCACAATTTTTTGAAGAGGTACAACATCTCATGATAGAAAGGGGATGTGTATAGATAGAAATGGACTGGAGAACGTGTGGTAATTGTAAACATTCAGAGGCTATTTGGAATGTTGAAACTGGAGAATACCACTGGATATGTAAAAAGAAGAGTGAGAAACGAATAAAAAAATACCAGGATGCTTGTATGGAATGGAGAAACAAAAAATGAACTGTAACAAAAATTGTCCCTTTTTCCGTGAATACCCGGAGGGCCACAGCCTCCACGGGATGGGCGTGGGATTCTGTAAAGAGGAGAAGGATTTTGTGAATGAGGGTGCAAGGTGTGTAATCCCCCTCAATCCCCCTTTAGAAAAGGGGGAAGATGAGTGCCCCAGGTAGCCCTGATGTCCGCCATCAGGGATTTAGAAAGGAGGTATATCATGGAATGGTTCCTGGCAGGATTGGTAATTGGGATTACAATTGCAGGTGCGCCTCTTGGTTATTTTGTCTATCGTCTCAGGCGGCGCATTCTAAGACATATCAGGGAAGATTTTGAAAATAAGTGGTCAAGTGCTTAGGAGGCAGAATTTGGACATTTCAAAACAACTGGACATCAGAGAAGTCCTTCCTCAGTTTGATAAAGCAGTCCATCCTGTGCTTATGGAGGCTGCTCGTAGAGGTACGCTGACCGAGGGATTTGTAAGAGGGTTGGCAATAAGAATAGCATTGAAACAGATCCCGGAATATAACGGTTCAGGGCAGGAGGAAAAATGAGACCATTAGAAGAAGGTGTTAAGAGGGATGTAGTTTATGAAAGGGCTAAATGCCCGCGCTGTGGGAGCCTGGACTCAAAGATAATAGAGGTTCGTAGTCCTCTGGAGGTATGGCTTTGCAATTTTTGTTATTTTTCCTGGCGAATTGAGACCAAATAACCTGGCCCTGTTACAAGTTCTTATTTTGAAAAGGAGGCTCAAAAAGAAATGCTAGATATTCTGTTTGCCATCGCCCTTGCCCTGTGCTGGATGCTGGGCTTCTTTGTCTTGGCCCAGTTCCTTTACCAGCAGTTTGAGATTTCAAAGAAGCTGGATGAAATGAATAAAAATAAATGTCAAAATCCAGATGACAAATAAAATCCAAAATCCAAATTCCAAAATATCAGATGAAATCGTTGTTTTGGCATTTGAGCTTTGATATTTGGATTTTATTTGAACTTTGGGCTTTAACATTCATTTGACATTTGAACTTTGTAATTTGGATTTTATCTATGCGAAAAGACTATATCTTTGAAGACCGAGGCCAGTTCAAACTCCTTCAGAACGCCACCTTTCCAAACCCCTCTCCCCTGGTGGGAGAGGGAAGGGAGAGGGGGACATGAACAAGGATTTTATTTACGAAGACAAAGGGCAGTTCAGATTATTGCAAAACGCCCGGAGGATAGGCAGCTACGTGGTGGGCGACCAGGGGATAGTCCCCTCCGAGCGCGTCCTGACGGAGCTAAAATTTGCCCACCAGCCAGTCTTCAGGATGCCAGTGGAGGAGAGGGTGATACCTTTCTATTACCTCCAGCTCTATGATTTCGTTGTTGCAGTGGAGGAGAAAAGACACTGGGCGGGCGATTGGTGGGCAAATGCAACACTTGACGTGCAAGGTCTGATAGCCAAATCCGCACCAACGGCCGCGGCAAAGGCACTGGAAGCAAAATTTGTGCAAGGAGACTGGATAGAAAACCCAGGATACCTGACAACTGAAGAGCGTCAATTACTGGCGACATATTATTTGAATGATAAGGTTGCACTCTCAACGCAGAAAGATTTAACGCCACGTCTCTTTAAGGATGGTTTTTATGGGGTACTGGATTGGGCCCCGGAGCCACCAGCAGAATCCCTCTGGCATGGAGAATCATCGGGTAAGTTTGCTATCAAAAGCGTACAAAAAGTTTTAGATGTTGAGATGAGTGGAATTCTTTTCCTCTATAAAGATGTGGAAACGTATGATATCGCAATAAAAACACCAACCGGGGGTGTTGTTGACATTTATACATCCACTGGCTGGGGTGGCCCATGGACAAGAATCAACACCCTTCGGTATGCAGACCCAGCCCTTGCCTCTCTGGCACAAAAAGATTGTAGAAGGCTTCTCCGGGCTGTGGGCTATTTCACCAGCGGGCCAGACATGCCATCGTTTCCATTATCTTTGCCGGTAAAAGAAGGTAGGTCGGGTGAACTGGCGGGACTTCTCATCTTCAGCAATGGCCCATTGAATAACGTTGGAAGACATTGGGGAGATGGATATGTGCCGCCTAATGGCAGTTGTTACGTAATCCCCTGCCGTTTGAGGCGGAAGGCGGATGGCATAGAGCTAACAAGGCTCAACAATTTCCGAGTAAATTTCAAGAACGGAAAAAGTTATGACTTCACGACGGCTTTTGCCGGGACAGACTTTTAGGGCACGCCCCTGTATAGCCCTGATGCTCTGTCATCAGGGCTAGAGATGTTAAATTTTAGATTGGAGATTTTAGATTTAGAGATTTTAAATCCTCAATCTCAAATCCTCAATCTCCAATTCGGGAAGGAAAGGCAAAAGACAAAATGCCAATCAAATACATCCTGGATTCTAACGACAAAATAGACTTCGGGACCGTCGGCCTTAAGAACGCCACTGGCCAGTCAAAGAAGTCCGTACGTGTAAAGACCACAGAGGACGGGCTTGAATTCTTTGAGGCAGAGGATAAGGCCAACAAGGACGTGGCCAATGGCTACCCTGGGCTCAGTGCCGGCCTCAAGATAGCCGGCTCTCAGATTACTTATGGTACCGGGGCTAACACCGCCTGTGAGGGTAATGATCCCAGACTCTCAGACGCCAGGACCCCCACCGCCCACGCCCCTACACACGAACGGGGCGGGTCTGACATAGTCAAGGCGTCAAGGCTCTACTCAGGACTGGACGCCTCCAAGCCAGGGACAGGCAATACAGAAGGGGATATCTGGTGGGCAACAGATACAGACAAACTCTATATCTGGGACGGCGCCGCATGGAAAGATATTACCGGGGGTGGCGGGGCAGTTACCTCGGTCTTCGGGCGGACGGGGGCAGTGGTGGCCCAGACCAATGACTACACCTGGGCACAGATAGACAAGGCCACCTCCAGCCTGGCAGACATCACAACCAGACTCTTTACCCAGTTGACAGACGTCCCCTCCAGTTACTCAGGCCAGGCCAGGAAACTGGTCAATGCAGGAGCAACGGCCCTGGAGTTCCTGAACGAGCTGGATAGTCTAACGCTTAATGGCTTGCTGACGGCAAAGGGTGACGTCCAGATTGACCCCCAGGGTACCGCCGATGCCACCAATCAGACATATGATTCCTACAACCTCAAGCTCATAAGCTCCTCCTGGCGTAGCGGGGCAGAGGTTAAGAGGACGTGGACAGTAAGAAATATAGCACACACGTCTACTGATTACCTGCAATTCTATGCCCCGGACGGCACAATCGCTTTTATTATTGAGAGACCAACAACCCGTACTAATTTTATTGTTCAGGACCCTGCTGAAACCAGGCAATATTTCAGGATTAATGGTCTAGATAAGTTCTACTACGTTGTTGACGCCAACCAGGTTATCTTTAGCGGAGCAGTCCCCCTGCGTTTCTATGGTGGCCCTGGTGCAGAAAGACTCAGGCTGGACACGGATGGTTCTACCTTTTACGGGGATGTCCTCTCCCCGCTCCTGAAGACCCCCAAGATAAAGGACGTTGATGCCACCCCGGTTGATGATGTCCTCCTCAAAGTAATAGATGGATTATTAAAAATAAGAAATAGTGCGGATACGGCGAATGTCAGACTGGAAAAGGGATTTCTGCCCTCGGACACTGAATACACGGCTAACAAAGACCAGGCTAACGGCTATGCTGGACTAGATGCATCCAGCAAAATTTCTTCTGCACAGTTACCTGTCAATTCTAGGGTAGATGCTTATCGTCTCACCGACCAGGACATAACGGCGGGACAAACTGAAAAAATCCAGCTTTCTAGCGAGAGCTATGACAATCTAGGTGAATTTGACAATACAACTAACTATCGCTTTACAGCACAAGCTGCCGGTGGATATTTATTCACCTTCAACGGAAGTGGTGGAAGCGGATATTTGAAGTTGCGACTGCGTAAAAACGGGGGTGAGACTTCACCTATAACAGTTACTCCCCTGGTTACAGGGGCAGCAGGTGGAGCTGTAGGAAGTGGTTCAGTTGTCCTAATGCTGGCTGCAAATGATTATGTGGAACTCTGGGCAAATAATGAGGATGGTGGTAGCCCAAGAACTCTTAGTACAGCAAGGTTAACAGTTACAAGGCTATGGTAAAAAGGAGACTGGAGGGTTTAGAAAATGGGTAATATAAACGTAACAAAAACAATTCTTATCAATACGTTAAGAACAAAAGGTTTTGAAGGTGGGGCTTGTACAGGCATTTGATGCATTTGTAAAGGATAACTCTTAGCTAGTAGGGTGCGTGAAACGCACCGAAAATAGACAGGGAGATTGTAAATGGAAAAAACAAAGCCCATTCGTTCCAATCCGCCTGAGGCGGACGTGTCCCTATTTAAAGAGTCGGACAGGAAGCGGTTAAAGGATGAAATAAAACGTTTTGAACGGGAACAACAGAGGCGTCTTGCCGACTTAAACACACCAAAAATAAGAGTAAAGAAAAATGAGACCAGAACTCAAAGAAAAGGGAGACACACCACACAATGAGTCAAAAGAAAAAACCCTCTCCCTTGAGGGGAGAGGGAAGGGTGAGGGTGAAAAACCCAAACTCAATGAGACAGACAGGACCAGGCTTGAAAACCAGAACCTCAAACTCTCCAACCTCAACCTCCAGCTCGCTCTTTTGAATGAGAGGGCAAGGGTATTGCAGCAGGAGGTGGCAATTGTACGCATGGAGAGGGACAAGCTGGTGGAGGAAATTACAAAATCCGCCAATAGCCCGGTCCGCCTGGGGCGGATGTCCCCTGGGTCTTGCTGGAGGCTGAACCCCGATACGATGGAATTTGAACACACACCCCCTGCCCCCTCTTAATAGAGGGGAAGGTGGAAAATGTAGTCGCTCCGCCTGAGGCGGATAGCCTGCGAAAGGGAGGATAAATAAATGGCCAAATGGTGTAACGAAGGCGAGACAAATGTAGGTGATATTTATCTGAGGAACCAGGCCCAGAACCCGAACCTTTACCTGGGGCTTTACACGAACATAACCGAGCCAGCCGAGACGGACACTCTGGCACAGATAACCGAACCTGTGGGTAGCGGCTACGCCAGAATCGCCCTGGCCCCTGCCGACTGGACGGAATCCCCCCAGGGGACATTCGCTAATCTGCAAAAAACCTTCACCGCCAGTGGGGGCAACTGGGGTAACGTCTACGGCTACTTCATCTGTACTGTACTCAGCGGTACAGCGGGAAAGCTCATTGCGGTTGAGCAGTTTATAGACGGCCCATATAACGTAACCGATGGCTCAAGCGTGAAGGTAACACCGAAGGTGGTAATAAGTTAATTTCAAATTACAAATTTCAAATTACAAATTTGTAATCTGTAATTTGTAATTCGTAGTGAAATGGCTAATTTCTTCACCAACTCCATTGACGTAACGCCCGGCGTCGCCGGCTCGTGGCAGGACGTGGACGTCTCCGCCTACGTCCCGACGGATGCCACCGGGGTAATTATTCAGGCGTACAATAGCGGTGCCACTAACTATGCCCTCGGTCTCAGGAAGAAGGGAAGCACGGATAACCGCACCCAGGACCTCCCTGGAAGCCGTCAGACCTGGGGCTACACTGGACTGGATGCCAGTAGAGTTTTCCAGGCATACATCGGCAGTACCGCCTTCAAACTCAAACTCCTGGGCTATTTTACGGTAGAGAATACGTGGGCAGTATCAGTCTCTTTGTATCCCCCCAGGGCGAGTATCTTGGCATAATTGGCAGGCAGGCCATCCCTGGGCCTTACATCCTCCGCTACCCAAATCCACGAAACGGCCAGACCAACGTCCCGGTGGCCAATGGCATAAGGTTCACCATCAAGAGCGATGGGCCAGGGATAGACATCAGCAAGGTCAGGGTAAAGATAGTGGACTCATGGGGGACGAATATTTATGACAGCAGCAGTCCCTATTTCAGCTATTCAGGCAACAAGTTCAGGTACGATGTGGTAGTCAGGCCCCCACAGCCCTGGGCCTATGAGGAAAGTGTCCAGGCGGAGATAGATGCAGAGGATTTAGCGGGGAGGAAGGGATTGGCATATGAATACGTGCCGTAAATTGCAAATTACAGATTACAGATTACAAATTTGTAATTTGAAATTTGTAATTTGAAATTTTTAGAAGGGGAATTTAATGCCTGATTTTATTTATACTGGAAATCTACCGCTCTCAGCGCTCCCGTCGGGCGACTCTTTCACCGCCCTGGGCTTGAACTTTTCAACCCTCTTTGAACCTTTAAACCGTAGATTGGGCGAGGAGTACCTGGAACTCTACCCTGTGGGCAAGACTGACGTAGAAATCCTCACCATCCCCATAGACTGGTATCAGAAGGGCCAGACCAGGACGTGGAGCATGGACCTGTGGTATGCCAGGAGACAGGAGGCGGACATGGCCGAAGAGGTACAAATATCCCTTTATACCTTTGGGGCAGATAACCGCCTGGGGCAGGAGGTCGTCCAGAACGGCTACCTCCAGGCCAAACTCTCCACCTCCTTAAACTTTGAACCCTTAAACTCTGGAACTTTTCTAAGCCTGGGCGCCTTCTGGCCCAACTCCAAAAAGACCGTAGACTTCCAGTTCAACATGCCCGTTGGCGCCCAGACTCCCGTGGGCCTAACCATGTTTGGACTGAGGATTGAACTTTTGAGGAGTGTGGTATATGGAAGCACCGCCTTTGCCCGTGCCATCTATGGGAAGTACGAGGGAAGGAAGAAGGATATACTGGTAAGACTCCATGTAATGCAATAATAATCAGTAGTCAGTAGTTGCTCGACAAATGTAGCCGCAGGCTTCAGCCTGCAAAATAAACGCAACCCGAAGGCTTCGCCCTTGAGGGCTCAAACCTGAAGGTTGCGGCTACAAAAATTTCGGAGGAAACTTTATGCCAATAGCACTCATAGACCACGAAACACCCCCTCCCTTGATGGGAGGGGGAAGGGGGAGGGTGAAATAAAATGCCAACAGTTTTGATAGATTTAAAATGTGACCTCCGGGCCATCACAAAGGAATTGAGAGACCCCTTCGCCGACCTGGAATATAATAGAAGGGACAGCCTCCAGTACATCACAGACGAGTACAAGGTAATCCCTTCCAGTAGCCCTTATCGTATCAGGCTCAGGGAACTACCAGATAAGGACTCAGGTATAACCATTTCAGGTTATACAGAATCCCAGGCCCTGCCCACACAATCGGGTCAATTCTACGTGGACTGGGTCATGGGCTACGTCTGGTTCCACTCCTCGGATGCAGGAAAAGTAGTCCAGCCTGTATATTTCGGCAAGGGTAGTCTCATAGACGCCGAAGACATGAACAAGGTCTACGATAATCTGGGCGTAGCAAGGAATATTACCAATTCCCTCCGCCCCTCTGCACATGACCCTGCAGACAAGTCCATCCGTATTGAACCTGGAACCTTCCACATTGGAACCACCCGAATAGACTACCTCGGCAACTCCAATATCCGCATGGGCACAGGCGGGGAATATCAGGTCTCCGCCCTCACCGCCAATTACTACAACAAGATACTTTTCACGATAGACATCACGGGGCTACTCAAAAAATACGAAGGCACCCCGGCCCAGACCAAAGAGACAGTAGTAGCCCCCAGCCTCCCTGCCGGAGAAATGCCCGTATGCATGGTAACCGTACAGGACGATGGCACAGGCGGGACTGGGACGATAAAGAATATCCAGGATTCGGACATCGTGGATTATCGCCCTTATCTCCGTGTCTCACAGGAGGGACACAAATATCTGACCGCCCACCTGGAGGGCTACCCTATCCTGAACGATATCTTCTTTGACGGATTCTATTTCAGCGAGGCCGTCAAGATAGACAAGGTAACCCTCAGTGCCAGGACCGCCCCCAGCGGAAGCAACCTCCAGATAGAGATATTAAAGAACGGCCTGGCCACTGGCGCCATAGCCACCCTCACCGCAGGCAACCTCTACCAATCCACCACCCTCAGCCCCGCCCTCACTTTCAACACCACCGACCGCCTCGGCCTCAAGGTCGTGGCCACGGACTCAGGCGAGACGGCCGAGGGGATGGAAGTAATTGTTCTTTACCTATAGAAACTGAGAAGCTAGATTTTTTTTGTTGCACAATACTTAGCCGTAGTATATCATTTTTAGTAGTGGAAGACAGAAGGAGAGAAAAAATGGAAAATAAAGGCGAAGTCCTTTTTGAGGAAAGAGAGAAGTTGGTCAAAAAATATCCCGAACTGGAGCAAGATTTAAAGAAATACCAGGCAGACCTGAGGGAGTTTGAAAAAATGAAGGTATTCTTACCAGAGGATAGAAAGGTAGAAGATTATTTTCTTTTCGGTGCGAAGTTTGGCATAGAATAAATGCCTATCGAGATCCCTCCGCAAACTCCCTTATATCATTCTATTCATAAAGATAGATATTCCCGCCAAGAACAAATCAGAAAAATACAAGAAGAAACTAAACGTGTCTTGGTTGTTTATGTGGCCAATGTTTCTCATCCTGGAGGAATCATCAACCGAGATGACGTAATTGCATTTGGAGACTTATTGGAGGGAAGAAAAGATGTAGACTTAGATCTTTTAATCCAAAGTTCGGGAGGCGACATTGATGTTGCTGAAAAGA
>FWPU01010870.1_pt1 | contig 13162 bp, 9 predicted proteins | sample 2228361 | NCBI WGS metagenome assembly FWPU01 (sample SAMEA103939777, study PRJEB20133) | metagenome | reverse complement strand
CGCTCGGCCCGCTGCCGGCTGGGCGACCGCCATTCCGCCTTGAGCGGGCCGCGCTTCGTCGCCTCCGCGGATCGCCCCATCCCCTGCCGCAACCTCCCGCCGCTCGCGAGACCGTCGGTGAAGCGTTTCACGCAGCGCGAAAAAAAGGCCGCCGCATTCGAAGAAATCGCGGGCGAGGAGGAAGATCGTCGGTCGCAGCCCGCGAAGAATACGGCGGCGAGTCACGCGGCCGGTGCTCGAACGATTACCCGATCCGGCCGAAGGACCCCGACGAATTTCTCAAGACACGGCGAAAGAGGTTCCGCAGCCGCACGTCTTGACCGCCAAGGGATTGTTGAAAACGAATCCCTTTTGCATCAGGGAATCGTGGAAATCGATCGTCGTGCCCTGCAAGAATCGCACGCTGGCGCGGTCCACGACCACGCGAACGCCCAAGCATTCTCCGACCACGTCATCCTCGGAAGCAGGTGACGCGTCGAAATCGAGCCGATACTCGAAACCGCTGCATCCGCCGCCGACCACGGCAATCCGCAGGGCCGTTTCCGGCGACATGCCGTTTTCCGCAAGGACGCGCTTGACCTCTTGTGCAGCTTTTTCTGTCAACGTGACCGGTGCCATCTTCTCCAATGCACTCCTTTCCTTCAAGGACACTTGTAAAGCCATTTCGCGCGAACTGTTCACAGATTATCGCAGACAATCCCTTCCATTGACTAGGTAGTTTAACCCCCGAGCCTGCGTGGTCGGGGCGGCCGGAAGCGTCGCAAAAGCGACGCCCGATTCGCACCCATGCACCTCTGTGCGGGAGTCCCCCTAATCTTACGCCGCGCGTATAATAACGTCAATTCCCATAGCTTATATTGTGGCAAATACCTGTTCCGGTTTGGGAACGCGATACGTCCAGCCTTTGGGAGACCACCCGATCGCATGTCAATGTCAATGAGCGCAACAGGCGGAGAATTGCGGAGTTATGCGGCCGCGGCGGAAGAGGGCCGATGCCTCGTGGAGTTACCCGACTCCACGGAAATCGTTGTTCGGGGTCGGGATGCGTCAAACTACTTGCATCGGCTCTGCTCGGCCGATATCCGCCCCCTAAATCCGGGAGAAGGGCTTCCCGCTTTCTTCCTCGACGCCCGGGGCCGAGCCGTGGCGCTGGTCGATATCTACCGGCACCGGGACGGCTTTGAGTTGGCCTCCGCGCGGGGGCAAAGCGGTACGATTCTGGATCACTTGCAGCGCTACCGCATTCGAGAAGAAGTGATTTTTGAGGATGTCTCCGCCCAACGCCGGCAATTTCGCCTTGTTGGGAAGGGAGCCGCCGCACGCTTGCAGGCCCTGCTCGAGGCCTCGCGTGCAAGCAGCCTGTCGCCCGACGCGGAAATCCGGTCCGTGTGCGACAGCCGCTCCGGTGATCACGGCACTTTCCCAATTGGGGGGAATCCGGTGACCGTCCGCTGTCTTCGTCGCGGTGATTGGGATGCCTTCGCTCTGGTCTGCAAGTTCGAGCATGGAGACGATTTGGTGCGGTCCGCGGCGGCATGCGGCGTGGTCGCGGCCCCCCTGCCCGTCTGGGATGCCGTGCGCATCGAGCTTGGACTGCCCGAGTTCGGACGCGACATCAGTCCCGATTGCCTCGGCCCCGAAGTGTCACCCGATCCCCGCGCCATTTCGACCGCCAAAGGCTGCTACTTGGGGCAAGAGACGGTGGCGCGGTTGGAGGCGCATGGGCACCTCAACCGTAAGCTTCGCGGGCTGCTCGTCGGGAGCGAGATCCCCGCGCCGGGGACCGAGCTGCTGCTCGAGAATCGGCCGGTCGGCCGCGTCACCTCGGCGGTCTATTCCCCCTGTCGCGGTCAGGGCGTGGGGCTGGCTATGGTGCGTAGAGAGGCCTGGGATGCGGGCACGGTACTGGTATGGCAAAAAGGGGAGGCCGTTGTGACCGACCTCCCCATGACGCCTTGGTATTGACGGGCCGGGAACATCCCTCCGTTCGGACCGGGATGAGAACCGCGCCGAGCTACCCACGATCCCAACCCGTTTCGAGACGCCGGTCTCGGTACGAGCGCTATTGCAGTTGGATGTCGTAGGTGTTGGCCTTGGCTTCGACCTTGAAACTCAGCCCGGAGGTACCTGGATTGGCATACTGCGCCGGTAGCACGTTCTTGGGAACGGGCACCTCCTCGCCGGGCACAGGCGGACGGTAATCTTCTTCCGAGCCGCTCCCACCGCCGGTCGGGCCGCCGCCTTCGTACTTCGTCACAGAAACCAGGTATTCGCCCGGCAAGGCCCCGTCGCCCTTGGCGAAGGTGCCGAGTTCATAGCGCCCCTGCTCGTCGGTTACGGCGCTGGCCGCTTGCGGCCCCGCTTGGTCCGCCCCGGCCGGCTCTTTCGGCGAGAACGTCACGGTGGCACCGGGAACCGGCTGCCCGTTCATGGTGACGGTCCCGGTAACCGGATAGGTCTTTGGTTTGGCAGTGCCTCTATTGCAGGCGCCACCCAAGACGATGGCCGCAACCGCCGCACCGGTGAGCACGACCGTCCACCTGGCAACGTAGTTTTGCATCGCACCCTCTCCCAGAAAAAAGGTTCCACCCGCTGTTGAGAAACAAAGCGACAAGCCGCCCCGATCCGTGTCCCAAGGTCGTCGCGGCGAGCCGCAAGATCACGGTCAGGGTCGCTCCCTCACGGCGGCGCATGCCTGCCGCGAGGGAGGAAGATGGCGGCAAAAACCGCCCCAGCCCTGGAGGCTCACCGCGACGGGACGCCGAATCTGGGAAATAACATAACGCGCCGCGCCGTGCTTGTAAAGCATTTTCGCAAGCGCCGCGCTCTCTCCGGCATGCCCACGCGCCGTCTCCCCCGCCGGACTAGCGCCTCGCACAGGCCGGGGAGAGTCGCACGTAAGGCTCAGCCGCCGTTACGGGGCAGAGACCGGCTCGCTTCCCGCTTTCGATCCGAGCGAGCCCCAAACGCCGTACAACGACGGCCCGCTTTTCGGTTGCGTCTGATTGGAAGACAGGGATCCGGTATCAATCGTCTCGCTGATGAAACGCACGGAGCCATCCACAAGCAAGACGTTCACGCCGCCCGGGTGCCGGCTGGTGGGTGGCAAGACCATGTGAGCCTGGTCGCCCCAATTGGCAGTGTCTTCCGAGCAGGATGGGCTGTTCGGGGGCAGGACGGTGTTGAAGCCCGTGTACGCGGGCTGACCGTCGGTCCAAGCGACTCCGGTGCAACTATTCAGCGTCAGTCCGGCCGTGTAGTATTTTCCGTCCGTGGTCGGGCGACAATTGATGGGGTTCGCGCGCAACCCTCCGACTCCCTTCACGTAAGCCATGACATGCTCCGTGCCTTTTGCCACGCTGGCGGTACCGCCCGAGCTATGCCCCACGCCCCGGCCGTGCGCGACGCGCTCACTCATGGCGATCGTGTTGCTGGTCCCGTCCATCACGTCCGCCATCGAATAGGTTCGACGGAAGCCGAACATGCCGCGGACGTCTTGATCATCTCGAATGTTTTCGATTTGGTCGCCAACGCAGAAGGAATAGCTGTTGAACGGATTGTTCTTGTCGGTGACGCCGTTGTCGGATGGGCAAAGCAGCATATCGGGAGAGTTCCGCCAAACATCCCACCATGCGTTCCAACCCGCCGGTCCCTCTGGAGGAGAGACAGGGTTGCCGCCCCCCGAGCGGATGCGATCGTACAATGGGGTCTGCTCCATGAACGGCAACAAGGGAATGAAGCCGCTCTTCCTTTCGTAGTTCGACTCGTAACCACTCCAGGTCGGACTGGGGGTTGCAGTACCACCCTTGCGATAGGGGAAAACTTTATTGACATCGTGATAGTTTTGTAACGCAAGCCCCAATTGTTTCAAATTGTTGGTGCACTGAGACCGTCGCGCGGCCTCGCGGGCGGCCTGCACAGCCGGCAAAAGCAAGGCGATCAAGATACCGATGATGGCGATCACCACGAGAAGCTCCACCAAGGTGAACCCCGGCCGGTGGCGCCGACACTTAGTCCCGTTTGAACCGACACGTGCCATTTTTGCCTCCTGAACAAGAAGAAACGAAAGGTCAAGAACCATGGAGCTCCAGCCGATCTGGATCTCCCCGGCAACCGTATCCACCGAAAGGAGTGTTCCGAGGTAAGGCGTATTAAGCCACAGTTTTACTTTAACCAGTTTTCGCGTCTCAGTCAATCGTTTGGAGCGCTTTGATTTACCTCCGATTTTTCAAGCAAATGGGCGGGCACGCTGATCCGTCGCGACCGCGGCGTTCTTCAAAGGCCTCAAATGAAGATTTTTCCCGGCAGTTGGCGGTTTTCCCTTCGGGTCGCAAAACCCCACCCCTGCCGTAGTGGGATTGTTTCGTGTTGTTTCATTCGCTATTTTCCGCCGTGATGCGGCTTGACTACTTGCGTCGCCGCATCGCAACCGGTTGAGGCGCGGCCGACCACGACTTCGGCCGTTGGGGCAAAGCGGGGACAAAACTATCCGCGACTTTTCTTCCATCCTTTTGCGATCATGGCCCGGCCCGACATCTCCATCATCATTTGCACCTACCAGCGGCCTCGCAATTTGCGGCTGTGCCTATTGGCAGCGGCGGCCCAGCGGGACTTTCCCTACAAAATCGAGCTGATCGTGGCCGACGACGGTTCCCAGGACGAGACGCCCGAGGTCGTGGAGCGGTTTCGGCGCGAGACGGGCCGGCCCGTCACATTCTGCACGCACCCTCACCGGGGCTTCCGCCCCGCGCTGACGCGCAACGAGGGTTTCGCCCTTTCCACGGCGCCCTACGTGCTGTTCTTGGACGGCGACTGCCTGATTCCGCCCGACCACTTGGCCGTGCATTTCCGCCTCCGCCGCCCCGGTCGGGCGCTGACCACGGACGCCGTGCGATGGGACCGCGCGACAAGCGAGGCGTGCGGCGAGGAGGATGTCTTATCCGGCGCTTTTACGCGGCGCGTGCCCCCGGCCGAGCGACGGCGTCTGCGATTCGCCCATTGGAAAGCCTTGCTGTATCACCGCCTGCGACACCCGACCAAGCCGCGGCTCCTGGGCGGCAATTTCTCCGCATGGCGGCGAGATATCGAGGCCGTCAACGGCTTCGATGAGAATTACAACGGTTGGGGCTGCGAAGATGACGACGTGGGCATCCGCTTGCATCAACGGGGCGTCCGCGTCTATTCCATCCGGCGGCAAACGCACACGTTCCATCTTTGGCATCCTCCCGTCGATTCGGTGCCCGCCAAGATTCGGCACGGGCGGAACTACGAATACTTCCGCCGCCGCGGACGGCTCGCGCGGTGCCGCAACGGCCTGGAGAAGCGGGAATTGGGCGACTTGCGGGCGATCGTCTCCGGTCTGGAGCCGGGCGATCCTTGGCTCCGTCGCTTCGTCCGATCGGGACTCCGCCCCGTGGTATTTCCTTCGGCCGATTCCATCTTGAGCCGCACGGCGCCGAAGCCGGGCCCGGCGTGCTGGATGGCAGGCCCCGCCGACCTGGACGAACCGTCGAATCGCCTCGAAGCCGGCCTGTACGACGGCGATCGGCGGCAATGGCGGACGGAGCGGTCGCACGTTCTGGAGACGACGGCCGTGGCCGACCCTCCGCCGAACGATTCCGCCGAACCCGAAATCGAAATCGCCGTTTGGCCCCGGGTGAAATCATTCCGCGGGCAAGTCGATTGCCGCGTGCTGCTCATCACGGAAGCCGCCCTGCCCGATCGGCGTCTGCTGCGTCAAGCGGACATCGTGCTCGGCCCCTGGGGCAGCCCGCCGGCCGGGTTGCGGCTCGTCGGCGGCACGAGCTATTTCCCGATCGCTCGGCTGGAATCGGCCCTGGCGGGCATCCAATAGTGTTGCCGGCGGCTCGCGCCGGCGTGTTCATCCCACGCATCCCCGAGCCGCCGGTGGAAGTCGCCGGTAAATTCACCGCCGCGTCAATCGAGAAAACCGACCAGGTCTTGGCTGCGGGACGGTTGCTGAAGTTTGCGGACCGCCTTGGCCTCGATCTGGCGGATGCGTTCTCGGGTCACCTTGAAGATGTGCCCGACCTCTTCCAAGGTATAGCAGTAGCCGTCGCCCAGGCCGTAGCGCAACTTGATGATCTCGCGTTCGCGGTAGCTCAAGGTCTTGAGGACCTTGTTGAGCTTCTCGCGGAGCATCTCGTTGGTGGCGCCGATGGCCGGGCTTTCCGCTCCGCGATCCGGCAGCAGGTCGCCGAAGTGGCTGTCCTCGCTATTCCCCACCGGGCGATCCAGACTGATGGGATAGCGGTTCATGGTCAGCACCCGTTGGGCGTCGTCGGCCGTGGTCTCGACCGCGGCGGCCGTCTCCTCCAGGGTCGGCTCGTGTCCCAACTCCTGGAACAACTGCCGCGAAGCGTTGCGCACCCGCGTCATGGTCTCGGACATGTGGACCGGGATGCGGATGGTGCGGCTTTGGTCGGCCACGGCGCGGGTGATGGCCTGCCGAATCCACCAGGTGGCGTAGGTGCAGAACTTGAACCCGCGGCGATACTCGAACTTGTCCACCGCCCGCATCAAACCGGCGTTACCCTCTTGAATCAGATCCAAGAAGCTCAACCCGCGGTTGCGATACTTCTTGGCGATGGAGACGACCAACCGCAGGTTGCCCTCGGACAAAGCCCGTTTGGCGGACTGATATTCCTCGTACACCCGTTTGACGTATTGCACGCGATTCCGCAAGCTGGTAGGGGTCTCTTGCGTCAACCGCAAGATGTCGCGACACTCCTTGATCCAGGGCTTGCGTTCGGCGGCAGGCCGCCCCGCTCGGGCGTGCTCGTCGATCCGGGCCTTCAGCTCATCCACGCGGCTGCTGAACTCCTCCAGCACCCGAATCATCGGCTCCAGGCGTTGCGTTCGCAGCCCCAGCTCCTCCGCCAGGCGGACGGCGCGGCGACGCGACCGCCCCAATCGCTTCCAGGCGGCTTGCCGCTCGTGCATGGGCCGAGACTTGCTCAGCGCGATCCAGTAGTCCCGCCGATTCCGCTTCACGATCACCTGCAAGGTCTTCAGGTTGTGCGGCAGCCGGCCGAGAATCTGATCCTTCTCCAGGCGGTCGCTGACGGAGACTTGAACCGTGCGATCGAAGGGGAGCTTTCCCTCATCCACACGACTGAGCGTGCGCACCGCCTGCTGCATGACATAGTCGCACTCCAGGAGTTTGCGGCGGAACTTGGCCCGAGTTACCTCGATCGTCTTGGCCAGGGCGATTTCCTGCTGGCGCGTGAGCAGCGGAATCTCGCCCATTTGAGTCAGATACATGCGCACGGGGTCGTCGGACCAAGACTCCTCCTCGTCGCCGGTGACGGCGATTTCGTCCTCGTCCTCCGCCTCGCGATAGGCTTCCTCGCTCAGATCGTCGGCGACATCGAGGTCATCGACGACGTCTTCCTCGAGAATCTCGTCGCTCATCTCCAGCAGGCTTCGGCCCTGGAGTTCGTCCTCATCCTCATCGCCCGGTCGCAGATCCAGATCGTCGTACAAAGCATCGGATTCGTACAAAGCCTTGTCTCCTCTATGCAACGACATCGCCAGGCCAACCCGCTACCCGACACGCCATCTTGCCCGCAACCTCTCACGATACCGCGTCCCGAAAGTATTCAGCCTCATAAACTACGAACCGAGAAACGGCGCGAGAAATCGTGAAATCGGGCGGAGAACCTCGCCGGAACTCAACAGGTGAGGATGCGGAGCGAAACGTGAACTTGCCCCCCGGGGCTTCCCTGCAAATGTCGAAAGACACCGGACCTAGCGCGACACTGTCCGCCGAAACAGGCGGAACATTCGCACGGTTAAACCGGTACGATCGCCCTCGGACAAGAGGGGCAACGCTGCCTCTCCACGGAACGGCTACTGACTCGCCCGACGCCACGCACCACTTGCTGAGTCCGTTAGGAACGGCCGCGCCCCAGATGTGATTTAAGGCGGGATGGGTAATGCTTTCTCACCCGCGTGCCTCTTTTACCGAGGCTGGGTTGCTATGGGGCCCGTCGTTCAATTTTACACAAAAATCGGCCCAAGTCCAATGCGGTTTTACAGAATTCCGAACCTGGCGGAAAAGTCGATCAAGATACGAAAAATTCGTGAGATTTTGGGTAATCTGCGGCGATTCGTGAGTTACAGTGCCACGGGTTCCAGAGCCTCCAGCGTGAGCTACAGTGCCAGCGGTTCCGGAGCCTCCAGCGTGAGCTGGAGGTGTCTTCGGCGCTGCCAACGGTTGAGCGTCGGCGCGCACCACCAGATTACGCTGGCGGCTCCAGGGTTCGCGCGAAATTGCTTGGAGGGACGCTTTCCGTCGCGTCCGCCGACGTGCCAAGGGACGCCCCGTTCCCCCCCCGCCCACGATAGCTCGTGGCCCTCCACCATTGGAACCACACCAACAGGCGGCCCTCCACAATGGCGGGCTTCCCGCGCGCGGGTCGGCGATCAGCCGGATTGCCCCGCCAGGATCGACGACATGAACTCCGATAAACGCTATTCTTCATCACGCACAGAAGGCTCGTCCCGCCTGTAACGGCCGTTGTTCGGCGGTGAGGCGAAACACAAGTGCACCACCGGTCGGCGCCGGCGACTCCCAGTTTTACACTACCACTTGGCGCCCGCCGGCTGCGGGCTTTTTCGCCGGCGGCCGGCGGACCTGCGATGTTAAGCTGGATCACAAAGGAACGACGCCGGCCATGACGCCTCATGACTTACGCCACGCCATCATCCATCGTTCCAGCGGGGCGCCGGAACGGACCCGGCTTCTGGGGCCCTACCTGTTGGAGTCGCTGATCGAACCCGAGGAGGAACGGGCGGCCACGTGCTACCGCGTCCGCGTGGAACCGTACAGCCGCACCGCGGTCAGCTACCACCGGATCGCGGAGGAGTTCTACTACGTGCTGAGCGGGCGAGGCACGGCCATGCTGGACGGGCGACCGTACGCCGTGAAGGCCGGCGACTTTCTCCGCCTTCCGCCGGGCACCACCCACGCCTTCGCCACGGACGACGTGCCGCTGGAAATGCTGGACATCCACATCCCCGGCTCGCGACCGAATCGGGACGTGTACTTCGTGGATGGACGTCCCGAGGGTTTTTCCGGCGAAGATGGATGAGACGGTCGCCGCGGTACGGCGTTCAAAAGCGGAACTCGCCCCCCGCGAACGCACCGTGCAGGACCAAGCCCGCGTTGTCGTCGATGGCCAGGATCGCGTCCTGGATGTCCACGACATAGGGCGGGAATTGGTGATCCGCCAGCGCGATGCCGGTCGCCGCCACCACGCGATAGCCGATGAAGGCGGTCCAGCGGGGCGCGAATCGCCAATCCAACCGGATATCCGCCTCGGTGAGAAATGCCACGCTGTTCTTGCTGGAGATGGCGGGATAGCTCCCCGGCACCGGATCGCCGACGGGGGGATTGGGGTTCGGACCGAACAGCTCGCCGTCTCCGCGGTAGGCGTCGAAGCGATTGCGGATATGGTTGTTGTAGATGCCGAATTTGGGAACCAGAGACAACGTCACCGTCGGGCAGACCCGCCACGCCATGTCGAAGCCCAATTGACCGCCGATCAGATTGTTTTCCGCGCGGTCCGAGAGGAAGCCCTCCTCGGCGGGATTCCCTCCCCAAGCCCCCTCGTGCGCCCGGGACGAAAACCGCAGGCTCTCATCGAAACGGAAATAGCGAACGCCCAACAGCCAGTCCAATCGCAACGGGTCGTCCTCCCAGGTGGGGCGATAGTGGAAGAGGTTGATCTCCACGTTATGCACCTCGTTGCGGCGATCCAGGCGTTGCTCGTACACGCCGAAGAAAAGATCGGCAGGCAGGCCGGGAAGGGCCGGATTCGCATAAACCACGTCCGTGAAATCGAGCGTGGTGCTGACGAATTCGGGGTGCGTGACGGAGGCGTCACCCCGCATGTCGGTAAAGCCCCAGTACGTGCCCTCCAAGGCCCACGTGCCGCAGGGGTCTCGCCGCCCGATGGTGACCTGCCAGCCTCCCTGCCAATCGACGCGGGCATCCTGCCCGTTCATCAGCTCATTGGCGTTGTTGTTGGATTGATAGCTGAACCAGACGCGGTTGGGCTGGTTGCGGCCCATGATCAGGCCCGCCGCCCGGGCGTACCACAACCGGTTGCAAGCGGGATCTCCCATCCATTGGCAGCCCGCCGACTCCGCCGCGTTCGGACCGCAGACATCCGCCTGCTCCGAAAGCATCACTCCCAGCAGCGAAGATTCCGTCGGCGACCGACCGGCGCTGGGCGGAACCGTCTCGCTCGGCGCTAGAGGCAGAGTTAGATCGGACTCGGGCAAGGCCGGGGCATCCGTTGAGGTTGCCGAGATTGGGACGCCCGGCGAGGAATATCGCGAGTTGCCGGCGTATGGGGGTACGGCTCCGTAGCCGCTCGCAGCCGTGGTATCGGAATACCCCGACGGCCCGAACGGCGCCCCCTCCCGGCCCGTCCCCGTCGCCGGGTTCGCGTTGGGGAGAGGTCGGACTTGGGCCGGTTCGGTCGAGATCGGTGCCAACGGCTGCGGTCGCGCCGCCAGCGGCAGCAGGTCCGGTGCCGCCGTCAAACCGTATTGGGCCGCAACCTCGTTCGCGGACCAACCCAACATCCCGCAAAGAAAAAGCACGCGCACAGCTTTCATGGATCCACCCTTGATTGCCGATTCGCCCGGGGTCCATGCCCCAAGGCTCCGTTCTCGTGGCAACGTTTCTTTGGAACGTGCCGCATTGCACCACCATGCGCAAACGGCACGCGGAATCGGTGATTCCTGATTAGAGAATCGTCCGCGGCGAAGCGTCTGCAACGGTCGAAGCGGGGCAAAAACGCCGGATTTGTGGAGAAGATCGGTGCGCGATTCCGCAGGTCCGCTTTCTTTGCTAGCTTCGGTTCGTTGGGCGAGTTCGCGACGACCCGAAAAATCGGCGCGGTTGCTGCAACCGAATCTCGACCGCGCGGATGAGGTGATCACAGCGGCAGCCAGCCGGTGCCCGCCGTCACCGTGGCCGTGACCGGTGATTCGATATGCTCGATACGATCGTCGCCGCCGCTACTGTCGCGCAGCTTTACCGTTTCGAAAAGCGCTACTTGGTGCGTGAGGAGGCGAGTACCCGACGACGTGACCCGATACAGGCGAACGATGTCGCCCACGATCTCCGCCAAGTCGTCGTTCGGGGTGTCCCACAGGGCGGCCTTGTCGGCGCCGCCGACGGAGGGCGTGTCCCAGCCCTCACCCGCGCGGGCGAAGACCTGATCGAAGGAGCGGGCGGTGATGCGGTACCGGTCGCCGCCCGTTACTTGATCGAAGATTTCGCTCTTGCTCGCCTTCCCGTGGAATTCATCTTTCACGGGAGAGTCGTACAAGTAGGCGAGGTCGAAGCCGCCCGACGAGGCGTCGGCCCGGATGAACGCGAAGTCGCGGAGGGTCACGTCGAAGCCCGGTCCCGAGAATCGCGTCCGTCCCCACCCCGCCTCCAACCGATCCTGGCCGGGAGAGCCGAAGAGGACCGCTAGGTCATTTCCGCCGGAAGCGAAGGCACGGACCTCTTCGAAAAACTTGACGCGGTGATAGAGGCCGGGACCGATCATCTTGGCGTGCTGCCATTGCGGCTCGGACTTGAATTTCACGGCCGGTTCCCCGTCGGAGTCGGGCAGGGCGTCGTACAGCTCCGCGGTATCCCGGCCGCCCGCCGCCGCATAAACGTGAATCTCCGTGAAGTCCTCGCAAATCAGGTCGGGGAAGCTGCCGCTCCGCCACTCGGCCCGCCTGGGGAAGATGCGGACGGCGTCGTCCGCGGGGCCGTCGCGGAGGACGACTACGTTTCGGCCCGGCCCGCCCTCGAAGCGCACGCTCGCGACTTCGCCCGGTCCCGGGGCGGCATACCGGACGCCTCGGATCGCCAAGCTGCCCGCCGCGGCATCGACCTCGAACGTGTCGTCGGCGGCGGTGCCGAGCACGGTCCAGGCGGCCGCCTCTTTGACCAATAGGTTGGTCAGCCGCAGGTCGAACCCTTCGGCGTCGCCCCGCAAATGGACGAAGTATTCCGTGCCGAAGCGGACTTCGTAATCCAACCGAGCCTCGCTCGGCGACTGCCAACCGGCCAAGACCGTCGCCGCCGGATCGACTAGCGGATTGCGATCGTAAAGGAACACATCCAACGGCCGGGCCGACGGCACCCCCAGCGCTTCCACAGTCAAAACGCCGTCTCGGGTGGGGACGATGCGGAAAAAGCGGTGGCCCGTCTCCCCCAAAGTCAGGCCCGACCATACGGCGAAGTCGATCGTTCCGCGATCCTCCAATTCCGCCAGCAAGAACGAAGCGCTCGCGGGATCGCCGAGGGTACCCCGATCATCCTCGGCCTGCGCAAGCACCGTATAGCGGCCGGGGGCCAGTGCGGCGGTGTCCACCGTCCATGTCCAACCGTCGTTCGGCGAGTCATCGGAGCCGAGCAGGAAGTCGCGCGTGGGGTCGATCAGCCCATCACCGTCGGCATCGAGAAAAAAAGCGACGCGGAGGACTTGCCCGTCCGGATCGGACACGCCGGTCGCAGTCGCTCCCAGGGGCGTACCCGGCGCCGCGATTTCGGGTTGGAGGATCAAGGTCGCAATCTGCGGGGGGGCGTCGGGCGGGGGATCGAACCGCAGCAAAAAGCCGTCTCGTACGCCCAAGAAGCTCTCGGCCTCGGTCAAGAACGGCCAATCCGGCGACGCCGTTCCGCCGACGACGATTAGGGAACCGGAGCCGCCGTCGATCACCGCGCGGGCGGAGTCGTTATTGCCGCCGCCCAAGTAACCGGACCATGCGACGTCGCCGGCGGCATCGATGCGGACGAGGTAGCCGTCGGTCGTGCCGTCCAAGACGTCGTCGAGGCTGCCGCCGCACCAGTCGGGCGAATAGGTGGTGCCCACCAGATAGGCGCCGCCCGAGGCGTCGGCGAAAAGCCGACCGCTTTGCTCGTCCAAGGCGCCGCCCAACAGCGCGGTCCAGGCGACGGAGCCGCCGTCGTCGGCGAGAGCGGTAATGAAGACGTCCTTGCCGCCGTACGGGGCGCCGGAGGTGATTCCGGCCGGCCAATTCACGGAATCGGTTTCGCCGGCGACCAGGATTCGGCCGGTTGCCTGCACGGCGACGGAGACGGCCACGTCCTCGCCCGATC
>FWPU01010866.1_pt1 | contig 13167 bp, 14 predicted proteins | sample 2228361 | NCBI WGS metagenome assembly FWPU01 (sample SAMEA103939777, study PRJEB20133) | metagenome | reverse complement strand
ATTGTGAACCATTCATTCCAGTCGAACACCCATTTTGATGACTCTGCATCCCAGTTGTCAAGATTCATAGTGGTATATGTCACGTGAGCATCACTGAATGGTAGAATATGATAACTGTCGCAGAGCCCATCTCTTACAGCTCTATCAAACAACTGTTCAATCTTTGAAGATGTATTACGTGGTGTTCTAAACTGAACAAGCATACCATTTGTATCGCCAAAACAACGTGCACGATAGACTGTATAGGGATGTCTATGGCATATTGCCTCAACAGCCTGAAGCTTTGGCTCACTATCAGCAGCTACAAGGACGTCTATGAGTTCAAGGTCTAGGTTCTCTAGATTTGGAATTGCAGTGGCGACAAAGTACTGGGTACCTGTACTTGGCCAATGGGCCAACTGTTGCACGTAGCTATAGATCACTGACTTTGACAGTCCAACTCGCTCTGACAACTCTTCATACGTACCCAACGGGACCTGTTGTAGAGCGACCAGTACTCGAAGATGACTTGACGTAAGCGCTTCTTCCAATGTACCAGGCCGTCCTAAAATTCCTTATCAGACTGTACACCTGTCTGTATCTGTTACATCACCCTCTAAGCCCGCCGCTGTAGGATGAGTCTAGGATCATCTCATATCATCACATTTACCCAAGGTGTACCGGGTGGACCCTCATCGGGAGGATCAAATATGACTTGCGCATATGCTGAGACAGACCATAGTGTAGACACGGCGGTCATATCGGCATCAAGAGTATACAGCCCACTCTCGATTGCATGGTCATACCACTCCACTCGGATCACCAGTGAAGAATATATTCCAAAGATGAATGTATCAACGTATGACACACGTCCTGAGGGGAGTGTCAGAGTCAAAGACAGCCAACAGAAGATGAATGCGGGATATCCATTTGGTGTGCCAATTCGAAGTATCGTCAATACATCATCTTCGTAGCCATCGCCATCCAGATCACAGTATGACGCGTCAGTTATCGATAGCAACTGAGCATCACTGGAGTATGCTGCCACCTGTGGAGTTGATGATAGAGTTATGATGAGGAGAAGTAACAGCCCAGCTAACATCACTCTTCTCTTCAGCAACATGGCATAGGAATTTGTTCTGTGACTATTAAATCTTTGCAGAACACTGTACCATTAATGAATTAGACGTATAAGCCAAATTCTGAGTCTCAATCGTATGTTGTGCCATTGACAAATGCTATGCACGTGTTGGATCTATCCTATATTATATTGAACGCCTAGACCATTTTGAGTATAGAATGAGTTGAGAGAGGAATCTAATCCCCTCTCAACTATTGTTCAGTCCTTCTTAACAGTCCTTCTGCCAATGATTGTCATAATGATGCCAATCCAGGCCAGTGACTGAGAAACAAGTGTCACAAACGAGACCAGTGCGTCCAGTCCTCCAGTGACAAACGTAGTCCCCAGCAAGATCAGCACACCGATGAAACCTATGCCTACACCAAGCCCGATGAGAAACTTTCCTAGACGAACTCTGTTGAGCACTAAGAGAAGTGCACCAATTATGACTGCTATGCCACCCAGTCCAGCAATCCAGAGTAGTATTCTAAAAACTGTCTCTAAAATCGGTGCACTCTCTGGAAAGTTGGCAGCTACGTAGGTAATTATAATGGCAAGCAGCCCAACATCGCCCTGCCAACTAGACAGGAACAACAGAATACCGCCTATTAGACAGAAGATAAAGGGAATTGCATTCTTCATCTCAATCATCACTCACAATATTGTGGTGCAAAACCGACTAATTCGTTTTATGGGTGGCAATTCTCCCAGTAATACCAACATCTAGGACACCTGTCATATTTCAATGATTGACCGTTTCAGTGACAATAATAAACAGTCAAAAGTTTACATTCACAGGACGGAGGCAAAAACAGTGATTAACCCTGTTATGAAAAAGATCTTCAGAGTAAGAGTCATTCGCTGAGAAGAAGTGGTGAGAATGTCAAGATGTTGAAGATGGAATCGTTGCGCTTTTTGCTGGCGGTAATAGTTGGAGTTGTGATGTTTATATCAGACCTGTCCATTGGATGGCTGACAGCATTGACAGGGAGATTCCCTGTTGTGATCATAATGGGGTTTGTTATTGGACTGATTGCGGGACGTGGGCTATATGCTCCACTAGCGGCGGTAATATCATGGGTTGCTGGAATTGTGCTCTCCGTCCTAATCACGATGGCATTATATCCTGGGCAGATTCCTCCAGATGCCACGATAGATGGACTGCTGATCACGGCTGCAGTGATGGCTCTGCGTGGTACTTTTGATTTCGAGTATGAGGGGCCGTGGATAATCGCTCTGCCTGTAATAATTGTCTATTTGGTAATCATATTGATAGTCACACCACTCCTCTATCTAATTGGAGTGGGTGCCGCTGTCGTGGGTGGTCTGGTAGGGCATGTGATTGAAAAGATCCTGCAGAAGTCCTTACAGAAACCAGCAGCATCACCACCAGCTCCCACAACAGCAGAGACATCCTCCTAATACAGTATGCATAATAGATACCCCGGGTAATCTTCATAGAACAACTCTCTATGAGTGCTCGGCTTATCATAAATAACAAAATATCGTCAGGTAGCAGAACCAGATCTCAGATTGCGGAGATTGAGAGAAAGAGAGGGGATTGAAATTAGAATATCAGTGCCTGACGGTGCCGTTCATCTGCCCATTGTCTTCGAAATGGATAGAAGTACTCATACAGTGAGGGAACATCACGACAAAATAGTATAAGATGGTTCTCAATGATATCAATACGCAAGTAGAGAGGCAACTCTTCGAAGAGCCAGATATCATATTCGTCTGCATTGACTTGTTGCCAGATTGTTCCAAGTAGTCTTGCCATCTCCTCCGGTGTCTTGATTGTAGGAGCCACCACACAGATGTCCACGTCACTTCTGGGAGAAATATCTCCACGGAGATGTGAACCAAATAGAAGGACTGCCTCGATTGCCGGATTGTCAGTCAGACATTGTAGGTCGTTCTTCATTTTGATTGTGTCTGGTGGACCCATCTCTCAATCACCTCAAGACATTTGTCAAGTTGCGGCAGTAGTCTCTCAATACTCTTGGAGGCCAGAGTGTTATCAATGCTATTGTAGACATGAATGAGCCTGTTTAGCAGACCGTTTGCCTCACGTAGAACGGGTGTAGCATCGTCTGGCAGAAGATGATAAGTCACAGCCTGTGCAATGTTTGTGTAGTCATCTAGGATCACAATATTCAGAACGATATGCAAAGCGGCAGGATTATCAAGAGCCCCGGAAACTAAGTGGTCATCCACAGATGATATTTACCGTTAAGATGTGATCAAATATCAAACATCTAAATAGAACCACGTATATCGATGTATATATCAATTGAAGTGGTTAACTATTGGAGTCTTAATACATGGGAAAATGGACTGATGTTCTGCACAGTGACCCGACAGGGTGGTTGTTAGAGAGAAGTGATCCACTGATCAGATATTAGACACTCATTCATATCATGGAACTATCTGCAAGCCATCCTGATGTCTTAGAGACACGTAATGCTATCATTTCCGACAAGAGGATCAAGAGAATCCTGAGTCGTCAGGCGCCTGAGGGATACTGGGAGTCTCCAACCCAGCCATATCTTCCAAAATACAAGGCCTCATACTGGCAAGTCATACTCCTTGGGATGCTTAATATAAATGGAACAGACCCGCGAGTGAAGAGAGCGTTAGAACACGTGTTCCAATTTCAACATCCAGAGGGAGGTTTTGCAATATTTGGCAAAGAGGGAGCACAAAAGGAGTACGAGATCACACTACAGAAATTGAAGAAGAAGGGGAGAGAGGCACCAGATGCTGCAGAATGGATACAGAGAGTGATGCATGAGGCACAGATCACATGGCCTCACAGGCAATGTCTGTCTTGCAATGATACGACTTGGCTATGCATCGGACAAACGAGTCAAGAGAGCTCTGGACTGGCTTGTGGAGGTTCAGAATGAGGACGGAGGATGGCTCTGCCCATATTGGGGATGTCATGCCAAGGATAGGCATGGTTGTTTCATGGGGACTATTACACCACTGGACGCGTTCTCAGAACTACCTGTTGGTCACAGAGACGCTGATATGAAGACATCAATGGAGGCAGGAGTCGAGTTTCTTCTGATGCACAGACTGTTCAAGTCAGACCACCATGGTTTTAGAACTATAAAACAGAGCTGGCTATCGCTTGGCTTTCCACAGTTCTTCTACGATATACTGCGAGGTCTCTCGGTTGTATGTGAGGCGGGCCATGCAAGTGACAACAGAATTGATGATGCACTGAGAGTCTTGCTTGATAAACAGGTTGTTGATGGACGATGGATACTTGAGAGTTCTCTTGAGGGAAGAATGCAGACTAATCTTGAACAGAAGGGCCAACCCAGTAAATGGGTGACCCTCGAGGCACTCAGAGTGATCAAATCAGTCTACAAGTCCAGAGGGACACTGCTATGAGAGGCACAATATCTCAGATGGTAGTCACATAGGACCTAATGATCTGTGAAAGTGAATACTTCTTATCATGCTCAGTTCAACACGGCACAATTCAGTCCGGTTAGGTCAATTTCCATGTTCATGTATTATTGAGGATCTTGTCTGCGCGAATACAAGTGAGTTTTCAGACGTGCGAGAAGATATGACCATGAAGAATACTCCAACAGTTATGGAGACCAACAACTGCCATGGTCGCACCACAGTCTTTGATTCAGTCACTCTGGTGTATTTCAAGCAGTCAAACACAAGATAGGATACTGGCAGGGTGACGATCATTGCTGCAATCTGATCAGCAATCCAGTGCTGCCTGACAAAGAGTGTGGAGATGATGACTGCAATGGCGATTGGCAAGCTTAGATAGCCATACTTCTTCTTTGCTCTCCAGAGTGCATATGCAGATAGCAATGAGGTCGAGCCATGAAGACTTGGGAAACAGTTGACCTGTGTGTCATGGGTATATAACATCTGAATCTGAAGTGAGAAGAAGTCTGTGCCAGAGACGACACGCTCAGGGCCAAGTACAGGCATGATCAGATAGATCAGATAGGCAATAGCATTGACCAATATGCAAGGTTCTTTTGATGTGGGTGCACTGGGTCTGTTTATTGTGCTCTTGATCGTCTTCTGTTGCCGATGTTGTATGGGGAGACGAACAAAGGTTGTGAGAGAGATCCAGAAAGAAGTTCATTACATTGAGAGAGCACCCGAACCAGCAACAAGAGTGGTTGAGATAGTCCTGGTCGTCTGTCCCTACTGTGGTACAAAGAATGAACAAGGTGTGCATAAGTGTATCAAATGTGGCGGTGAAATATAATAGTCAAACGAACTGATGGACTGACTTCAATACAGAGGTCAGTCTAAATTATTATTGTATAGTACATGGAGGGGCTATATGAAAAGAGACACAGGAACTGGTTGTTCATAAATGACGACTGACTCTAAGTTATGTCTTGTGTGGCCTCAGTTATAGTACAATACTATATGATGACCAAGTCATGTACACTCTTGGTATAGAGGATGTAGCTCAATGTTTAAATATAGTGAACTCATCAGATGATGGAGGGACGAGCATGAAATATAGAAGCGTTGGAAGAAGTGGACTGAAGATAAGTGAGATTGCGCTTGGTTCATGGCTGACTTTTGGTGGCACGGTCGATGACAAGACTGCCAAAGAGTGTATGAGTACTGCAATTGAACATGGTGTAAACTTCATAGACTGTGCGGAGGTGTATGCACACGGCCGTGCTGAAGAGGTCATAGGCGAGTTTCTCAGAGAGGAGACAATAGACAGAAGCAGGATTGTCATCTCGAGTAAGGTATTCTGGCCAATGGGTGATGATGTAAACAGTTGGGGACTGAGTCGTAAGAACATCACAAGGGCAATTGATGGCACACTGAAGAGGCTTGGACTGGACTACATTGACATCTATTTCATGCATAGATATGACTACACAACTCCTCTAGAGGAAACCGTGTCAGCCCTTGATGATCTCATTCATGCGGGTAGAGTTCTCTATTGGGGGACCTCGGTATGGACTGCTGCTCAGCTTGAGAGAGTACATACAGTGGCTAAGGAGTTAGGTGCCCACAGGCCAATTGTTGAACAACCCATGTACAACATGTTATCACGACACATAGAACTCGAAGTGATGCCAGTTGCCAGAGACCTCGGCATGGGTCTGACAGTCTGGAGTCCGCTTGCACAGGGTCTGTTGACTGGAAAATATAACAGTGGTGTGCCAGACGGAAGCAGAGGAAGCCGTTCTAAGTCGATCAAGCAAAGACTGGACAGTTCAACTCTTGAAAAACTGAGAGCTCTTGCGCAGATTGCACAGTCACAGGACATCACAATGAGCCAACTTGCACTGGCATGGATTCTAAGAAGACCAGAGATATCAGCGGCAATCACTGGTGCAACTTCTCCTGAACAGGTGCTTGACAATTTGGATGCATCAGATGTTGTCTTATCAAAGGACACACTTGATGAGATTGAATGGACTCTAGGCAACAGGCCTCAATGGCCAGAACCATATGAACCGAACATCTATCAGGACAAGATGAGGTATCCTCGTGAAGTATGATAGACTCGTATGTATGGAATCTAATTAGACGGATAGTTGTGCCTCAGAACCATACACCCAGACAGCCGGATGTATTCGTTAATAGACAGAAGACAATACCATACGACATCAGGTGCTAGTGACAGACTCTAGTGCGGAGTTGATCTAATGTCGCCACCAAAGACTAGTGTTTTTACGACTACAGGTACTACAACCCCAGCAATGACTGGCTCCCCAATATCCACATAGTCTCCCTGTTCGAGTGCAACCTCGTCAATTGACAGCAGCTCATTGGTGACGCCGGTCTCGCGCCGCATAATGTTGCCAACACTGTTACCCACATCTGAGTCGAAACACATCATGATGGGTCTTCCTGAATTAATTGTCTTAGGCAGGGCACGTACTACGCCTCGTACAAAACGTGTGATACTCTCATAGGAGGGCCGTACTGCATCTCTGAATGCCAGAATAAACGAGTCCTCACCCTCCTGCATATCCATATGGTTCAACGCCAGCTCTATTGCAACAGCAACATCGTGTTCCGGATCACCACTCCACGTGATATGAGGAGCGACTACGGGTAAGTTCCGGATTGGATATCGCAGTCCTGCCGATAGAAAGGTTGTAGAACCACTGACCTGAAGACTGCTCTGTCCTGCACCAATGACGGTCGCTCTGATCTTGTACTGTGGCTCGACAAGTGACATGTTGGTCTTGCGTAGGCGAAGTCGTATCTTCTTTGCGAGATGAATACCGAGGTCCCCGAAGCTGTGTGACTCTCGCTCATAAATATACTCCGCCACACCTCCAGAGAATGCGATCTCGGTGATGTCGTTGTGTGCCTGAAGTGGCGGAGTCAACATGAGCCGACTCGTCTGATGTGAGAGAGTATTTCCCATTATCACCTCTAATAATGAGTCCGCCATCATCGAGGTCAAGATGTCTACATCGTTTTCACTCAGAGATGTTCTTCTTCTGAGGGGAATACCAGTGAGTTCCGAGAGTATGAGTCCGCCCTGCTCAACTCGAATGATCTCTCCGTTGTCATTCATGGCTACAAGGCGTCCACCGACATTGATTGATGCGGTGTCTACGACACGCCCATATTGACACACTGCTAACTTTGAGGTCCCACCACCAATGTCGACGTTCAATATAGTCCGACCTGTAGCTCTAGATCGCTGTACAGCACCCGAACCATGGGCAGCTAACACAGCCTCGTAGTTTGGACCTGCAGTCGCTGCTACAAACTTACCGGACTCGCCAGCAACTGCATTCACGATGTCCTCGGCATTCTCCTTTCTTGCGGTCTCGCCTGTTATTATGACTGCGCCGGTATCAATATCATCGGTTGTAAAGCCAGCATCTGAATAGTCCCTCAGAAACATCTCTCGAAGACGCTCGAAATCAATTCGTTCTCCATCTATAAAGGGAGTGAGATGTATGGGACCTGTATGGAGTATCACTCTATCGCTGACTACAAACTTTTGGGTCCTAGAATGACTATCCCGTTCTAGTACCAACCGACTAAACACCAGATGAGATGTAGTCGTACCTATGTCTATCCCAACACTCGTCAGTTCCCGGTATGTCACATCTCGCTCTGTAGAGTGATCGTGGTCGTGGTCATGAGTGTGATGGAACAACTATGTCATGTCGCCTCCAAGTCTGAGCCATATCCTCAGACATCAAATCTCCTTCGGATACTACCCTGGTTGAGATAGAGTACGATTATGACATTCACAATCAGTGGAATCCATGCCACTGCAGGAAAGTCAAGTAGAAGAATTATGATGTTGATAAGCACGAAGATCATATCGAGCCACCACGCCCATGAGGCGAGCGCAAGAAGACCCAGTCCTATGAGTACATAGAGAAGACCAACAATGGTTGCACCATGTGGAAGGCTCATCAGATAGGTGCCCGCAAATAACCAGGACAATGGACCAAGGAAATTGAAAGAACCCACGAGTATGAGCACACCCGCAAGCAGGTTTAGTACTGATAGAATGATCACACCTAATGGTACGTCTGCCATATCACAGAACCTCAAGTCCTATCTTGAACAACCTCTTGATAATTGTTATGTCATGTGAAGTGGGTCACGATAACATCAAGGACACAATAAAACGAATAGAAACAGTGTAAAGCGTTCATCATGATGGCATAGTCATATCGTGACCTCTTTCGACTTTTTCCCAGACATGTAAGCCACATCAATCCGTATGATGTTGACTCGCTGGACCGCGGTCTCTGTTACCTGTTCTGCAATGACTCTCTCAGGGTCGAGATCGAGCTTGTAGGCCATCTGTCGCAAAGCATATTCTTTCTCGCGTAGGTCATCCACAGGTCTGGCATGACCCCTAAAATGAGTTGTCGCATACAGGTGGGTACACTCGCCCTGAGCGTAACCGTAGTCAAGCAGCGCCTGCCCCCACACGATCGGATTCACTCGTAGGATGTCCACCTTTTTCCCCTCCTGTGCACAGTGAAAATAGATGCAGTTACGAGTTCGGTCATAGAAATGATTCACTGTCACAAGATATGGCTCATTATCAAGTGACATAGCAAGCGTCACGTATTGCGCACGATCTAGTATTCTTTGCATTGTTTCGGGATCTGTTATTGCCTTCTCTCTTCGTCTTATATCGCGCATATTATACACTCGATCTCCGTCGTGTGCATATGCTACAGAACATCTTATCTATATGGATTCAGGTTCTCATAAAGCAGCCAGTTCATGTCATCACTCGCAGGCTATTTTTAATGAACTAATGAAGGTTGGTACTTGGTCCAATCATCTGTCATGCGAAGACTTTTGCCGCTCTCATTTTTAGTTGGACTGTCTTAGAACCCATACTGTATTTTGTTTCTATGCGGTCAACGGCACAAGGATCACTCACATGTCAGAGACATTAGTTTACAGAGAACCAATGCAAACATATACATAGTATATTGCTAGTAGTGCATCAGCCGTCGTTCATGCAGAACGTCTTAATCGTCAGACCTATTTTCATACAGCTGTCACCTAAATAGTCCAACTTATTTCACCTTTGATGAGTGAATGATTGATTGAATAGCTAGAGAGGAATACCCATGCGATATTTCGTGAGACCTGTTCGCCCCAGCGATATCGATGACATTCGCGAGATTGCTCTTCAGACATGGGATGGGCAGGACTATATTCCAAGCGTGATAGATTACTGGCTACATGACCCAGATTGTATAACACTTGGCATTGAATCGGATGGCCGACTCGTAGCATTCTGTAACTTGCATCTGATAGAAGATGGTTGTACGGGATGGATCGAGGGGCTCAGGACTCATCCACAGTGGCGTGGTCACGGTCTTGCAAACACATTGGTCGAGAGGACTATAGACATTGCATGGCAACGTGGTGTGAAACGTGTACGATACACAACAGATTTGGAAAACACTGCATCGAGAGCGATCGCACATCGAGTAGGAATGAGAGAACGGGTAGTAATGGGTGTAGCATACTTTACGACTCCAACATCAGATGCGGACACTCAAAAACGCAGTTCAAAAATCAATGAGTCAAGTCCAGCAGAGGTGTTTACGCTTCTAAACTCTGTATCAGATAATATACAGTTGCTCTCTGGAGTGCTGGTCTATGACTGGAAGGTTGTAGATCCCACGGAGACTGGACTTGTATATGCCCATAGACATACTCGCTTCTGGACAACAATAACCGGAGAGCGATTGACTGGACTCTCAACTGGTAAAGAGAGAAGAGAGGGATCCACTCCGCAGTGGTCATTTGCAGTCTATGCTTCAGACTTCAATACATTTCATGAACATGTGCTCTTTCACCTAAACATGGCACGATTGCATGACTATAGGGAGGTGGTATTCATCTATCCTCTAGAGTATGAAACTCGTGTCACTGAGACCATCCTGACACCTTACAATGCCACACCATATCATCTTATTCTGTTTGAAAAAGAGGCATCATTGTCACATCCCAAAGATACTGTTTCCATGGAATAAGAACGGGCACAGATACCTAATCAGAGTGAACAGTGAATGGGCACACAGTGATCAGCAGAAATGATGCTCTAGAATATGATAGATAGACAGGTGAGTGCACCCTCGCACTTCTCAAACTCGGAGACATCGAGTTCAATGACTTCAAAGCCTACTGTCCTGACAAGCTCTGCACTCCTTGGTCTATGCGCAGGCATCAGTACTCTGCCATTGATTGTCAGTGTATTGGCGGCGTATGCCTCGTTGTCCGGTAAAAGTAACATCTTCAGTCCTCGCAGAGCAGGATGTCCAGCATACCTGCGGGTGCCTATCGCAATATCCTCGTCAATATATGTCACATGACTCTTCAAATGAATGAGGTCAGGATCTCTCACAACGTCCACAGGACAACCAAACCATTCTGACATCTGAGCCACGCCCTCTGCAGAGGTACGTTGAGAGATCCCACTTATGATTCTCTCAGGGAGTTGAATGACATCTCCACCCTCAAGAGTCGCCGGAGGTGTCACATGCTGACACTGAAGATAGTCCTTCAATATAGCCTCAACACTAGACTCTTCACCCCTTCTACTCATGGGTCTCAGACTGGCTATGATCGCCTTACCGGCACGAACGACAGCAGTGTCCTCGACAAAACACGCGTCCGGATGGGTGTCGAGTGGTGGCAACTCAATCACATCAAGTCCGAGTTCGCGCAGTGTCTTGACGTACTGTTGGTGTTGTGTCTGTGCCAGTTCAAGACTGATCGTCTTTGCAAGGGGATGTGCAGTTATACAACGAGTGTACGTCTTGCCAGGCGGTCGCACTATTGCTCTTCTGTTCACATGCTATATACAAGAGAAACAGACTATTGAGTATCACGGAGTATGCCAAGTGTTAGGACAAGGTGGAATCGCATCCAACGCATTTTGTACATACCCGCGTATGTTGATTCTCAGGCAGACACATGCGTGTGATCAATGTCATTAGACTCATCTTTAGGCATCTGCAACTGTGAGAATTAATCTAACTACGGTCTGAATCAACTTATCAAAGCCCTCGCCAGTCTTTGCGCTCACATGGCAGACTGGCGCACCAAAAGCCGCTGCAAACTGACTAAGTTCCGCATCACTGACTGCACGTACCCCATCTATCTTATTTGCAACTACAATCCACCGATTCTTGGGGATGTCTTTGACCATTTGAAGCCACTCATCCACATTATATAGCGACTCTGGTGAAGTCACATCAACAACAATAAGGACCACCTCAGTTCCGAGAAGAAAGCGTGGTTGAAAGAACCTAAACTGGGACTGCCCGGCAATATCAAAAATTGTTGAACGAACAGTCGCTCCTGTCGCCTCGTTGACAACAGACCATGTCTCGATATTGAGTCCCACAGTCATCATGTGTTCTATGAAAGTGCCACTCACAAGCCTTGATGCAATTGTTGTCTTACCTACTCCACCAGCACCTACCATTGCAACTTTTATCGCTGTCTTCATGTTAAAGGTCCGCCATCCATCAGGAGAGTATGTACATTGGATAATTAGACTATTAACACAGTAATAACATTTCCTAGTTATGTATAACATGTCTGAAACAGACACATCATATATAATAGATATACTGTCAGAACACTAAATGACAACATGGGAACGTCACTCTATTATATTACTCTATTATATGACCGGCCGCAATAGACGTCAGATCAGGCTAGTCTGGTTCTTTATCAGAATGTCTATCAATATCGATTGAATCTACAACATAGGACCCATCAGATGGCAGAGAACCTGTGTGTTTAAGATCATGCTGACGATGGATAGGATAAGAATAACCATGTCTGATGAGAAGAGTACCTATCAGTGCAATTACTGCCATACCGAGAAATGTCCAACCGAAACCGTATGTGGGTAATGCCCAACTGAAGAGGGGGATGATAAACACTGCACATATTATGGACAGTGTGGGTCTGAGTGAATACATACTGTTCCGTATTCTGTTGGGAATCACATCGATCATAATACGCTGTGATAACACTTCAGCAAAGCCACCCATAAAGTCACCAATTGTGAATATGATGAATATCAACATGAGTGCAAAAGCTGACTGAGCCGGTGCCTCAAACAGAGGAATGTTTGTGAATGGAATGAATACCGCCACAAGCTGGGCCGACTCTGCAGAGGGTGGCATGATGAGATAGGTTGTTGCAGCCAAGACCACATAGAACACAAAACCACCGAACTGAAGAAGTCTAAATCGTGGTACCCACTTGACCGCATCAAATCTTCGAGACCAGATTCCACTTCGTTCTTGAGATATGGCATTTGGTATGAATACGAGCGTTCTAAAACCGGACACGGCCACATCAGTTAGGAGATAGACAAAGTAGAGGGGAAAGAGAACAATCTGCCACCAGACAATACCAGTGGCGACCAGAAGCATCTCACCTGCAAACACAAACAGCACAAATCGGTCTGATACAAGAAATCTCAGTCCATCCCTCATGATGCGAAGATATCCTCGCATATCAGTTCTCTGCTGAAGTCGCGCCTCTTCTGCCTCTGGTAGGTCTTTAAC
>FWPU01010865.1_pt1 | contig 13167 bp, 15 predicted proteins | sample 2228361 | NCBI WGS metagenome assembly FWPU01 (sample SAMEA103939777, study PRJEB20133) | metagenome | reverse complement strand
GAACAGGTTCTGCATCATGTGCGGGGCTTGCGTGGCGTGATAGGCGGTCAGCCGCTGTTCGCCAGGATTCCAGTCCGCGACGATGGCGCGCGGTTCATTGCACACGCCGGTGTGGCGGCCGAACACGAAGGTGGCTTCCACGATCTCGTCGGCCTCCTGGAAGCCTTTGTCCGGATCGCCCGCCGTGTGCACGCGTTCGAAGGTCAAGTTGTCGCCAAGCTCGGGATGGATCACCGGCGTCTTCGGGGCGAGCGCGGTTTCGGCGTCGGTCACCGGCTCAAGTTCCTGGTAATCGACCTGGACCAGCTCGCAGGCGTCCTCGGCCAACGCGCGCGTGTGCGCCACCACCGCGACCACGGCCTCGCCCTGCCAGCGCGCGCGGCCGACGGCGAGCGGATACTGCGGCGCCGACTTGATGCCCTTCAGATGCGTCAGCACGCCGACCCAGGGGGTCATCACCTTGGCAAGCTCCTGGCCGGTGACAACCGCAATCACGCCCGGCGCGGCTTTGGCCTTCTCGACGTTGATGCTCTTGATCTCGGCGTGCGCATAGGGTGAGCGCACGAAGGCGACATGCGCCATGCGCGCAAGCACTACATCGGTGACGAATTGCGCGCGGCCCTGGATCAGGCGCGCAAGATTGGGCCGCGGCACCGAGCGGCCAATGTAGGAATTCGGCCGATCGAGCGCGGTCAGTGCAGGCGGGGAGTCTTCGGCAATTCTCATCCTTTGCCTCCGTTGCGCGCTTGGGCGACCGCCTCGACCGCATCGACGATGGCCTGATAGCCGGTGCAGCGGCAGTAGTTGCCGGAGAGATACTCGCGGATCTGTTCGCGGGTCGGCACGCCGCCGTTGCGCAACAGTTCCTGCGCGGTGAGCAGCATGCCCGGTGTGCAGAAGCCGCACTGCAGGGCGTTGCGCCGCTCGAAGGCGGCCTGCAGGTCGGCGATCTCGCCGGAATCGGAAACCCCTTCGATGGTTTCGACGCGTGCACCGTTGCATTGCGCAGCCAACGTGAGGCAGCCGCGCACGATGACGCCGTCAACCCGCACGGTGCAGGCGCCGCAAACGCCGTGCTCGCAGCCGACATGACTGCCGGTCAGCGCCAAATCCTCGCGCAGGAAATCGACGAGGCTCTTGCGTGCTTCGACGGTGTGAGAAACGAGCTCGCCGTTGACGGTCAATCGGATTTCGCAGGTGGGTGCGGTCATGGTTGCTCCACAAGCTGCTGCGCCACGCGACGAAGCAGAACTCCGGCGAGGTACCTTTTCAGTCGGCCGCTCGCCTGAATGTCGTCCGGCGGATCGAGATCGCGGTTCAGGGCGGCGATCGCATCTTCCACGTCGCCGTTGACAAGCGCCGCCTCCGCGCTCTTGGCGCGCAGCGGGGTGGTGCCGACGCCAAAGTAGGCGAGGCGCACGTCAGTGAGCCTCCGACCGTCGGCCTGCGCGCTCGCCGCAAGACCGACCATCGCGTAATCGCCGCGGCGGCGGGCAAACTCGGCAAACCCATAGCGGCTGCTCGCCCGCGCGGCGGGAATTCGGATCGCCGTCAGCAGCTCGGTCGGCGCGATCGCCGTCTCGTACAAGCCCTTGAAAAATTCGTCGGCTTTGACCGTGCGCCTGCCGTCGGCGCCGGTGATCTCCGCCTCGCCGCCGAGCGCCAACAGGCACGCCGGCAATTCGGCGGCCGGATCGGCAAAGGCGATCGAGCCGCCGATGGTGCCACGATTGCGGATGGCGGGGTGGGCGATGTGCGGAAGTGCGCGCGCTATCAGCGGGGCGTGCTCGGAAATCTCGCGCGAGCGCTCGGCCGCAGTCTGACGCACGAGCGCGCCGATTTCGAGTTGCCCGTCCTTGCGCGCGACGCGGTCGAGGCCGTCGATGCCGTTGATGTCGATGAGCAGCCTGGGCGCGGAAAGGCGCATATTGAGCGTGGGGAGCAGACTCTGGCCGCCGGCTAGGAGCCGGGCGCTCTCGCCATGCTCCCCCAGCAGAGTGATCGCCTCATCGAGCGAGCGCGCTCTTCGATACGCGAACGGTGCAGGTTTCACCGGCCCTCCCCATGGTTTTTTCTATTGTGAACGAGAACGGCGATGCGTCAATCCTGAGCGACGATTTTCCGCACGATGTCGATGGCGCGGCGCAGCAGCGTCATCGAAGCTTCGAGCGTGCGGAAGGCGGCATGGGCGCTGAGCGTGACATTTTCCATCCGGCAGAGCGGATGGTCGGGCTTCAGCGGTTCGGAATGGAATACATCGAGGCCGGCATAGCGGATGTGGCCGCGCCTCAGTGCATCGATTAGCGCCGCCTCGTCGACCAGCGCGCCGCGGGCGGTATTCACCAGAATGACGCCGGGTTTCATTTTGGCAATACGCGACGCGTCGAGAAAGCCGCGCGTGTCGTCGCTGAGCACAAGATTGAGCGAAATCACGTCCGACCGCGCCAGCAGGGTGTCGAGCCCGACGAGCCTCGCATTGGGGTCCGGCCGCGGGGTGCGATTATAGGCCAGCACCTCCATGCCGATGCCCTTGGCGATGCGAGCGACTTCCCTGCCGATGCCGCCAAGGCCGATGACGCCAAGCGTCTTGCCGTAAAGCTGTACGCCCTCAAGCTGATCCCAGGTGCCGCCGCGGATCTCGCGGTCCATGCGCGCGAGCTGCCGGCAGCAGGCGAACATCAATGCAATGGCATGTTCGGCAACAGCGGTGTCGCCGTAACCCTTGATGGTATGGACGGTGACGCCGAGCTGGTTAAGCTCGGCAATGTTCATGTAACTTGCGGCGCCGGTGCCAAGGAAGACGATGTGCTTGAGCGCTTTGCACTGTGCGACCAGTTCGGTCGGCATGTAGGAGTGATCGTCGAGGCAGATTTCGTAGTCGGCGAGCAGCCGCGGCAACTCACTGGGCTGGAACGGCTTGTCGATGACGGTGATGGGCGGGTCGTCAGGTCGGACGACCTGCGCCCATACGGCCGCAAGCTGGTCATTGCAATCGATGAAGATGGATTTCATGGCGGGCGGCCGGCGAAGGGGTGCTGAGTCGTCGCGATTGACCATGGCGCCTTATAGCGGTTTGTTGTAACACCAGACCACCCGTCCCGCGCCGCGGCTATCCGTACGTCAGTCTCAAAACTCAACGATGCACCTTGCAAGCTACTCCGTCCATGGCCGGGCCAGCTTCGGCGTGGTGACTCCGGCCGGGGTTGTGGATCTCGGCCGGCGCATGCGGCCGCGCTACTCGAGCGTGTTGGACCTCCTGCGGGCGGAGGCGCTGAATGAGGCGGCCGCCGCCGTGCGAGGCGTGGAGGCGGATTTTCGACCCGAGGACGTGGAGTGGCTGCCACCGGTGCTTGCGCCGGAAAAGATCGTGTGCGTCGGCGTCAACTATGCCAACCGCGATGCCGAGGTGAGCGGCGGTACGGAAGGCGCGAAATATCCCAGCCTATTCTTTCGCGCACCGGATTCCCTGGTCGGGCATGAGCAGCCGATTGTCCGACCCAAGGTATCGGAGCAGCTCGACTACGAGGGCGAGATCGCGCTCGTGATCGGCCGCAGCGGCCGGCATGTGGCGCGCGAGCGCGCGCTCGACTACGTGGCCGGCGTTACTTTGTGCAACGAGGGCAGCATCCGGGACTGGCTGCGTCACGGGCGTTTCAACGTCACGCAGGGCAAGAATTTCGACGCCTCGGGCAGCATCGGTCCATGGCTGACCACGGGCCTTGACCTGCGGCGTCCGTTGCGCTTGACGGCGAAGCTCAACGGCCAGCTGACCCAGGACGACACCACCGCAAGCATGATCTTCTCGTTTGCCGATCTCATCGCCTACATCACGACTTTCATGACCATCAAGCCAGGGGACGTGATCGCGACCGGGACGCCCATAAAAATTGGTCTGCGCCGCGATCCGCCGCGTTGGCTGAGGCCGGGCGACGTGATCGAGATATCGGTCGCCGAAATCGGCACCCTGCGTAACACCATCGTCGACGAAGCATGAACAGGAGAGAGCGAATGGCGGGCGAGTTTGAGGGTAAAGTGGTGGTCGTCACGGGCGGCAGCCGCGGCATCGGCCGCGGCATTGCAGCGGCGTTTGCGCGCGAAGGCGCACAGACGGTCATCGCAGCGTCGAACGAGGCGAATCTTGCCAGCGCGGCGAAGCTGATAGCCGAGGCCGGTGCGCCGCCGATCGTGGTCCGAGGCGATTTGCGAACGCTGCAAGGATGCGAGAACCTGTTCAACAGGGTGAAGGAGAAGTTCAATCGCTGCGACATCCTGGTGAACTGTGCGGGCGCAACCAGGGCCGGCAATTTCGTGGACCTTTCCGATGAGCTGTGGATGGACGGCTTTGCGCTAAAATTTTTCGCCTGCGTGCGCTGCTGCCGGCTGTTCTGGCCGATGCTCAAGGCGGCGCAGGGCCATGTGATCAACATCGGCGGTGGGGTCGCTCGCTCGCCCTCCGCCGAATTCACGATCGGAGGCTCGGTGAATGCGGCCATGGGCAACTTTTCCAAGGGTTTGTCCCAGCTTGGCAAGCGGGACGGGGTGAACGTGAACGTGATTCATCCAGGCGCAACGCAGACCGAGCGGTTCGAGGAATTGATTGCGCAGCGCTCGAAGGCGACGGGGAAGAGTCCGGAGGAGCTGCGCAAAGAGGCAACCGCCAAGGACGGCATCAGGCGCCTCGGAACCGTCGAGGATGTCGCAGCGCTCGCACTGTTCTTGTGTTCGGAAAAGGCGCGCCATATCCAGGGAACGGCGATCGCCGTCGATGGCGGCTCCACGGTCGGGTATTATTGAGCACGCTTCGTCAGGAACGGATATGACCAGCGGCATGCCCGCCGCCTGCGTGATCGGCTGGCCGGTGAAACACTCGCGTTCGCCGCTGATCCATGAATATTGGCTCAAACGCTACGGGGTCGCGGGCCTGTATCGGCGGGAGGAGGTCAGGCCGGAAGCGTTTGCCGATTTCATCGGAAGTCTGGGCGAACGCGGCTACGTCGGAGCCAACGTCACGCTGCCACACAAGGAGCAGGCGCTTGCGCTTTCCGTGCCCGACGATCGGGCGCGTTCCGTGGGTGCTGCAAATACCCTGTGGTTCGAGCACGGGGAGTTGCGTTCCACCAACACCGACGTGGAAGGCTTCACTGCCAACCTCGATGCCAACGTTCCAGGCTGGGATTCGCAGCCGGGCGAAGCCGTGGTGCTGGGTGCGGGCGGCGGCGCGCGGGCGATCATTTGCGGGCTGATCGAGCGCGGTTTCACGCGGATCAATGTCGTCAATCGAAGCCTGAGTCGGGCAGAGCAATTGCGCGGTCGCTTCGGCGCCTGCATCCATCCTTACCATTGGTCTGCTGTGCCGCATCTGTTGGCGCGAGCATCGCTGCTGGTCAATGCAACCTCGCTCGGCATGTTGGGGCAGCCGAGACTTGATATCGACCTCAGTCCTCTACACCCGGATACCGTGGTGACAGATCTGGTTTACGTGCCGCTGAATACGCCGCTCATTGCGGCTGCGCAAACCCGCGGGCTGCCCACCGTCGACGGATTGGGCATGCTGTTGCACCAAGCCGTTCGTGGATTTGCCATGTGGTTCGGGGTATGGCCGGAAGTGACCGCGGAACTGAGAGCCGTGGTAGAGGCCCACATCGGCCACTAAGCGCTCACGCTGGAATAACCGCGCTGGAATAACACTGCAAGCCGAGGGGTTCTTAGCGTGATCGCGGTGGCGCTCAGCCCCGGCGAAGACATTGGGAGGAACGCGATGCAAAGGCTAACAAGGCCCGCGCTCGGCGCGGCCGTAATTGCCCTGACGTTCGCGGCTGCGACTGCGTGGGCGCAGCAGCCGCCCGGCAGAATCCGAGGCCAGGTGGAGAAAGTCGATGGTGCGACGCTGGTGCTGAAGCTTCGAGACGGCGGTTCGCTGAACGTGAAGATCGCGAACGACACCCGTGTTTCGGCGCTTGTCAAAGCATCCCTCGCCGACATCAAAAACGATACCTTCATCGGCGTCGCCGGCATGCCGCAGCCCGACGGCACGATCAAGGCATTCTCCATCCATATCTTCCTGCCGGCTCAGCGCGGTGTGGTGCCTGATCGGCACGGACCGTGGGATGCGCGCCCGGGCAGCACCATGACCAACGCCTATGTGCAGAGCACGGTGAAAGGGAAGGACGGCGAAACGCTCACGGTCAAGTACAAGGACGGAGAAAAGAAAATCGTTGTTACGCCTGATACTGCGATCGCCGCCGCGGCGCCCGGGAACAGGGATGAGCTCAAGCCTGGTGCGCAGATCATCATCATGGCCTCCGAGAAGCAGCCGGATGGATCCGTGCTGGCGAAGAGTCTCTATGTGGGGCGTGGTTTAACGCCGGCGATGTAGCATGGACATGACTGAAGGTCGTTCGGGCGGCGCGCGTTCATTTTGGCGCGCCGCGGGATCAGAGGTGCTGCGGCGAGTTGAAAGAGAGTTGCTGAGCGTAGCTGACCGGTCGCTCATTCGATGATCGGGATCACCAACGCTTGCCTATTTTTGCATCAGCGAGAATTTAGCGCGCAGCTGCCCAATAATCGGGCAATCGGCTAAGCACATAATAGAGCCAAGGGATTCGGGAGCTGCGATCGGACGGGGTCGCTGCGGCCAGAGTTGGCACGCCCGTTGCAAACCGAGCGATTGCAAACAGGCGACGGAGCCAGGCTCGAGACGGGGCTGGCGCCGATCAATGGAGCGCGTCACCATGTCAACTTTCGACAATCCCTTCGATCCAAAGCGCAGGCTCTATTCCGGCTGCAGTTGCGGCCGCCATGCCAGTCAATTGGAGCACGACCAGGATACAGAGGCGCGGCCGCAATGCTCGTCGGCATCGAGTGACGAAAAGCGCTACGAGCAGGTGGTTGCATCGGCGGTAATGCGGGCAATCTTTCCGAAAGACGCCGGCCGCCGCGCGTTCCTGCAGTCGGTGGGGGCGTCGACCGCGCTTGCGGCGCTAAGTCAGTTCTTCCCGCTCAAGACCGCAACCGAAGTGTTCGCGCAAGGCGGGCCCATCGAGAAAAAGAATCTGAAGGTTGGCTTCATCCCGATCACCTGCGCCACTCCGATCATCATGGCGCACCCGATGGGCTTCTATCGGAAGCACGGCCTGGACGTCGAAGTCATCAAGACGGCGGGTTGGGCGGTGATCCGGGACAAGACGCTGAACAAGGAATACGACGCGGCGCACATGCTCTCGCCCATGCCGCTGGCGATCACGCTTGGTGCCGGATCAAAACCGATTCCCTACACCATGCCGGCGGTGGAGAATATCAACGGCCAAGCGATTACGCTCTCGATCAAACATAAGGCGAAGCGCGATCCGAAATCGTGGAGAGGGTTCAAGTTTGCGGTGCCGTTCGATTATTCGATGCACAATTACCTCCTGCGCTACTATGTGGCCGAGCACGGGCTTGATCCCGATACCGACATTCAGATCCGCGCCGTACCGCCACCAGAGATGGTGGCAAACCTGCGAGCCGACAATATCGATGGATTCCTCGGGCCTGACCCGTTCAATCAACGGGCGGTCTACGATGGCGCCGGATTCATCCACGTCCTCTCGAAGGAATTGTGGGACGGACATCCGTGCTGCGCGTTCGCGGCGTCGCGAGAGTTCGTCTTGCAGATGCCCAATACCTATGCAGCCTTGCTGAAGGCGATCATCGATGCGACGGCGTTTGCGGCAAAAACCGAAAACCGCAAGCAGATCGCGGAGGCGATCGCGCCGGCCAATTACCTCAACCAGCCGGTGACCGTGGTCGAACAGGTCCTCACAGGGACCTATGCGGACGGACTCGGCGTGGTGAAAACGGATCCTAAGCGCATCGACTTCGATCCCTTCCCGTGGGAATCGTTTGCGATCTGGATTCTCACGCAGATGAAGCGCTGGGGCCAGATCAAGGGTGATGTGGATTACAAGAACGTCGCACAACAGGTCTATCTCGCGACCGACACCGCCAAACTGATGAAGGAGGTCGGGCTCACGCCGCCAACCAGCACGAGCAAAGGCTTCTCGGTGATGGGCAAGGCCTTCGATCCGGGCAAGCCGGAAGAGTACATCAAGAGCTTCGCCATCAAGCGATCGGCTTGACGAGCAATGTCCACATCGCTGTCGCTGCGCGCTGCCGTCGTATCTGTGCTCATGTTTCTTGCCTTCGTGCTGGTGTGGCATGCCGGCACACGCAGCATCGCCACGGTGCAGCCGATGGACCCGGAATACGCCAAGCTCATGGGCGCAACCGCGACGCAAGGCAAGTCGGCGATGCCGGGCCCGCTGGATGTGGGCGAGAAAATCTGGGAGCACCTGAGTCGGCCGTTCTATGACAACGGGCCGAATGACAAGGGAGTGGGAATCCAACTTGGCTATTCGATCGGACGGGTGCTGACGGGCTATCTGCTTGCGGTGCTGGTTGCAATCCCGGTCGGTTTCTTGATCGGCATGTCACCGCTGATGAGCCGGGCGCTCGATCCGTTCATCCAAGTGCTGAAACCGATCTCGCCGCTCGCTTGGATGCCGCTTGCGCTTTATACGATCAAAGACTCGGGACTGTCGTCCATCTTCGTCATCTTCATCTGTTCGCTCTGGCCGATGCTTATCAACACCGCTTTCGGCGTCGCGACCGTGCGCCGCGAGTGGATCAATGTCGCCCGCACACTGGAAGTGGGAACGTTACGGCGCGCGTTCACCATCATTCTGCCGGCGGCGGCACCGACCATTCTCACCGGCATGCGAATCTCGATCGGGATCGCATGGCTCGTCATCGTCGCCGCCGAAATGTTGGTCGGCGGGACCGGCATTGGTTACTTCGTCTGGAACGAATGGAATAATTTGTCGATAAGTAATGTGATTACGGCGATTTTGGTGATCGGGCTGGTCGGCATGGTGCTCGATCTCGTGCTGGCGAAGGCGACCCGGCTGGTGACGTTCCCGGAGTGAACCGATGAGCCACAAGTTCATCTCGATCGAGGGCATCGCGCGGCGGTTTCCGGCGGGAGGCGGCGGCACCACCACGGTGTTCGAGGACCTGTGGCTGGCGATGAACCGCGGCGAGTTCGTCTGCATGATCGGGCACTCCGGCTGCGGCAAGACGACCGTGCTCAACATCCTCGCCGGGCTCGACCAGCCTTCGGCCGGCACGGTGATCGTGGACAACGAGGCGATCGAGGGCCCGAGCCTCGACCGCGCGGTGATCTTCCAGACGCACGCGCTGCTCCCCTGGCGCACGGTGATGGGCAATGTCGCCTATGCGGTGGCGTCGAAGTGGCGCAAGTGGAGCGCGGCGCGGGTGCGCGAGCGGGCGCAGAAGTTCATCGACCTGGTCGGCCTTTCCGGCGCCGAGGGCAAGCGGCCGGCGGAGCTGTCCGGCGGCATGAAGCAGCGGGTCGGGATCGCGCGCGCGCTCGCGATCGAGCCGAAGATCATGCTGATGGACGAGCCGTTCTCGGCGCTCGATGCGCTGACGCGCGGCACGCTGCAGGACGAGGTGCGGCGCATCTGCCAGGAGACCGGGCAGACGGTGTTCATGATCACGCACGACGTGGACGAGGCGATCTACCTCGCCGACCGCATCGTGCTGATGACCAACGGCCCGGGCGCGGTGATCGCGGAGATCGTGGAGAACCCGCTGCCGAAGGAGCGCGCGCGCACCGACGTGCACCGGCACCCGCTGTACTACGCGGTGCGCAACCACATCATCGATTTTTTGGTCGAGCGCAGCAGGAGCTTCGCGCGCGACATGCGCGGGCGGCACGATCCGCGCAACGTGCCGGTGGTCAGGCCGGGCGCGGCGGAGGCGGCGCCTGCGGAGCCGGCGCGCGAGAGCAACGTGCGGCGGCTCGCCGTGCAGGGGCATTAGCGCGGGGGCGCTCGAATGAATCAGGCACGACCCGCATTCGGAAAATTTGATTCTGTTCCCTCCCCCGCAAGGGGGAGCATTCAAACACTGAAGGTTCGGACGCTCGAACGCTCAAGAACCGGTACTTGAATATTCGAAGATGAGCACGCCAATACCCCGACACTCCAACTTCAAGACGACAGGGAGACCCACATGAACCGAGCGGCGCTGACGGAAAAGCTTCTCGACATCAAGCGCGAGAAGGGATGGAGCTGGAAATACATCTGCGAGCAGATCGGCGGCGCCTCGCCGGTGCTGATCACCGGCGCGATCCTCGGCAACCATAAGCTGACCAAGCCGCAGGCGGCGGCGGCGGCGAAGCTGTTCGGGCTCACGAAGGCCGAGGAGGCGATGCTCAACGAGGTGCCGATGCGCGGCGCGAACTCGCCGATGCCGCCGACCGACCCGCTGATCTACCGCTTCTACGAGCTCGTGCTGGTGAACGGGCCGGCGTGGAAGGCGCTGATCGAGGAGGAATTCGGCGACGGCATCATGTCGGCGATCGACTTCGACATGACGATCGAGCGGCAGCCGGACCCGAAGGGCGACCGGGTGAAGATCGGCATGAGCGGCAAATTCCTGCCCTACAAATACTACGGCGCGAGCGGGAATGCGCCGCAGTATGGGTATCGGGAGGAGTAGGGGAGGGCGCTCTTCGCCGTCATCGCCGGGCTTGTCCCGGCGATCCCGATCAGTTTGGCACTGCCCACTCCTACGCTTGACGTCATGTCCGGCCTTGTGCCGAACATCCACGTCACGCAAGATCGATTCGGGTGTAAGCGAGTTTGTGGCTGCTGATAGCAGCTGACCAATCGCCCAGTTAATTTGAGCGGTTTCCAGTATGCGAGCGCCGACTGCGCGAAGGATGATTCGGTGCGTTCATAGACCTCACGATTCCCTTACACTCTGGATATTTTGCACATCCGTAGAAGGCCCCGTATTTGCTCAGTCGCAATAAAGTCGCGCCGCCACATTCAGGACACGGTGGCCCCTTCCGCGGCGAAGTTGACTGATCAGCGTTGGTGGCTTGGTGTCCGCGACCGCGTATTCGTTGTGTTTCTTGTCTGACGTTCTGCCGCCAGCCGCACGACGCCTCACAATAGAAGAATGGTCCGTAGCCACCCTCATCAAGCACAGTCCGTTGACCACAGGAAGGACAACGCGGGTTCTCCGCGTCTGCCACCGTCGCTAATGCTCGTTCGGCAGAGATCGGGCGCTTAGACATGTGGGTCGCGACAAGGGAAGCCCGTAGGATGGGTTTCGCGACAGCCCGTAGGATGGGTTGAGCGACAGCGAAACCCATCACCTCACGCCAAAACTTGTGCCATCCTGTTCGGCGTCTCCCGCCCAGTCTTCGGGGCAGACACAGAGCCGCACCATGCGATGCAACGCAGAATACGGCCAATCCGCAACGCGCCGCGCATATCCGCGCGTCACGGGGTTGAAGTGAATGCAATAAAGAGCGATGGGTTTCGCTGCGCTCAACCCATCCTACGAGCTGCGCTCAACCCATCCTACGAGCTTCCTGTTTGGCGTTGAGGTCGTGGCGGGCAATGAAGAGCTAGCCACGTAGGGTGGGCTGAGCGGAGCGAAGCCCACCGAATTTCAGCTCAGGCGGGCTTGGCGCCTTCGCCTTCGCCCTTCGGGCTTCGGCGGAGAAGTTCGCGCCTTGGCCCACCCTGCGCTTGATTACCGCTCCTTCTCCAGCATCCAGCGGTGATACTCGTTGCGCGTCCAGCGCCGGCCGCGGCTGCGGCGCGGCAACGACTCCTTGGGCGGCGGCTCGCGGTGGGCGAGGAAGTCCTCGACCGCCGCGCGCGGGGCGCGGTGCAGGTCCACCTCGGCGGCGCAGAGCTGCATGATCGGGCGCAGCCGCTCGCCGGTCACGGCGCTGAAATCGAGGTCCACCTTGGCCTGCCGTGGCCTTCGCCGCCTCCGACCCATGGCGGCAAGTTTCGCCATCTTCATCAGCTCCAGCGCCTCGGCGAGCTTGTCGAGGTCGACGCCCCCGGCGTTTCCTCCAACTCGCGCACGTAGCGTTCGGCGAGCGCGGCAAGGCGCGCGGCGAGCGTGCGCATCTTCAAGCGCGCGCCGGCGCGGGCGGTCGGCAGCATGTCGGTCGCGCGCGGCGCAAACGGCGGCCGCTGCCAGCCCCCGTCGCGCGTCCAACGGCAGATCGTGGCGCGGCCGACGCCGGTGCGCTTGGAAATCTCGGCGTAGGTCAGCGGGGTTCCTTCGATCAGCCGACGCACCGCCGCCACCGTGGCATCGGTATGCGGCCGGCGCGAGCCGCGCGGCCGCGGCCCGACGATGGCGCGCGGGTCGTCGGGGCGGACGGAAAGCCGTACGATCGAGGGCTCGAGAAAGGGCGGGCGCATACGCGGAAAATAATCCTAAGAAATGGCCGGCGCAAGGGCCGACCGAGGAGCGGCGGTCCCCCGGATTGAGGGGAGCGAAATCCGCGCCGCGAGCGTTGCGGCCCCGGCCATGTCCCGGCTGTCGCTTGAGCTCCAGCCGGGCTACGGTTCTGCGGTTCTGGGCCGTTGCCTGGCAAAGACGACTGCTATACATGTATAGCAAATTGGAGGCAGAAGAATGCTGGCCCTTCGTCTGCCGCCGGCGATAGAACGCCGGCTCGATGCGCTGGCCAAGAAAACCGGCCGCACGAAGAGCTTTTACGCGCGCGAGGCGATCTTGCGTCAGCTCGAAGACATAGAGGATTACTACCTGGCGCGCCGGCGTTTGGCGCGCGGCGGCCCGCGCGTGAGCCTCGAGAGCCTCGAGCAACGGCGCAAGAGACGCACGAAGCGGGGATAACCGCGCCGGTCTGGCGGGTCGAGTTTCATCGCGCAGCCGTTCACGACCTGCGCAAACTCGGTGCTGACGGGGAGCGACGCGTCCTGCGCTATTTGCGCGAGCGCATCGCCGGCAGCGAGGATCCACGTCGCTTTGGCCATGCGCTGACCGGAGACCGCAAGGGGCTCTGGCGCTACCGCGTCGGCGATTACCGGATCATCGCCGCCATCGAGGACGACCGTTTCGTAGTGCTGGTCGTGACCGTCGGGCACCGGCGGGAGGTCTATCGCTGATTTGCGGATTTCGGATCGGTTTCGCTTCGCTCAACTGATCTTACTTTTCCCGGGCGCGGCGCAGCGTGAGCGGAGCGAACGGTGCGCCGCAGACCCGGGATCGTACGAGGGGACCAGCGCTGAATGGTTCGCGCGGGCGCGCGGCTGCGAGCTCTCG
>FWPU01010864.1_pt1 | contig 13168 bp, 10 predicted proteins | sample 2228361 | NCBI WGS metagenome assembly FWPU01 (sample SAMEA103939777, study PRJEB20133) | metagenome | reverse complement strand
GCAGTTAGGCTGGGAGAAGTAGTGAGGTATGTTTTGCCTTTCAAGTTCCTGATGGAAATAGTTTAGAAATTCTCCTCCATTATCTTGTTTGAATGTTTAAGATAGGAAAAGGCATAAATTTTCTTAACTCACCAAAAAAGAGCTTTCCAGTCTTAAAAGAGGCTATTGAATAGACCCTGATAAACTTAATTCTTGTTTTTGAATCAATGGCTGTAAACTGGAAGATTAGCTAAAATTATTTTTTTTTACTTTCCTCTACTAGAACAAGAATATTTAATATTTAGAGACATTTTATTCCCAATTTATAATTAACAACCTAACAATAAACTTATTATAACATTGATGTGCGCTTTTTGCATAAAGATACACTTTGAAAAAATAAAAGCCCCAATCGGCTTGGTTTTGATTGGGGTTTATGAGTTTAAGCTACAGATGACCTTCTTCTTTTAAACTGACAAGTGATTCTTTTCCAAAGATAATGTGGTCTAAAAGGAGAATGCCCACTAGTTCTGAAACCTTCTTAAGCCTCTTTGTTGCTGTGAGGTCTTCTCAAATCCAATTGGCTAGAGCTTTACTCTTGTGCCAACACCAGTTGAGTCGATGACGTAGCAATGCCTTGCCCGGTTATTCTCCGGCAGATATACTCCTACCGGTGGTCTTTATCGTCAATGAAAATGCCCAGTTTTAAGCCGTCCATAAAACCTCCTTAACGTATTATTTTATAAAAATGAATTCTAAAAGAAAAAACAGGTTTATCGGGGAGGTTTCTTATAAAAGATAAATTTTATAGTGCTTTCTCTTCATCAAAAAAAATACCAAGTTTTAAATCATCAACAGAAATTTTCGTTTCTCTGACCATTCTGCGTAAATTTTCATTTCGCCTCAATCTCCTCAAACGGGAATAGGAAAATACATATTCCCGCCTCCTTTCTCTCGCTTATTCTAACAGCCAATGAAAAGGAGGAGTAGTTCCTCTCTAGTTGACTTTAAAAAAATCTCCTTTTATTCCCACAATCTTTTTGGGCAAAATCTCGATTTTCCTCTCCACATCTTTAAAAACTCTCCCCAAAATATATGCTCCAATGTCTTTCTCTTGACTCACCTTCAAGACTTCCTCCACATCTTCTTCCCCCACCACCATACAAAAACCTACGCCCATATTGAAAACTCTAAACATCTCCTCATCCGAGATATCCCCTGTCTTTTGAATTAATTCAAAAATTGGGGGAGGCTCAGGAAGGAAGTCTATTCTGTAACCTACTTCCTTTTTCACCCGAGTGAGATTAAGAAAGCCATCACCTGTAATGTGAACTAAAGCTTTTACTTTCAAATTTCTTCTGAGGATTTCTAGCGCCAGAGGAACATATATTCTCGTAGGTTCTAAAAGTTCTTCACCTACCGTTCTACCCAATTCATCCACGAAAGTCTCAAAGCTCAAACCGCCTTTTTCCAACAAAGCTTTTCTCGCCAGAGTGAGACCGTTGCTATGTATTCCACTGCTTGAAAAGCCGACCACTACATCGCCCTCGGAAATGTTTTCTCCAATAACTATCTTATCCATTTCTACCAACCCCAAGCCCGTTCCCACCAGATCAAAACCAGTTCCCGGGAAATATCCTTTTAAAATCTCCCCCATCTGGGCAACTTCACCCCCAGGGATACATATCTGAGCAATTTTTGCCCCTTCATAAAGCCCTTTTGCAATTTCACTTATAAAAGAAGGATTTGCTTCTTCTACCGCCAGATAGTCAACCATAGCTATAGGCTCCGCTCCCACACAAACTATATCGTTTACATTCATCGCAACACAATCTATTCCTATAGTGTCATATTTCCCCAACGCCTCTGCCACCAAAATTTTTGTTCCTACACCATCAGTTGAAATAGCAAGAGCAAAATTACTACCAATTTTCAATAAATTTGCAAAGTAGCCGATATCTAAAAGGGGTTTTCCTAAATCTTCTCTAAATTTAAATGTTTCTTTTAACAGCCGGATTAAGTTGGAAAGCCCAAATTCTTCACTCGATAGAACGCCTATCTCTTTGTAAGTCAATTTTTTAGAAGAATTTTTTGAAAAGCGAGGTTCTCTCTCCCTTGAACTCAAACTTTCCCTCCTTTTCTCCTTTCATTGATTAATAACAATGTTTCAACAAAATAATAACATAAAATAAGAAAAATTTATATTCCAAAATGAAAGTAAGGTGGCTAAATATTAAGTTGACTGCACAATTTGGCAAAAATCTTTTTCCATGTTATATTTCCCCAAAAAGGAGTAGGTTACAGAAGTGACGAAGCTGGAAAAAATATCTTTGGTTGTGATTATTATTTTAGCTACTCTGAATATTCTCTTATTTCTTATGAACCTTGTTTCTCCCTTAACTCTCACAGAAGCTGCGGGTATTTGGTGGTATAAGACCATCCATATATTCCAAAATTACGATAAAAAAGAGCTGGAAAATTTACATTTAAAAGCAGGAGGAGTATCTTACCTTAACTGCATCTCCTGCCAGGGATTGAAAGCGAGAGAAAAAGGCACCCAAACTATTCACGCCATTCACCTTCCTTCTCCAGAAAACGATTTTAAGTGCACAGACTGCCACATAAGAGTGGAATTCAATAATATCGTGGGGAAAGGAACCTAAAAGAAAGGCAAAAGGTCAAAAAGGATATTATCCATAAACTCAAAGCGCTCAGAGCACTAGCAAATCGTGCCCTGGTATGCTCCCGCAAGACGCTGATATGCCCTTCAAACTGCAAAACTGTTCTGGAATTAATAAGTTTAACAACATGGGGTTTAAGCACATGCTCGATGTAGAAAGTAATATCTCTCACGTAGCGAAGTTGCATTACAACATAAAGCTCTATTGCAAACGCAATCCACCGTACAATCATCAGAAAGGTAACAACTGTGTATTCGGTAAACTGATTAGAAGTAATTTGATTAGAACTGCGAGCAATAATAGGAGGGATTATTGCAGCCAAGGTTGAAAGAGCTGGAAGAATGAAATCGAAAAGCGAGAATACGTTTTTTAATCTATCAATAGCTTCGCTCCTAAGCGAGTTGTACTCAGCCAAGTAAAATTGCAATGTTCCTTCTTCCCTATCTACCGCAACCTCACATTCTAAGTGCAGAAAAATAAACTTTTTAGAGAACTGTTCTTATTATATTATGATTATATTATGATAGATATTCTTTACAAACTCATTCAAATAATAAAAAGCCCCGATAGGCTAAACCGGGGCAAAAAGCTACAGATGACCTTCTTCTTTTAAACTGATAGGTGATTTTTCTCCAAAGATGAATATGGTCAGTAAAGTTCAAATTCCATCAGGAGTCAGAGAAAAAAATGGCTTCGACCAACTATTTTTAGTTGGTGGGCGTGCCTGGACTCGAACCAGGGACCTCCACATTATCAGTGTGACGCTCTAACCAGCTGAGCTACACGCCCAAATATCTTTATCAACACAAATAAATACCCCCAATTACTAATCTATACCAAATAATATCTTAAATGAAAAAGTAAATCAATAATAAAAAGTTGGAAATTTGGATTTGTTATTTAGAATTTAAAAAATAGCCCCTGGGGGCTATTTTTTATCCTTACCTTATTGAGGGTGGGAAACGATCGACCTGGGTTATTCCTCAAAAATTGAGGAAAAATCCCTAGAAAGGAGGTGGTCCATCCGCAGATTCCCCTACGGATACCTTGTTACGACTTCACCCCAATCATTGACCCTACCGTCCTCCGACAAACGTCGAAGTTCGGGTATTGCCAACTTTCGTGGTGTGACGGGCGGTGTGTACAAGACCCGAGAACGTATTCACGGCTGTGTTGCTGACCAGCCGTTACTAGCGATTCCAGCTTCATGAAGGCGGGTTGCAGCCTTCAATCCGAACTGAGAGTGGTTTTGGGGATTAGCTCCGCATCACTGCTTGGCAACCCATTGTACCACCCATTGTAGCATGTGTGTAGCCCAGGGCATAAAGGCCATGCTGATTTGACGTCATCCCCACCTTCCTCTCCGTTGCCGGAGCAGTTCCCTAAGACACATGTAACTTAGGGTAAGGGTTGCGCTCGTTACAGGACTTAACCAAACACCTCACGGCACGAGCTGACGACAACCATGCAACACCTGTCACCCGGCTCCGCAAACACGGCACCCCTGATTTTCATCAGGGTTCCGGGGATGTCAAGCCCTGGTAAGGTTCTTCGCGTAGCGTCGAATTAAACCACATGCTCCACCGCTTGTGCGGGTCCCCGTCAATTCCTTTGAGTTTTAACCTTGCGGCCGTACTCCCCAGGCGGGTCACTTAACGGGTTACCTTCGATACTCCAAGGGTCGATACTCGGAATATCTAGTGACCATCGTTTACGGCGTGGACTACAGGGGTATCTAATCCCTTTCGCTCCCCACGCTTTCGCATCTCAGCGTCAGGACTAGCCTAGAAGATTGCCTTCGCCATTGGTGTTCCTCCCGATATCAACGGATTTCACCCCTACACCGGGAATTCCATCTTCCTCTGCTAACCTCTATTCTAGTAGTTTCTTTGGCAATTTTGATGTTGAGCATCAAGATTTCACCAAAGACTTACTAGAACGCCTACATGCGCTTTACGCCCAGTGATTCCGGATAACGCTTGCTCCCTACGTATTACCGCGGCTGCTGGCACGTAGTTAGCCGGAGCTTATTCTTCAGGTACCATCATCATTTTCCCTGAAAAAAGGAGTTTACAACCCGAAGGCCTTCATCCTCCACGCGGCGTCGCTCGGTCAGGCTTTCGCCCATTGCCGAAGATTCCCCACTGCTGCCTCCCGTAGGAGTCTGGGCCGTGTCTCAGTCCCAGTGTGCCTCAAAAGCCTCTCAGCCGAGGTACCCGTCATAGCCTTGGTAAGCTGTTACCTTACCAACAAGCTGATAGGACGCAGGCTCCTCCTAAAGCGCCGAAGCTTTACTTGACAGAGTCAAGACTATTTGGTATTAGCCCCGATTTCTCGGAGTTATTCCAAACTTTAGGGTAGATACCCACGCGTTACTCACCCGTTTGCCTCCCGATATAAAATCGAGACGGACTTGCATGTGTTAGGCGCGCCGCCAGCGTTCATCCTGAGCCAGGATCAAACTCTCCCTAAAACAAAGAAATTTGCAAATTAAAACGTTTCCCAACCTCAAAAAGGTTAGGATTAATTTTGAAAGGACAAACAAAAATATCTCAAGAAAATTCTTGATCTCAAAAATCTAAATTTTTAATATATCAAATAATTATTATCTTTTATCTTTAGATTACCACAAAAGAATATCCTCTGTCAAGAGGAACAATAATTTTTCAAAAAGTCAAGCTTGATATTGGCCTCTTTTCCCTTCTTTGGGATAACCTTTCCTACCATTAATTTCTTCCCGGTCACCAAAATAGTCAATCTCACCTTCACACTTAGGACAAATCCAATCACCATTCTCTTGAATCATTAAACTGCTACATTCAGAACAAAGAGGGGCTCCTTCGTCTGTTAATTCTTCTTTTTCAGACATATTTATTCCTCCTCAATATTAACACTGTCTTCTGGAAATTTTAACTCCTCTATTTGTTTATTCAATTCATTAATTTGATTTTGAAGCTCTTGTTTTTCCTGGTCTAGTCTATCTTTTTCTTTTCTAATCTTTTGACTCTGCCAATACCAAACACCTCCACCCACACCACCTATTAAAAGAATTGAAATAATAATTGTGATTACAAGTAACTTTTTGGACATAGATTTTTTCTTTATCTAAAATTGAGCTTATTTTCTAAAAACCAGCCCGTAATGATAAGTACCTGCCTTAATTTCAGAATCAAATTTAAGGCCTAATTCTTCTGTTATTTTCTTTAAATCTAAAGGAGATACTCTGACATCCTGGAGGGGCCCAAGGGGAGCTTGTTTTTTCCATTCAATAATAACTATTTTGCCACCTTTTTTTAATACTCTTTTGGCCTCCTCCAAAATCTCTTTATGTTTTTTTGATTGGAAGAGCACATTGGAAATCAAAACAAAATCACAGGAAGCATCTTTAATCTCGGTGCCCCCCAAAACTTCAATATCCCCTCTAATAGGTATGATATTGGAAATATCTTCTCTACGAGCTTTATTTATCAAGACCTCTAACACTGGCAATTGGATATCTACAGCTAAAATCTGACCTTTATCACCAACAAATTTAGCGGCAGGGATAGCAAAAAACCCCGGTCCGCAACCAAAATCAGCAATGCGTTGGCCTCTTTCAAGTTTTAGCTGACCTAAAACTTCATCTGGATTCATAAACTGAAATCGTTTTTGAGAAAACAAAATTTGGGGAATTGGAGTTGACATCATAGACACCATAGGAAGTTATTTTGGCTGAAGAGTAGGAGTTGGAGCTTGGCTTTTTTCAAAAAGCCAGTCCTCCATAATTTGAACTCTTTCTTTGAGCCAAATTCTATATTTGGAAGGGATCCTATATTTCCAGATAAAAGAAACCAAAAAAGCTAAAATCAAAGCTAAAATTATTATAATAATGATTTGAAAAAATATAATAATGATTTGAAAAAATCCCTTTCGACCCATAAAACCTCCAGTTTTAGGGTAAACTTTTTTCAGTAAATTTGCAAGGTTTAAAGTTTCTTGGCCCCACTCCAAAGATTTTGACCTCTTAGTTTTTCAACTTTTTTGCTTGGCTTAATAGCCCTATTGGTCTTTCCAGAATAAACTATCTTCTTTTGAAAGGTCACCTTTTTCTGTTCTTTAGAAGACTTACTTTTTAAAGATCTTGGAGATCTCCTAGAATTCTTAGGTAGATTAGTTTGAGATTTCTTTGACTTCCTAGATTTTCCCTTTAAAGATTTTTGCTTTTTGGTTTTTTTATCTTTCTGGGTTTGTCTTGGTTTTGACTTCGGGGTTGATTTGGCTTTTTTTATTCTCACTGGCTTGGGAGGGGACTTTTTTATAATCTTCTCCTCTGGTATAGATAGTGGTTTAGCTTTCTTGGCAGATTTAAGTTTTATCCTTTCTTTATCCTTAACTTCCAGAGAGGATCCCGGTTTACTAATTTTTTCTACTTTTTCCTCATCGACCTCATCAAGGCCCTTCTCAGCAACACAACAGATGGAGGCTACAGAATCTCCAGAATTAAGCCTCATAATCCTCACCCCTTGAGTGGCTCGGCCAATTCTAGAAATTGCCTTAATGGGAACTTTAATAACCTGGCCTTGAATAGAAATAGCAATTAACTGGGAAACTTCAGGAGTCACTACCTCCATACCAATAATAGAGCCTGTTTTATCAGTAATCTTAGCAGTCTTAATACCCAGGCCTCCTCTTCTTTGAAGATGATATTGATCAATAGAAGTCCGCTTGCCATAACCTCGCTCTGTAACCACTAAGACATCCTTCAAGATTTTTGGCTCCCGACCTCTTTTTTTAGTTTTTTTAATCTCTAATTCTAAGGCCTTAATCTCGCCAATAGGTAAAACATCCATTCCTACCACTAAATCTCCTTTTTTTAACCTAATACCCCTCACTCCTGCCGCTGACCTTCCCATAGGTCTAATATCTGTCTCTTGGAAACGAATAGCTTGACCATCTTTGGTAACAATAATCACTTCGTCTGAACCTGTTGTGGGACAAGTCCATTTAAGTTTATCATCTTTCCTCAATCTAATAGCGATTAACCCCGAACGTCTAATGTTGGCAAATTCTTCAATTTTCACCTTTTTGACTTGACCTTTTTGGGTAGCCATAAGAAGGAATTTAAATTTATGGTCCTTAGATAAAGAAACAATGCCTGTTACTGTTTCTTGAGCTCTTAGTTGGAGAAGGTTAACCAGGGCTTGTCCCCTAGAAACTCTACTTGTTGCTGGTAGTTCATAAACTTTTAATTGAAAAACTCTCCCCAAATCAGTAAAGAAAAGAATATCATCATGGGTCCTAGCGACAATTAAGTCCTTAATCACATCTTCTTCTTTTGTGGCCATGCCTATAACCCCTTTACCTCCCCGATGTTGCGCCCTATAAGCAGAGAGGGGAATTCTCTTAATATAATTAGAAGCAGTAATAGTAACTACAACCTGCTCGTTGGGAATTAAATCTTCATCAGCCAACTCGCCTACTTTTCCTTTAACAACTTTGGTCTTTCTTTCATCACCATACCTTTCTTTAATCTCCTCTAACTCTTTTTTAATGAGATTGAGTATCTTTTGGGGATGAGCTAAAACATCCTCAAGCCACTTAATCAATTTCTTCTTTTCTTTATACTCCTCTTCTATCTTTTCTCTCTCCAAAGCTGAAAGTTGCTGAAGCTTCATTTCCAAAATAGCATTGGCTTGAATTTCAGTTAACTTAAATTTTTTCATTAAATTAACTTTAGCTTCCTCTCTATCCGCTGATCTTTTAATAGTCTTAATAACAGCATCCAAATTATCCAAAGCTTTCTTTAATCCCTCTAAGATATGAGCTCGCAACTTTGCTTTTTCCAGATCATACTCGCATCTTCTTCTAACCACCTCTTGGCGATGCTTAATAAAATTATCCAAGATCATTTTTAAAGTCAAAACTCTCGGCTCTAATCCGTCTACCAACGCCAGCATATTAACATGAAAAACAGATTGCATAGGAGTGTATTTATAAAGTTGGTTGAGTATCTTATTAGGATAAGAACTGCGTTTAAGATCTAAAACAATCCTGGTGCCTTCTCTATCAGATTCATCGCGCAATTCCGAGACACCCACTATTTTTTTTTCTTTAATCAGTTCAGCAATGCGAGTAACTAAAGCGGCCTTATTAACTTGAAAGGGCAGCTCTGTAATAACGATTCTAAATCCCGACTTCTTCTCCTCAATCTGAGCTACTGCTCTCATTAAAATCCTTCCCTTGCCCGTGGCATAGGCTTCTTTTATTTCCTCAAAATTATAAATCAGGCCACCAGTTGGAAAATCAGGGCCTTTTATAAATTCCAAAAGATCTTCTACAGTAGCTTGGGGATTATCTAAAAGACAAATCAAAGCATCAGCCACTTCCACAATATTGTGAGGAGGAATGTTGGTAGCCATCCCCACCGCAATACCTAAAGTACCATTTAGAAGAAGGTTGGGAACCTTAGCAGGCAAAACCTTTGGCTCTTTCCTTGTGCCATCATAATTATCCATAAAATCAACTGTGTTTTTTTCAATATCAGCTAGCATCTCTTCAGTAATAGGAGCCATCTTCACTTCTGTATAACGCATAGCTGCTGCTGAATCCCCATCAATAGAACCAAAATTTCCCTGGCCAGTTATCAAGGGGTAGCGCATTTTAAAATCTTGAGCTAAGCCCACCATAGAATCATAAACAGCAACGTCGCCATGGGGATGATATTTGCCTAAAACCTCACCCACTACAGTAGCTGATTTTCTAAATTTGGCAGTAGGGCGCAAACCCAGCTCAGACATAGCATAAAGAATGCGTCTATGAACCGGCTTAAGTCCATCTCTAACATCGGGCAAGGCCCGAGACACAATAACACTCATAGCATAATCAAGATAAGAAGACTGCACTTCCTCTTCTATCTTGATTGGTTTTATATAACCAACCCCCTCGTCTTGAAATTCTCCTTGGTTATTTGAAAATTCTGCTTCAGCCATTTTGCTCCACTTTTATTATCTACCCTTGCGGTCAATAATATACCAATTTCCTGATATTTTTTGAACGGTAAAATAATATAAAGATTTACTGGTCTCGGTAGAGCCGCTTTCTATGTCCACAGGATATTCCATTCTCTCCTCCGCCAAAACTGAATATTTCCCCTCAGATGATCTTTCAGAGCTTACCACCTTACCTCCCCGATAAAAAACTTCAGAAGCAAAAAATACTTGATAGTCATTTTCAAAAATGGCCAGGCCGGCACTAGACCAATACTTTTTAGCAATTTTTTTTGCTTCTGACCAGGTATCTCCTTCGGGCAAGACATCATAAGCGTTGGGCAATTCACTTATGAAATTAGAAACCACCTTTTCGGCTGCTGCTCTCTCTAAGGCCTCAAGTTGAGCTTTTTCTTCCTGTTGCTGCTTCGACTTATAATCAGAAATTAATTTTACAATATTGGTGACATTAAAAGATTCCTCAGAAACTGTTTTTTGGATATAGGAGTTGCTTTCAGTAAAGCTACGACAAGATTCTTTAGCTTTATCAGCTTTAGCTAACAATTCATTTAGGTCAGCATCTTCGGCAGTCTCTACATTATTTAAAACACTCTTTAGGTTTTCAAGATAAGCTTTATAATCAGCTAAGACTTGGCTTAATTTTTCATAAGAATCAGAATATCCTACCGGAATTTCCATATCGGGCAAGCTCAAAATTTTATCATTCAAAAATGATAAAAACTCATCTGTAGTATCTCCAAGTGTTGGGAAATCATCAATTTTTTTCACCTCTTTAAGATTGGTGGCAAATTCTTCACTCTTCTGAGATAACTCCTCCCACAAAGCCTTAGTTTGGGTTTTGTAATTCTCGGTTTGTTTTTTGTTTCGAGTATAAGCACTCCACCATAAAGCTGAGGCCCCAATTAAAACTCCCAACACCAAAAGAGAAGAAATTATAATAATTTTTTTCTTCCTTCTCTTTTTCCGCTCATCTTGGGAATTACTGGTTTTGGCAAATTTAGTCATATCAACGCCACAATTAGAACAAAACTTAGCATCTAAAGTCTCTTGAGCACCACATTTAGGACACTTAAACATTTTGGGACTTTTTAAAGTTTCATTAAAATTTAGCTCTGGCATAATAACCTCCTAAATCCCCAATTTGAGGGTTAAGCCCTAAATATCCATCTTAGATAGAAAGTTAAAGGGCTCAATTACTTGTTAAGATCTCATATATTATATATCCAAATTTTTAACTTTGCGGGCATGAGTTTGGATAAATTTCTTTCTTGGAGGAACCTCACTACCCATCAAAACTGAAAAGATTTCATCAGCTATAGCAGCATCTTCTATTGTTACTTTTAAAATAACCCTGTTTTTAGGATCCATAGTTGTCTCCCAAAGCTGAGAGGGATTCATTTCACCCAAACCCTTATAGCGCTGAATTAAAAGGCCTCCTGATTTCTTACCTCCCTCATCTTTCACCTCTTCCAAATCTTCTCCAGATGCAATTTCAGATTTGACCGTCTTTCCTTCTTCAGAAACCTTCTTTTTTCCTCTAATTTCTTGAAGAATCTCCTCTTTTTCAGACTCGGTATAAGCATAGTATTTTTCTTTCCCAGCTTGAATCTTATAGAGTGGTGGTTGGGCAATATAAAGATATCCTCTCTCAATAATCTCAGGCATATATCTATAAAAGAGGGTTAAAAGCAAAGTTCTAATATGAGACCCATCAACATCAGCATCAGTCATAATAATAATTCTATGATAGCGCAGTTTGGAAATATCAAACTCTTCACTAATACCTGCTCCTAAAGCTATAATCAATGATTTAATTTCGCTGGAGGCAAGTATCTTATCAAGTCTGGCTCGCTCAACATTCAAAATCTTACCCCTTAGGGGCAAAATAGCTTGAAAGGATCTATCGCGTCCTTGCTTGGCAGAGCCGCCAGCCGAATCTCCTTCTACAATATAAAGTTCAGAACGAGCAGGATCTTTGTTAGCACAATCAGCCAATTTGCCAGGCAAAGTTACCCCCTCTAGGGCCCCTTTTCGAATCACTGTCTCCCGGGCCGCTTTGGCCGCCTTTCTGGCTCGAGCTGCTAGGAGACATTTTTCAATAATCCTCCTACTGTCTTGAGGATGCTCTTCTAAGTAAGTTTTAAGATATTCAAAAACTACATTTTCAACTTGAGGTTTAACTTCAGGATTGCCTAATTTTTGCTTAGTCTGTCCTTCAAATTGAGGATTTCTCAACTTAACCGAAACAACTGCTGTTAAGCCTTCTCTAATATCATCGCCTGAAAGAGTTGACTCTCCATTTTTAATAAATTCCATCTTTTTAGCATAATCATTAATAGCTCTGGTAAGACCCCCTTTAAAACCAGTTAGATGCATTCCTCCTTCAGAAGTATTAATATTATTAGCAAAGCTAAGAATATTCTCAGAAAATCCATTGGTGTATTGAATAGCTACCTCAATTTTAGTATCTTCAATTTCTTTCTCAGCAACAATGGGCCCAGAGATAACCTCCTTTGTTTTATTTAAATATTGGACATAAGAGCTAATACCTCCTTCAAAATAAAAGGTATAGGAGGTATCTATCTTTTCATTAATGACTTTTATTTTAACGCCTTTGGTAAGATAAGCTTGGTGGCGACAATGATTAACAATAGTCTCGTAATTAAAGTCTAAAACCTCCATTATCTGACCATCGGGTTTGAAGGTGATTTTAGTACCGGTCTTAGAATCTGGTAAAGGAAAGGGATAATCATCCTTAGATCTTCTAAGGGTTTGGAGTTTTGACTGAGGTTTGCCTCGCTTATAACTCTGGGTATAAATTTTGTTATCGCGAGCCACCTCCACTTCTAAATATTCAGATAAAGCATTTACTACCGAAACCCCCACTCCGTGAAGACCACCAGAAACTTTGTAAACTTGACCTGAGAATTTACCCCCAGCATGGAGTTTAGTCATTACGATTTCTAGAGCTGATTTTTTAGTCTTGCCGTAAGTATCTACAGGAATTCCCCGACCATTATCAATAACGGTTAAGGCGCCATTAGCTCTTAAAACAACCCAAATCTCATCACAAAAACCAGCCATAGCTTCATCAATAGCATTATCCAAAACCTCCCAAACAAGATGATGAAGGCCAGTGGTACCTGTAGAACCAATATACATTCCCGGTCTTTTCCTAACAGGCTCCAACCCTTCTAAAAGTTGAATAGCTTTGGCAGTATATTGAATATCTTTCTGGGGTTTACTTTTAGGCATTTTCTTTCCAAATAATAAAATTGATACCCCTAGTTTGGGTCCAATTTTTTAACAAAATAGTTAAAAATAATCTTTCCAATTTCATAAAATAACATTTTTATTGTAGCAAAAAATCAAGTTTATTGCAAGAAAGAAAGAGAATAATTTGCCAAATTCTATAAGTGAAATTCAATATTTGTCTTAGCCGCTAGTTTTGGTGTAACTACTAATTCCCCTTGCAAAAATTCAAAAACATACTAGCCTCTCGGGATGATAAGATAAAATGCA
>FWPU01004461.1_pt1 | contig 13170 bp, 7 predicted proteins | sample 2228361 | NCBI WGS metagenome assembly FWPU01 (sample SAMEA103939777, study PRJEB20133) | metagenome | reverse complement strand
GGGTCGCTCTCGAGGAGCCGGTCGGCGAGCCGCTGCACGGTCGGGTCCTCGTCGGGAACCGGGGTGGCCATACCGATGATGGCGTTGCCGACCGAGGCCAACCCGGTCCCGAGATCGGCGAGCTTCGTCATGGTCTCGGTAGCGGTCGCCTCCGCCCGCTCGAGCTTGCGCTTCTGGTCCTCCGACCGCCGCGTCGCCGCGGTCAGCTTTTGCTCGACGGTCGGCGGCAGCAGGTGCTTCGGCGTGTCCGCCAGGGCCTTGAGCTCCGCCCGCTTGAGCCGAGCGACCTTCTCGGCGGCATTGATCAGCTCGAACTGCCGCTTGCGGTACTCGACCAGCTCCTTCTGCAAGGGCGCCACCTGGAGCGCCACCGCCGGTCCCGGGCTCATGAGCGCCTTCTGCTTCTGGAGTGCGGTCAAGAGGGCGCTCGCCGTCTGGCATTCCGGCTCGCTGTCGTCGGCCTTGGCTTCCTTGACCCTCTTGATCGCCTCTTCGGTGAGCTTGATCTTGGCCTCGAGACGCTTCAGCTCCTCGCTCTTGAAGGACTGCCAGGTCGGCTCGACCTGCCCGACGGCGTCGGCGGCTTCGCCGGCGGCGTCCTCCTGCTCGCGGGTCAGCCTGGTGACCAGGTCCTCGCCCGCGGCGGCCGCGCCACGCAACCGTCCGGTCACGGACCTGGCGACGTCCTCGACCCTGTCGGTGACGAAACTCTTGACTTGTCCGCTCAGGTGGTCGAGCGCCGCGCCGGCGGTCTCGAGCGGCTTCTCGGCGGTCCAGTCGATCTTTGCAGCGGCGCCGAACGCCGAGCCGGCGAGGCCGAGGAAGGGCTGGCCGACCGGCAACGACTTCGCCACGCCGTCGGCCATCTGCAAGGCCGCACTGACGAAGCGCTGGACCACGACCTGGTCGGTACTGCGCGCGATCGCCTCCTTGCGCAGGGCGACGATCTCCCGCTCGACCTCGGCCACCAGCTTCTGGGCCTCGTTGAGCTTGGCCATCGCCGCCGGCAACTGCTCGTAGGCCGTCTGCAGCTGCGCCTTGGCGGCGCTCATCTCGGCCTTCATCGCTTTGCTCGCCTCGAGCGCCGTCGCGCGCAGATCCCCGAGCGATTCGGCGTCACGCAGCATGCGATCGGCGAAGTAATAGGTGCCGTACGCCGCCTCGCGGACGGTCTTCAGGACAGCGAGGTTGCTCAGCGCGTCGAGACGTGGCACCCAGCCCGGCGGGTTGCCGTAATAGTCGACGTCGAGCGCGAGATTGTTGTAGAGCGCCACCATCGAGCCGAAGGCCATCTGGACCTCCGGGCTGCATTTGGCGACCGCCTCGGGTCGCAGCACCGTCAATGCGTGGTAGGGCGCCAGGGCGCGCGCCGCCTCGTCGCGAAATCCGTTACGGTAGGCGGTGCGGGCATAGCGCAGCACGGCGGTCATCGCCGCCGGCTGCGCCCAGGACAGATCGGCGCGCACCACGCGATCGCTGTCACCGCGTCGGCCCCCGTTCGGCCGGGTCGCGAAGACGTTGCCCTCCCGATCGACGATCGAATCGTCGGTCCAGGCCAGGTACTTGTCGTGGGTCAACTCCTGTTGGACAGGCCGCCTCGAACGGCCCGCTGCATCGACCCCCCGCGGGGAACCGCCGCCCGCGAACCCCACCCTCGGCTCGACTTGCGGCTCGATCTCCTTGTCCGAGGCGATGATCCACAGATGAAAGGGCGTGGCCCGATCCGCTGCATCACCCTTCACGGGCAGGGTCGGATCGCCCATCGCACCGGCGTCGCGGATGGAGGCCACCCAGTCCGCCGGCTTTTCGGTGACGAGGCGCACATGGCCACCGTCGCCGCCTTCGCCCGGCCAGCCGCCGGGATACGCGTCGCGATGATTGCATCGCCGGGGCGCCGCCGGCTCGCCGGGATGGACGTCACGCGGCAGCCCGGCCCTGTGCGTATGCGACGGCAGATGAAGGTACCTCAGCCACCAGCCGTCGCTGTAGGCGAACACCGAGACCTCGACGATATTGTACTTTTGCCAGACGTCGGGAATCAGGCTGGGCCAATCGACGTTGCCCGGCCAGCGAAAGTGCCAGCAATCCAGCTTGAAGTATTCCTTGAAGGCACGCGTAACCTGATCCGCCGTGACGGGCGGCAGCGGACCGTACGTCTCCGGCTGCCCTTCGCCCCGGACATAGGCCTTGAGCCCACCGGCCTCGCCCTGCTGGCCCTTGCCGCCGCAGGTGAAGAACCTCAGCCAAGGTGCCGTGTTCGACGGGTCCTCCTCGTAGCTCAACGCACGGGCGAAGATCGTGATGTTCCCGCCGGGCTCGCCCTTGTGCCCGTCCGCCGCCCGGTAGGTCGGGTTGCCCTGGACGTCGGCCGGGACGTCGGCCAGGGTCGGGTCGTCGGGATGTTCGGTCAGGTACTTCGATGTCCCCCGACCGGGATAGGGCAGCGGCGTGGTGTCGATCTTCCCGTGCCCCGTGAACACGAGCTCGCGCGCGTAGATGGTCACATGGGTGCGCGGGAAACGCAGATGATCGGCGACCTCCATGCGGTCGCAGTAGATCGTCAGCGAGCGGATGTCGGCCGCGTTGGTCTCGCCGTACCAGCCCGAGAGGACCGGGTTCGCCCGGGACCAGCGCAGAAGCGGCCCGGCGATCTCGACGTCGCGCACCTCGCGGTTCTCGAGCCCGTTGAACGGCTCGGTGCTGATGTCGAGCCGGACCGTCGAGATCGAGATGAAGGCCTGGTCGTCCGGGCCCGGCGTGCTCGAGCGGCGTTCACCGATCAGCCGCAGCGGCGACAGGCCCCGCCGGTCCGTGCCCGGGGTCGGCCGCTGCTGGAAGCCGCCCAGGAGCCGAAACGCCGCCCTGCCGTCGCTGGGGCCGCAGTTCCGCATGAAAGGCCGCCGAGTCGGCGGCACCGCCCGTGCTGCGCGCCACTTCGGCAGCGAGCTCGAACTCGAGGCGCTTGCTCGTCTCGCCGAGGCGTCTCGTCCGCTCCCTCATCGATTCGCAGAAGGCGCCGAGCGTCAGGCCCATGGGGGTGCGGAAGTGCCACAGCACCCGCGGCTGGGTGGGATGCTCCCAGCTCTCGCCCGGTCCGATCCGGTCGATCATGCGACCGCCCGTTGGATCGAGCACCCACGCCTCCGCGACGTGGATCGTCTCGTTGGTGACCCGCAGCAGGCGGAGGCTCTCGGAGTCCGCCCGCAGGTCGGGCAACATTTCGAGAAACTCTCGGGCGCTCATGACGCCGGGATTCGACGCTGCGGCCACCGTCGCGAGGTCGATCGTGACAATCGGGGGCAGCGCATCGCGCGCGAGATCGAGGAAGATCCCGTCGATTTGCGGTGCGCCGAACGAGAGGCGATCCACCTCGGCCCGCCGATACTCGGCCACCTGCAAAGGGGCGAGGGTTAGGACCCCGTTGATCGAGATCTCGAGCGGGGTCTCGTTGCGGACCTCGACGACGTCCTGCCTCTCGGCCACGGCCGCACCTCCCTGCCCGCCCATTCTCGCGCGTGTGGGCGTGGTCAGCTGCTGGCGGATGTCGCGACCTGCTGTTGCCGCAATGCCGTCCGAGTGGATGAAACCGCAGAAGTAGGTCGCGGACAGCAACCTGCTACTCATAATCCCGGACGCGACGCCGATCAAGCTGTCGGGTAACGGGACACTCGTGCCGACTGTCTACCCGGTGACCGCCATCCGATCCGGGGCCCGGCCGCGCTCCGGGCGGCCTCGCACGCCGGCTCGTCCCAGCGAGGGAGCGGCGGAGATCGCGCCCGGTCCTTCGGTCGAGGTATCGGCCCGAGCGGCAACGGATCGGCCGGCTCGACGGTCGAGGCGATCGCCGCACGATCGCAGGGGTCGGCGTCGGTCCGGTCCGCACCGCGTGCGTGGCGACCGCGATGCGGAAGCGGCGTTCGCCGAACCGTCTCGGCAACCGGGTCCACGAACGCGGGACGGTGCCTTTGAACAGGAAATTCGGGCGGTTTCTCGAGAGACCGGTCGGGCGTCGTTCCGACGACCATGGTCGCGGCCCGGAGGTTAGATCGTCGAGAAGAGACGAACGGGCGATACCTCGGTACCGGTGGCTCCATCGAGCCGAGCATGGTTCGTCCATCGGTCCCCCTCCCCCGCGACGGTCGCCGAATCCCGTGGTCCGGCGCGCCTCCCCGCTCGCGTCGAGCGTGCCGAAGCGAGCGCCGAGCCTTCGCGCGGGCGGCTCGGCGCGGGGACGGGGTACGATCCATGCAGCGCGAGCGCCGGTGCGTCCGGTCTCACCGGCGCGGGCCGCAACTGCGGCGCCCGGTAGAACCCGATAGAAGAAGTGCCGGCGCCGGATCGGCCGGGACGCACGCGCCGGCCCCCACGTCACCGCGGCCCGACCACGATCCGGCCAACGTCGCCGGACGCAGACACGCCCGCCGTCGGGGTCCAGGAGAACGACTCCGAAGGAAGAACGATAGGACGTCTGGCGGAGGGAGAGGAACCGGGTTCGAACCTTCTCCATTTGCCCTAGTGGGCAAGGCATCACTCCCACCAACTAGAAACACCCTGTACGACGGCCCGCCGCTGGCGGGTTTCTACCACCATCCCATTGCCCGTCGCGTAGACGCGCCGGATCGGCTCCTTCGAGATGATGCTGCCAAGGTAACGGCCGTCTTCGCGGAACCAGCGCAGGCGCTTCTTCTCAAGCAGTCCGAAGGCCGTTTGCGCGACGACCAGATCACCGCCGTCGAAGGTGTCGACTAGAGCGTGCAGGGCGTCGCCATGCAGCACGTAAAGCCGCGTGTCGGTCAGCAAGTAGAGATAATCGCCCGTGTCCACGATCCTGCGAGGCACGCTACCGATGTCGTACACCCGCACGCCCTCGCCCTTCTCGTCGACAAGTACTACACGACCAGAATAGCCGGCGAGATAGACCGCGTCCGAGCCGGCTGCGAAGCCAGTGGCGTAAATCCAGTCGGAGGCGTGGATCTCGCCGACCTGCATGCCGACGCTCATGGTAAACCTGATCCCGCCAGCCTCGAACTCAGTGCGCTCCATCTCGCGAACGAAAGCGGCACCGGTGTAGTGTGGGAGCGCGCTTGCCTCGACGCCGGTCAGCACCTCAGCCGCCGCGGTGAGCGCCTTCATTCTCTCGCCGGCCTGCGGTTCGCCGGGGTTAAGGTCGGGGTGCCATTGCTTGGCGAGCTCCCGGTACCGCCGTTTCAAGTCTTCCGGGGTGATCGGTAGGGAAAGGCCCATGAGGGCCAGTGCGCGGTCGACGTCGGCACTCGTCCCGAACTCGTTGCTCGGCGTGGCGACGCGGGTCCAACCCTCCTTGACCGGCAGCTTGGCGCCCCACAGGCCCTTGCCCTCAATGTCCACGCACCACGCCTCGTCCACCGCGGTGAAGAGATAGCGGCTCGCATCCTGCGAGAGCGCGACGCAGCGGATATGGTTCCTGAGCTGATCATCCGGGATCTCGAACCGCTTCCTCAGGGCTGAAACCTCAGGCGCATCTGCGAGGGACGTCTCCAGGATCAGCTCGAGCTGGTCGTCGTAGGCGTGGACGACGCAGTCCCGCGACATGGCGATCAGGCCGCGTCCGAGAGGATGGACGCCGACACGGTAGACACCGTGCTGGAGACCCTTCTTCGCCGCCACCTCGCCGGCACGGTCGTACCGCAGCGCTGCTGCCTCGATCTGGCCGAGGCCGTCGGCTTTGCCCAGATCGTCGATCATGACAAGCCCGGAATCGGTCGGATGCATCTGGCGGAAGGCCGTATCGGGACGCCGCGCCAGCGGTATCTTTTCGATCGTCGCGATCCGCCAATCGGCGTCGCGCACCTCGAAATGCTCCTCCGCCTCAGGAACCGCCGCCCTTTCACGGCCGGCCTGAGCCTCCTCCCATCTCAAAGGCGCACGGGGCAGCGGCACATAGCTGAGGGACGCGATATCGATCTCGTGCAGCCTCGGCGGCTTTCGCTCGCTCCGGTGCGACTTGACGATCCGCTTCGGGGGCGGCGCCGGAACCTCTGGTGAGTCCGGCGGCAAGAGCCTGTACGTGCGGCCCGCCTTGACGCGTACGACCTTTCCAGCTTTGTCGAGGTACCAGAGAAGATTGGCCACGCGGTGTCCATCCGGTTCGCCAACTAGTTCTTTGACCTCGGTTTGCAAACAGTTTGGATGCGCTGCGATCGCAGCCAGGATCGCCTGAAATAACCGCCGGTCGTGCTGGTGTCGCTCAACCTGTTCAGACCACGACCCGAGCTCAGGCACAGACACAACGATCTCACGCATTCGAGCGAGTCCCTCGTCGTCGCCGACGAGGGCGAGCACCGTCCCACCCTGCTCCAACGCAGGGATCGAGCTGATGTCAAAGGACCCGTATTCGCTGCAGCTTTCTTTTACCCAGTCAGGTATGTAATGAAGGTTCTCGCGCACGAGCCGCGCGGCCCCCTCGAAGTCTCGGTTCGAAACGGCCTCCTGCATTCGGGCCATGGTATCGAAGTAGGCGTCACTCGCGCGGCGCCGGCCTGCACGAGCCGAGCGGTCAGGCACCAAATCGGTAGTCGTGATACGCTGAGGCTCGTCCCCAGAGTTGGTGGCGCCAAAAAGCCGCTTGATTAAACGTAACATCGATCCCCCACGATGTGCCGTGGCTCGCGGCGATCAAACGGTTTTGAGGAGAAACTCCTGCAACTCTGGAACGGTCATGAATAGATGATCGGGTCCCGACGCCTCAAGCCGACTAGTGTCGGGAAGGCCCCATCCGGCTCCAATAGCGATAACATTGGCGGATCGGGACGCTTCCGTATCCTCAGGCTGATCTCCGACGTGAAATGTGTTTTCTGCGACCTCCCCGGCCTTCTTCATGGCTAAGAGCAAGCCCTCAGGATCAGGCTTCCGCCGTTTCACTTGGTGGTATCCAACAACAATATCGATCGGCCACTTGTGTTGTCGAATGAAAGCCCGTGGCACCATGTCCGGGCTTTTCGTGACGATTGCAAGCACTTGCTCTCGTGCGTGCAACTCTCTCAAGAGATCGCTGATGCCCTCATAAACCTCCAGCTCTGCAGCACGGTCCATGACAGCCTTCCAGTTCCGCGCCGCTCGAAACGCCTCAACCGGCCGAGTGTTAACGAGCGTGAGGTCGAAGTCAAAAATGATCATTCTAGAACGCCCATGACCTTTGCCGGTCGCCGGCGCCATTGGGTCCTTCCAGGGCATCATCAAGAATGACCGGTGTTATGCCTTTCAGGAATTCCGTCAGCGCTTCCCCATTAGGTATCGGGATAGCCCAGCCATCGTTAATGAGCTTCTGATTTCCTTTCGTCTTGTGCTCAGTGAGGAGTCGGTCTGGATGAGCGATGCACGCGATCCGCCGCTTTTGGTCGCGAGCGAACCGGACCGTGTGCATGGTGCCGCCCTTCACGTCGGTCTCGATAACGAGGACGGCGTCGGAGAGACCACTTTGAATACGATCACGTTCGGCAAACGCTGACCGCACCGGCGTCACGCCGAGAGGATACTCGCTCACTAGACAGCCACCTTCCTCAAGGAGCCGCTCCGCTAGGTCGCGGTTGGCCGCCGGGTAGACCTTATCGAGACCGTGAGCCAGTACAGCCACGCCAACGCCATGGGCTTCGAGGCAGCCTTTGTGAGCGAAAGCGTCACACCCGTGTGCTAATCCGCTTACGACGACGAAACCGACCTCGGCGGCGGTGCGACCAGATCTCTGCGCGACCTCTTCGCCGTACAAGGTCGGCTCCCGGGTGCCCACGACAGCTAGGCTTCTAGCGGCGTGAAGTCCGTCTGGCTTCCCCTTCACGAACAACACGGCCGGCGGATCAGGAATCTTCCGCAGACGCTTCGGATATCCCCCATCGTGAAACGAAAACGCCTGAATGCCAGTCTCTTGGCTTTGATTGAGCTGGTCCTCGCTCCTCGTCCAAGCATCCAGAAGCTCGCTCGTCGAAACGTGAGCTTGATGCGATCGTGATACGCGTGACACGAAGGCGTCGCGGCAGCCGCTGAGGTCGGTCTCGCCGAGCGGTCTGTCAACAATCTTTAACGCCGACCGTCGCCCATATCCCTTCAGCTTCATTAACGCGAGAAGGGCGATCGCCGTCGGCGAGGCCGTCACGGACATCGTTTACGCCTTTCCTTGCGCGAGGCCGTCACCGGGTTTCGCCTTCCTCCCAGAGAGTTTCCCATTTCTCCGGGACATGATCATTCGAGATTTCGACACCAAACCGATCTCTGTGGTAGGCACGCCGCTCAGTTTTGCCGAGCCCCACACCGTACACGCTGATTCCCTGGTTCACTTGGTGGATCGCCTGTGCAATGTGCGAAAGCGTGTCTCCCCTCGTGATGAAATCATCAAAAATCAATATGTTCCGGGCTCTTATCTTTCCGGACCTGTAGCCGGCTCCGTCAAGTATTTCGCGTCGCTTGTCGGCATCGTAAACATTATGCAAGGGCTGATGCGCGTTCTTTGTGATGGCGTCTGCTACGAAGCTCAAGCCCGCTGCCTTGGCGCAGGCGTTGGCCATGACCGATAAGACCCCCTTCTCCGACGCGACCGTTTCACTTGACGAGAGCGCGGGCACGGAGACTGTCTTTGACGGGTCGAGTCCAAGCTGTCTGACAAGAAGGGGGACGGCAGTCGTCATCAGGTTCAATCCGCCGCGGATCGCTGCCCGGTTCTTCTCCTTGAATCTGTTGAAGCGAGCGGTCCAACTGTCGGCGCCGTCGTCGGTGAGCCGGTACCCTATCGTAAAGGAACGCGTGAGACCGGCGTTCACGTCGAGATATCGGAAGGCCATCCAACCGTGGAACGGCTCCCATTGCGGCATGCTGTCCTCCACCCTGACCTGCAGACATACCGTCTCGCGCCTCTGGCCACGACGAGGCGGAGGCCCCTTCTTGCATTGACCGTGAGGCCACAATACGTTAAGAAACTATACGGGAGGCAAGCCCGAGTCAATCGACTTGCTTTACGCACGCAGGAGTGGCCGTGGAGCGTAGCGCTGGTCTCAAAAAGAACAAGGACGACGGTCGCGAGGAGCTGCGGTGGGGCATCGAGCGGCGGCTTGAGTTCATCGACTTCCGGCTTTTCTGGGAAGGGCGCATCAACCGCAGCGACCTCACCGACCAGTTTGGCATCTCCACGCCCCAAGCATCCGCTGATCTCGCGCGCTATCAGGAACTCGCGCCCACCAATCTCACCTACGATTCGAGCCTCAAGTGCTACCTGGCAACCCACGAATTCCGGTCGGCCTTCGACGCCGAGGACTCTGACCGCTACCTCGCTCAGCTGCGCTCCATCGCCAGCGGGACGATCAGGCCGGAGGAGGCGTGGCTCGACGAGCCGCCGGACTTCCGGGTCGTGCCAGCCCCTGGACGAAGCGTGGATACGCGGACGCTCAAAGCCGTCTTGAGTGCGATTCGCGAGCGCGAGGCGCTTCGGATTCTGTACCAGTCGATGTCGAAACCGGACCCGCAATGGCGCTGGATCACGCCGCACGCCCTTGGCTTCGACGGCTTTCGCTGGCATGCGCGCGCCTTCTGCCACAACGACGAGACCTTCAAGGACTTCGTCTTCGCGCGGATCCTCGACATCGGCGAGTCCAAGCCGCACGCGATCGATCCCGCCGCCGATCGGGCCTGGTCCGAGTCGGTGACCGTGACAATCGCCCCGCACCCCGGGCTGTCGCAAGGCCAGCGCAGGGGAGTCGAACTCGACTACGGCATGCAAAACGGGGAGCGGGCGATCGAGGTCCCGAAGGCGTTCCTCTACTACTTCCTGAAACGGCTCGGGCTCGACGGAGAGCCGGCCCGCAAGCGCCCGCAGGATCAGCACATCGTGCTCGTGAACCGGAAGCAAGTCGGAGACGCCTTGGGCGGAGCCCGGGCGGGCGAATGACGGCGGAGAGGGGGGTATGGACGTCTTTGAATTCCGCGACCGGCTGATCGAGGACTACGAGCGTTTCTCGCGCAGCTTCACCCAGATCCGCGCCGAGGACGTCCGCGACGCCGTCGAGGTTGCCTACCGCGGCGGCCGCTTCTGGCCGGCTCCCCTCATCCAGATCAACCCCAATTTCGTGGCTGGCGGCACCATCGATGAGCTGGTCGAGGCCGATCTCCTCGATGCCGAGTGCGCCAAAATCTTCCGGATCAAGTCTCCGGAGGACACCTTCGGCAAGCCAATGGTGCTGCACCGCCACCAACGCGATGCCCTCGACGTGGCGCGGCGCGGCGAGAGCTATGTGCTGACGACCGGAACGGGCTCGGGCAAGTCGCTCAGCTACTTCATCCCCATCGTCGACGACGTGCTGCGGCGCAAACGCGCGGGCGAGCCGCGTAAGGGCATCACGGCGATCGTCGTCTATCCGATGAACGCGCTCTGCAACAGCCAGCGCGACGAGCTCGAGAAGTTCCTTAAGCTGGGTTACGGCGAGGGCCAGGAACCGGTCACGTTTGCGCGCTACACGGGTCAGGAGAGCCGCGAGGAGCGGGAACGGATCGCCAAGGACCCGCCGGATATCCTGCTCACGAACTACGTCATGCTCGAACTGATCATGACGCGGTTCCTCCCCACCGACGTCGCAGTCCGCAACCATGCGGCGGGCTTGCGGTTCCTGGTGCTCGACGAACTCCACACCTATCGCGGCCGACAGGGCGCCGACGTCGCCATGCTCGTGCGTCGCGTCCGGGAGCGGTTCAATGAGAACCTCCTCTGCATCGGCACGTCGGCCACCATGGCCTCCGAGGGCGACGCAGAGAACCGGGCTAAAGTCGTGGCCCGGGTGGTGACCCGGCTGTTCGGTGCGGAGGTCAAGCCGGCGAACATCATCACCGAGACGCTGCATCCCGTGACGGCAGACGGTACGTCCATCGACCGCAGCGCCCTCAGCGCCGCGATCGCGGCCGGCGTGCCTGCGGCATCCAGCGCCGCCGACCTCGCCGCGCACCCAATCGCGGCCTGGATCGAGCGGAGGCTCGGGCTCGAGGAGCGGGACGGCAAGCTCATCCGCATCTCCCGCCCGCGCACCGTCGAAGAGGCGGCAGCGATGCTGGCCGAAGACAGCAAAGCCCCACACGAAGCCTGTCGGGTTTACCTCGCCGCCTTCCTGCTCAAGGCCTACGAGACGCGTGACGACAAGGGCCGGCCCTTTTTTGCCTTTCGCCTACACCAGTTCGTGAGCGGCGCCTGGAACGTTTACACGACGCTGGAGGCCAAGGGCACCCGGTTCATCACGCTCGACGGCCAGCAGTTCAAGCCCGGCGACCGCGGGCGCAACCTGTTCAATCTCTGCTTCTGTCGGGAGTGCGGACAGGAATACCACCCGGTTTGGGCGACCATGGCCGGCAAACAACCACAGAGTTTCAGTCCGCGGGAGCTTACAGAACGCTCGAACGAGGACGAGGACCTTCAGTACGGCTACCTGATGCCCGACGGCGAGGGCATCTTCGATCCGACCGACCTCGAAGGGCATTATCCTGAGGATTGGCTGGAGTTCAGCGACGGTACTGCCCGCCTGAAGCCCAACTACCGGCGCTACCGGCCGCTCCCCGTTCAGGTCGACACCAGCGGTCACGCCGCCGCCGATGGCCTGCCGGCTTGGTTCATCCCCGGCTCGTTCCGGTTCTGCCTTCACTGCGGCGTCGCCTATGACGGCAGCGTCCGCAGTGATCTCACCAAGCTCTCCGGGTTGTCGAGCGAGGGGCGTAGCTCGGCGACCACTGTGCTCACCATCTCGGCGCTCAAGTATCTCATCGGGACCGACCTCGACGACCAGGCCAAGAAAATCCTCGGCTTCACCGACAACCGCCAGGATGCCTCGCTGCAGGCCGGGCATTTCAATGACTTCGTCCAGATCCTGCTGCTGCGCGGCGCGCTGCTGGCGGCGATCCGGGGGCAGCCCGAGGAGAAACTCACCGATGACATCCTGACGCAGCGGGTGCTGGAGCACCTCCATCTCGAGCCCGCCGATTACGCCGCCAATCCCGAGGCCAAGGGCATCAAGGCGCAGAACACGCTCAAATCGCTGCGCGACGTGCTCGGCTACCGGCTCTATTTCGATCTCCAGCGCGGTTGGCGCATCACCAATCCTAATCTGGAGCAGGTCAAGCTCCTCGCCATCGACTATCAGGGGCTCGAGGAGTGTTGCGAGGACGACGCGGAATGGCAGAAAGGTCACCCGCTCCTGGGTTCAGCGACCCCGGAGCAGCGATACGCGATCGTCCACGACCTACTCGACCGCATGCGCAAGGCGCTGTGCGTCAAGACCATCTACCTCGACCCCAATTTCCAGGAGCAGATCCGTAACCGAAGCTTCAACGAGCTGAAGGAGCCGTGGGGCCTCTCCGAAGACGAGCGGCTCTTCTCTCACGCATACATGGTGCCGCGAGCACAGCAGCGGAGAACGGGCCGGCCCGAAGAGAGGATTCTACATGTCTCCTACCGGTCGGTCTTCGGTCGCCGTCTGCGCGCACAGGCCAGCTGGGCCGGCAACCCTAACTTCCCAAAGAAATTCGACGAGGCTACCTACAACGCCGTCATCGACGACATCCTCCGGGTCCTGACCACCTACGGCTATGTCGAGCCTACCGAGCTCGAGCAGAGCTGCATTGGCTACCGGATCGATAGCTCCGTGCTTGCATGGCGCCTCGCCCACACCTTCGACGAGGAACGGGCTGGTTCAACCAACATCTTCTTCCGCACGCTCTACGACAACGTCGCCAAGCTCCTCCAGGATACCGACCGCTTCCTGCATCAGCTCGAGGCGCGCGAGCACACGGCGCAGGTCGACACCGACATCCGCGTCGAGCGCGAGGCGCGGTTCAGGAAAGGCCTGGCGCCCCAACGCGTCGTGGCTGGCGCGATCGAGCCCTCCGGCCTGCCGATCCTGTTCTGCTCTCCGACTATGGAGCTCGGCGTCGACATCGCGACCCTCAACACCGTCTACATGCGCAACGTGCCGCCGACCCCGGCCAATTACGCCCAGCGCAGCGGCCGGGCGGGCCGGAGCGGCCAGCCCGCCCTTGTAATCACCTACTGCGCCGCCAAGTCGCCGCACGATCAGTATTTCTTCGCCGACCCGACGCGGATGGTGGCCGGCGTGGTCAACCCGCCCACGATCGACCTCGCCAACGAGGATCTGGTCAAAAGCCACCTCCAGG
>FWPU01010863.1_pt1 | contig 13171 bp, 11 predicted proteins | sample 2228361 | NCBI WGS metagenome assembly FWPU01 (sample SAMEA103939777, study PRJEB20133) | metagenome | reverse complement strand
ATACATTGTTAACTGTTTTTTAGGGCTAAAGCCTTCACTACCAACTAGTTTGTTAGGGGTTAAAGCCCTTACTGCTAACTGGTTTTTAGGGTGGAAGACCTCAGTGAGCATAACAACAATGCAAATTACTTGTATGGGTGTAGGAGCTTCTCCCAAACAAGTTATGTAACGAAAAGTAAGTCTCACAATCTCTGCCTTGGATCCTTCTGCATAGAGTTAGTAGTTAGTAGTTAGTAAATAATTGGGAAAATAACAATAATTAAAAACTAGGTCTAACACTAATTACTAACTATTTCTATCCCGATTTAGCTTAGTAATGCTGCCAAGAGCATATTTTTTTCATCTGAAGATTTGGGAAATAACTAAAATTAATTTTTTTAAACTTCATCTTGGAAAGAGTTAACTCAACTAAGATTATTATTAATAGAAAATATTGCCATTATATGATTATGAGGCGAGAATAAATTATGGCGCAAGCAATTGATGCATCGAAAAATTCTCCTAGCGATCCTAGAAACAGGGAAGTTGTTTTTCCTGCCTACCGCGATCCCCAAGTTGGCGAACTAGAAACACCCATCAATTCTTCTCCCCTAGTAAAGTGGTTCATTGGTAACCTGCCTGCCTATCGTCCTGGTATTACTACATTCAGACGGGGTCTGGAGGTTGGTATGGCCCACGGTTATTGGATTTTTGGTCCTTTTGCCAAGTTAGGTCCCCTGCGGAACACAGTCAATGCCAACCTAGCCGGTTTGCTTTCAGCTTTAGGTTTGATTGTAATTTTGACCGGTGCTTTAACGCTTTATGCTAACAGCAATCCTCCCAAACCAGGCAAAAGCGTGGCCACACCTAATCCTCCAGAAGCTTTTCAATCTAGCGAAGGTTGGAATAACTTTGCTAGTGCTTTCTTGATTGGAGGTATAGGTGGCGCAGTAGTAGCCTACTTTCTAACCAGTAACTTAGAACTAATTCAAAGTTTGTTTGGTGGTTAATTGGGATGTCATGATTTGGTATTGGTGGTTAGTTGATTGCTAACTAACTACTAATAAAAAATTAAGGACACAAAGATAAGGCATAGCTTTTTCCTTGTGTCCTGTTTGGTTTGTGAATAAAAGAAAGAAATTATTAACTAAACACAACTGCTTCTATAGAATTGAGAGCTGTTTCCAAATCGTCATTCACGATTTGAATATCAAATTCATTGGCAGCTTTAATTTCTTTTCGGGCCCGTTGTAAACGGCGGGCGATCGCCTCTTGAGAATCCTGTCCGCGACCGCGTATTCGTTTCTCCAATTCCTGGAAGGAAGGCGGCAAAATAAAAATACTTAGGGCGCTAGGAAAAGAACGACGAATTTGTCGTGCACCTTGTAGCTCGATTTCCAAGACAACCACTTTGCCAGCACGAATCTGGTCTATGACTGGTTCCCTGGGAGTACCGTAATAGTTACCAGCAAATTCCGCCCATTCTAGAAATTTGCCAGCAGCTATTAACTGTTCAAACTGACTGCGGCTAATGAAGTAATAATCTTTGCCGTCTATTTCTCCGGGACGGGGAGAGCGAGTAGTAGCGGATACGGAGTAATAGATTTCCGGATGACGCTCCAGAAGCGATCGCAATAACGTACCTTTACCCACACCACTAGGTCCCGTCAAGACCACTAGCTTGCCGGGAGACGGGCATTGTTGAACAGCAGCATCACTTTGGGAAGATAAAACTGGCATCATCCGCTTCATCTTGGAAATCAACAAAATTACTCATCAGTCACTAGTCTTTTAAATTTGGCAAGCAGACTATCGACCAATGGCTCTTGTAGCATGAGCGACAAAAACTTGTCTGATTCACATGTTACCTCTGGTACGGTGCAAATTAAGGTAAGTTTTTCAACCACCTTTGGTTAATTATCCACTACATGGTGATCGCGGGAAATTACAAAACGATTCGCTACCGTTTCCGGCTGAATCGCTGAAAGGATAACGTGGCTGGAATCAGTAATAATTACAGCCCTGGTACGACGACCGTAGGTTGCATCAATCAGCTGACCTCGATCTCGCGCATCCGTAATAATCCGCTTTATCGGAGCAGACTCTGGACTGACAATGGCAACGACTCGGTTGGCAGAAACAATATTGCCAAAACCGATGTTGATTAACTGAATGTCCATAAAAAACTGACACCAAATGCGGTGTGAGAAGCTTAGAAATAACTATTTCCCATGTTATCCCCAAAAAATTGGACTTACAATGTCTAATTTCACCCTCGCTTTTGTTTTTAAATGGAAACGCTTTTTTAGCTGATTCTCACTTTCGGTTCGGAAAATTCTTCCTCTAGATACAGGACAAATAAGATAAAAAAGTTATTGAAATATTTTTCTGGCTTGTGTAGCAGAAAGAAAATTATTTGATATTTTCCTGCGAAACACCTTTAGTTGGTAAAAGCCATGGATATAAATATCCAAGGACAACAATACAACCTTTATCTGTTCAGTTAAATCTTCTCCAGTCTCGGGATAGATCTAAAAGATGTACTACCGTCTGGAATTGTGGTTCAATTTAAATTTTATTCCTTGGTGATTTTGAAAGTTAACTTTTTGCCATCGCTGTCGCAACCTTTGCAAGTCAGGGGTGTGACCGCCATAACGCCAGCTTGTGTAAGCTTGGCAAATTTCATCTATAACTTCAGCTGTTTCAGGGGAATGATATTGAAAGGAGATTTTGGCATACTCAAAAGGTGTTTGGGCAGGATGTTTGCTCAAACCTTTTCGAGCTGACCACAAAAGCATCTGTTGATAAAGACTTTCCATGGGCGGTAATTTCCTCAAAGCAAGGTGGTAGAGCCACTTTTGCCACCAATTCCAACCCAGCCAACCCAACAAAGAGATAATTGTTGCCAAAGTTAAAGCAATGAAAACACCCAGCCAACCTTGAAAAAATAAAGATAGCAACCAAGAGCAAGCTTTGTTAATTCCAGCAAACACCACTGCAAAAACATTGTTCAGCAAACCCACTACCGGTGATGGTAACCATCCTGCAACCCAATTCCAAAACTGACGCACAACGCTAAAGGTTTGAATTTCTTCTACAGAAGGAGGAATTAAAGGATGACCGGGAATAGGATCGAAAGCAAACCAACCATAATTGGGAAAATATACCTCTGTCATCGCGTAGGCATCAGTGTTGCGGACAACGTACATTCCTGTAAATGGGTTAAATTGTCCAGGAGCAAATCCAGCTACTAATCTTGCAGGAATACCAATAGAACGTAGCATTACGGCCAGCACCGTCGAGAAATGGTCTGGATAACCACCCTTGTGCTTAAACAAAAAAGCTTCTACCAAATCTTCGTTTTCTGTTAGATAAGGTAGAGCTAGCGGATTTTCAGGAATTCTATAGTTTTGCTTTAGGTACTGGGCAAGGTAAAGAGCTTTTTCGTAATTAGAATCTAAGGACTTATCCGCCTTACCTACCTTTTGCTGGTTGTAGTTGGCTAAAATTTCTTCTGTGTGTTTGCGTACTTTTTCGGCGATTTGAGGAGGTATTTGTAAGTAGTAATCTTTAATGCTTTGCGGATATGCTGTGGAAGCTTTTGCCAGCAGCGTGCGATCGCGGTACGGTACTTCCGAAATAACCGTGTAGGTCATACCTTCTGATAATTCTACAGGCGATCGCAACCCATCTTCCGTATCGACTGCAATCATCGATGTGGGAAAGTAAATTTCTTTAGGAAATGCCATGGCTGGAATCAAGTTGGGCAAATCCGATACCACTGTATAGGTTTGTACTACTTCCTTGGTCTTAGCAATACTGGCTGGTGGGTTGAGAAAAATTTGGTAAGTCCAAGGCGATCGCTTGTTCAGTTTCACTTGCTGGCGGCGAGAAATTTCCCATCCTTTACCGGTATAACGGTCGAATGCTAGTACTCGCCAAAAACCCTCTGCTTGCGATCGCACCCGCATGACAACCTTGGGTTTCATCGCACCCCGCAGGTTTTGGTCAATCTGGCTGTTAAAGCCGTAATAAAAAGTGTCATCTACCCGTCCTGATTTACCTGCTTGGCCGGTTTTTGTGCCAATTTCGTTGCCTTGATTTTGATTTTTACCTTGACGTACATATCCAGGATTGATGATACTAATTCCTGTCAAATTATCTTTGATATGAATAGGAGAACTAACAGGAAACATCCGCAGCTGGTAACCGGGAAAGCGAGGTAAGATAGCAAAAATTACTAATCCCAACCCGACAACGACTAAAAAATTTAAAAGCAAAGATTTCCAATTAAAAGAGGAATTTCCCAACAACGAGAAATTTTTCTGTTGCGAATGCTGGGACTGAGTGGAGGAACTATCTAGTAAACCGAGTCGGGAGCGATAATCCAGGACTAAAGTTGGTAGGGCGATCGCCAAAAACAACAGCAGCAAAAAAGCAAACGCTAAAGTTTGACTGAGTGTAGCTGCCACACCCAATAAAATCAATCCGATCAAAATTGAATAACCCAAATCTTTGCGGCGAGGTAGATCGAAGCTGTGCAGCAATTGCAGTTGAATCAATAATTCTGCCAAAACCACTCGCGTATCATTAGCTGCTCCCAACAACCGTCCCAAAAAAGCACCTAGTGCTGCTAGCATGCCAATGGCGATACAGAATTTCACCGAGATATTGGAATGGTGGCGACGGTAATAACTCCAAATTCCACCAATGAAACTTGCGGGTAGAGCCCAAAAACTAAAATTGGTCTCAGCAGCGATATCTATTGCCACAATTCCTACAATGACCAACGCTAGCACCAGTACCCGCAAGCTGATGGAATCTTCAACTTCTGCTAGTGGCGATCGCTGCATTATTAACCGCCGTTGATGACCGAAAGCTAACAACTGCCAAAGCGAACTCATCCCGGAAAAGTTAAACATTGTAATTAAAAAGCAACTGATGAGCACATAAGGGACGGTACGAACAAATCAACATCATGCCGATAAGATACACCTCAGTTTTCCCATCATCCAGTTTTTTCTCATTGCCGTTGCTGTAGACACCCTAATAACTTTTTTTAAAAAAACTGTTCCAGTTCTTATCCAAGATGGCATTCTGATTCGCTCGCAATTGTTAACTAGTTATTCCGTAGGAATAATCGCAAATAACAGTGGCTGTTGGTCGATGTCTTTGAACTGTATTGCCAGGGAATAAGTTTCATTAGGCTGCACGCAGCTCAATTCCACCCTCAGGCGCCCTGGACTTGAAGTTTCCGCTAAGGTGGAAGAGTCCTTTCCTTGAAGTTTTATTGCTCCTTGAGAAGGTAGTTCGCCTTGAACTCGCAGTTTTCTGACCTGGTCTTGGCGATGGTATTCTACCCTCAAGTTCAGTATTCCTGCCCTAGTTAACCATTGTCTTTCCAATGGTTGCTTGTTAGAAACGGACAAAGTCAGACTTTCAAAAAGTTGTTTAGCTGCTAGTAGAGATAGCAACATTTGTTGGCGTGGTTGCAAATGAGAATACTCACCATCCACACTTGGCAATTTGAGTTTTTTGCTACGAGTAGCACCTGTTAGTACTAGTCCCGCTAGCTCGTTCAAAGTCATTTGGGATTCTCTTGGAAAAAAACCTTCCACAGCCTGAATTAACTTTGGTCCTAACAAGGCCGGGGATGTTAATAATGCTTGACATTTCTCCAGCAATTGCCGGAAAATACTGTCCGGTAGGGGCATTGGCAGATCGAGATCGAACTGTTGGTTGGTCCATCCCCAGGTAGGAACTAAGGCAACGGCGGGCTCGTCTACACACTCTGGATAGTCTGTTATCTGTGTTTCCCAGGGGAATAAAGGTGGATGGCTCTCAAATTGAGATTGGAGCCGACGTTTGAGAACAGCTTGGAAACGTTCTTGCACAGCAGGAATTTCTCCTAGTTGAAAGGTCTGCAGCTCCTGTTGTGCCAACTCCCGGGTGCAGCTGGTAGAAGCAGCTTGGGGGAGAAGGTTTTTTCCTGGAGCGGGTGTCCTTACTTTTTCTTGTTTGTTGGCAAAATCTGGCAACAACCAAGGTAATAAATAGTGGCGTAAGGATTCTGAGTCACTATTCATCGGTAGAAGCACTCGATCCGGACACGGAAACTATAGAGTTACGAATTTCCCAAGCTTGCTCGAGAATTTTGAACCAGCGTTTGTGCAGTTGTGCCATAGACAATCCCAAGATTTTAGCAATCTTTTCATCAGGTTGTCCCTGTTGCTTTAGTTCTAATAAAGACCGCTGCTTTTCGTCAAGTTGTTCGGTATATAGTTGCCATTGTTGGGGAGTCAAACCCAAATTAGTATTTAAATCTGCTTCTAACCACTCGTGAACTAATTCCCAGCGGTGCAATAAAGCAAATCGAATTAAATGATACTTGAAGCGCTGTTGGAGATAATCTCTCTGGCGGGGAGTTAAGCCTAAAATGGCTTCAATTTCTTGAGCTGATAAATCTTGCAATCGCAGCGCAAAATAGTCAGCACAATCATTTTGTTGTCTTTGTTCGAGGTAATTCATTAATTCTGCAATCACCACCGAGCGCAATGTCTCTTCTTGAGCTTCTGGCTCTGGTTGTGTTGCCATTGCGGTTCGCAGTTGCTGTATGGCCGGGTCTTCCCAGGAACCGTCGCCTTCGTTACCGCTACCTTCCGCTGCTTGCTCTATGTCTACGCATGTTTCTGGAGGTTGCTGTTGCGAAAACGTTTGCGCTCGCAGGATGATTAATTGCTGCTGGCGTCCTGGTAGGGGAATTCGCCTTTTGCCATAGCGTTCGGTAAACGCCATGTATTCTGCTAATTCCAACAGGGTTTTGGGACGATAGCTAATATCAAGTTGATTCTCTCGCCGGAAAGCGTTTAATGCTTCTAAATAAAAACTTTGTAGAAAATCTTCAATAACTGTCAGTCGCCCTTGATAACTCAGTTGTCTTTGTGGGGGGTTAATGTAGCGATAAATGATTGCACTTAAAGTACTGTGTAATTCAATTCTGCCTCGATTGGAACCCAACTGGTAGTATCTCAAACACTGTTGCAGGCGATGTTTGGCTAGGGTAATTGCTGAATTTTCTATACAACCGGATGCTTGAATGCGTTTGCTTTCGTGGCAAATGCGATAAACCTCGCAAGCTATGCGCATCGCTACTTCGCGACAGTTTTGTTCAGAAGCTTTGGTCGACTGCTGAAGTTCTTGAAACAGGAATGGAAATATCGCCTCCACGCCAATAGAATTTTCTCCCTGAATAGTTGCGGTTGCGGCTGATTTCATAATCTCGTGTTTAAATGGACCCTAACATACTCATTAACAACCTGTATGACTGGGGGATATCGGTCAGGAATACCGCCAGTAAATAAACGTACAGCAGTCCTAACCTAAGGATGTGGCTAAATTTATTGTTCCCAATTATTGTTTGATCGTTTGCACAAGCATACAAATTTCAAGCTCATACCGAACAAGCCGTTTACAGGTGATTATGGACTTAAAAGCACAAATTCAATTGTTGATTGAAAATGCACCAAAGGATGGTAGAACACCTCAACTGGTTGCGGCGATTGCTCCCGCTCTCAACGCGATCGCTCAAAATTTAGGCCACTCTAACTACTATATTCTCCAAAATTTGGACCGAGAGTGGGTTTTAACTACCTTGAGCAACCGTACAAATCCACAACAACAAAAGCAGGTTGTATATGCTTTTTCTAGATTACAGGATATCCCCGCTTCTTATGGTGCTGGGCTTGACCCTCAAGTCATCGCTACCCCTATGCCTGTTACCCATATCTTGTTTCAGTTATTGGCTTTAGAGCCTGTAGATAGTATAGTTTTTTTAAATTCTAATGTTGCTGGTAGGAATCGCACCTCTGGTAACCAGGTCAGAGAAGTTGAAATCAAACGCACTGATTTGCAGAACTTAGTCAAGCAAGTCCTGCAACGAAATCCTCTTCACGCTCCATTACCCCCGGATATTGCCTAAGAAAAAGAACTAGAAGTAGGGACTAGCAATTAATGTCAGCTTTTTTCTAGTCCCCATCTCTAGTAAAGTCGACTCAATACGTAGTCAGCCATATTTATCAAAGCTTGACGCGATTCCGAGGGTGGGAGAACCCCAATATGTTCCACTGCCAATTTAGCATGGTGAGCTGCTAATTCTCGTGCTCGCTGAATTCCTCGACTATCGTGTATCAACGCCAAAGCTTGCTCTAAATCGCCTTCTTGCTCGAACTCTCGTTCGATCAGGACTTCCAGGTAGGGTTTTTCCTCTAAGGCAAATAATACAGGGGCTGTCAAATTACCGCTTTTGAGGTCAGAACCTGCGGGTTTACCAAGCACATCTGGCGAACCAGTAAAATCTAGTATGTCATCTACAATTTGAAATGCCAAGCCCAGATGGCGTCCGTAATTGTACAGGTGTTCGGCTACCTCTGGCGAAACTTCGCTAAGAACACCAGTTGCTTTAGAACTGTTGGCAATAATGGAAGCACTTTTGTAATAACTCTTTTTTAGGTAAGCTTCTATAGAAATACTTGTGCAAAAGTGATTTAGTGCTTGTTGGGTCTCGCCAACGGCATAGTCCATGATCACTTCTGAAAGTAATTTCACCACTTCTAAATTGTCCAAGTTAGCTAAGTACCAGGAAGCTTGGGCAAAGAAAAAGTCACCTGCTAATACAGCTATTTTGTTATTAAACAAACTGTTGACTGTGGCTACTCCACGTCGCATTTTCGATTCGTCAATAACGTCGTCGTGCACTAAGCTGGCAGTGTGAATCAATTCTGTAATTTCCGCTAAACGGCGGTGACGTGGTGTAATGTCTTTATCCAGCATTGTTGCCCGTGATATCAAAAGGACAATAGCTGGTCTGATACGTTTTCCCCCAGCTCCGAATAAATGTTCGGCGGCTGCACAGAGGATGGGGTGACGATTCCCAACTAGCTGTTTAAGGTTATCTGCTAGTATTTGCAGGTCTGCTTCCACTGGGTAAAAAAGTGAGGTAGCTGGGGTCATGGATGGGCGGATTATAGCTTAAGTTACGAAAGTTTACATATCCTAATCATCATTTTAAGATAACCCTGGGCCAGTGCCAAATTTTCGTCAGGAACGTTATGCGCTCCATTTTTATGGGCGATCGCCCCTTCAGATCCGATCATCTTACGCCATTGAGCCTCTGGTAGAACAGCTCTACAAAAAATTTGATTTTCATTTTTTTTACCTAACTGCCGTAGCTTTTGCCTGTCTTCAAAAAATTACATGTAAAATTTTAATAAAAGTCAAGCTGGCTATTTTTACGGTTTCCCGGTATATTGTGTCATTTTTTTTAACTTTATCTGAAGTTACTTAAATAAAAATACTTAAAAAGAGCGCCAAGCTCCCAGCCAGCTCGCAAACACGCGTAATTTTTACTTATAATCTAATACACGCCACTTGCAAGTAAATATTATCTTCTCAGGGAATTTTCAGAAATTTTTAATTTGGTAGAAAAGTTGCCTGAAAAATCAGGGTGGTTGTGTTACTCTAAAATTGAGGGATTTTAAACTTTTCGGTATTCACCCCAGGAGAGCAAAAACACTTAAAAGTTTTTTGCTTTCTGGAGACGTGAACGCATTCATTGGTTGACTCTGTGGTGAGCGAACTTGATGGTAGGAAACTACAGGTTTACCTTCCAGGAAACAAGGTAGTTACACCTCTTCAGCGCTTTTTGTGCATCAGTGTTCCTGCCAAAAAAGGCGCTTTCACTCGAGAAGACCAGGTAGGCTGCTTGGGCAACAGAAAAGTTTCTCTAAAGTAACTTAACTGTTGTCGCAGCCATTGTCTGCAAAGAGGATAGGCAAGAACAGATAAGTATAGTCTGCGGAGAAAATACAAATTTCTGCCGCTAGTTTGATATGTAAAATCAAAGCCGCCAATTCAGCAGTTGTGTGGCTAACTTTTTACTAGCTTGAGTGCATTTACTCCTGTTTTCATAGAGGCGCTGGTAGAAAAATGGTTTACGGAAAAATGCCTATGATAATTTTTATTCTAGCTTCTGGATATTTGTTTACGGTATACCTGTTACTAGCATTGGCAAAGCGAGCAGGACAAAGAAACATATCTGCTAGGGGTGTTTCTGTGGCTAGAGAAAATCACTCGCAGCAGGCTTCGCTACCGTCAAAGGTAACTGAAGTCAGTAGTTTACGCTAACACAGACAAAGCCAGTCGTCAACTGTCGGCTAGCTTGTCAAAAGTTACAACACTAATTTGGTGTGCTGGTGTGCAAACACTAAGAGTGAGGAGCAAACAGAAAAAAACAGGCGTTAATTGCTGGAAATAGCAGCATCAGAGAAGCACGCTACCTCAACCACGGGAGTAAAACCTAACCATTGACTTGAGGATTGAGCAAATTGTTGCGGACAACCGCTGACGACAAAGCGAGTGGGTAAGGGTGGATGAGTGTTTTTTAGGCCAAGTAAGTCTAATTCTTGAGCGCAAGCAGCTACTACATGCACTGCGGGATCCACTAGCTTGACAGAAGGAGGAAGCAGCGATCGCAACACCGGTGACAGATGGGGGTAGTGAGTACACCCATAAACCAAAGTGTCTATTTGGTTTTGTAGTAAAGGCTCGAGATAGGAACGCGCTACTTCAACAGTATAGGGATCGTGAATGCGGTTTTGCTCGATGAGCGGTACAAACTCCGGACAACCGACTTGCCAAACTTTAACTTGAGGATTTATTTCCAAAATAGCACGCTTATAAGCATTACTTTTTGCTGTGGCAGGGGTGGCGATAACACCAATGCGCTTTCCTTGCTCCACTGCTGCTTTTGCTCCTGGTAGAATTAGTCCGAGAACAGGCATGGGAAATTCATGGCGTACAGTTTCCAATGCCAAAGCAGAACTAGTGTTGCAAGCCATAATTACCATTTTGACTTTCTGCTGTTGCATCCAGCTGAGAATTTCGCGAACAAACTGTAAAATTTCTGCTGGCGAACGAATTCCATAGGGAAGTCTGGCCGTATCTCCAAAATAAACGACCGATTCGTTCGGAAGCTGTCGATACAGTTGTCGCAGTACCGTCAATCCACCCACACCACTGTCAAAAATGCCAATAGGAGCACGTTGGGGTTGCTGGGAAAAATCGTATAAATTGCCTTCAAAAAAAGAAGATGAAATCACAGGCAGATGTTGAATAGAGTTTTGATTTAAGATACAGGATTTAGTAGAGTTAGTGGTCAGTCAATTACCAACAACTAACTACTTGCTGTTTGCTGCTGCGAGCAATTTTTACTAAACTTTTATCTGGACTGCAAGTATTTAATAATACCACGTGCTATTGCCTCTGCCATGCGATTTTGATACTCTGGATTGCCAAGGCGGGGATTATCTTCTCGACCGGTCATGTAACCTGTTTCCACTAAAATTGAAGGCATAGAACTCTTACGGAGAACGTAGAATCTGGCTTTTCGCGTTCCCCGGTCTTTAAGGGTCGGAATACTTTGGAGAATGGTAGTGCGAACAACTTCAGCCAGGCGATAGCCGCTGTCGTAGTAATAAACTTCTAGTCCGTTAACATCAGGGCGGTTATCGATGGAATTGGCATGAACGCTGACAAATAAAGTAGCGTGAGCACGCTCTGCTATATCCACTCGTCCTTGGAGTTCTACAAAAAAGTCAGCATCTCGCGTCAGGATTGCCTGAATGCCATTTTGCTCTAGAATAGCTGCTATTCTTTTGCCAATGGGCAGTACAACATCTTTTTCTAGCAAACCACCCAGTCCTGGGGCGCCCGAGTCTTTACCACCGTGTCCCGGATCGACAACCACAACTACTCGTCCTCTGGGTACGGGATGGGGTGTGGTAGCGTCACTTGCCGAAAGTGGTTGGGGGTTTGGTCGGGGTAGGGGAGGTAATGTATTATTTTCCGACCAAGGTTGGGGGTTGGATGGAGGTAAGGGAGGTAAAGCAATGGAAGGTGTAACACCAGTACGTTGTAAATCAACTGCTATAAATTGGTCGCCAATTTGGTTTACTTCTCCGATTTGAACTCCCGCCGCAGGTTGAATGTAGATAACAACACTACGATTATCTTTTTGTTGCAAACGCACTCGCAAAACAGGACTGTTCGCATCCATCACCGGACCTTTGACGGGCGAAGCTAGTCTGGCGTTGGGAATTGTAATGCGAAAAAGACCCGAGGAGCGGTCCCAACCACCAGTAGCTGAGATGTTGCGATCGCCTTTGATAATTAATTGCCTACCAGTAGCACTGAGTTCTACAGCTTGAATCGTAGTGACATCGCTAGTTTTTCTTGAGGCAAAAGTTGAATTTGGATCTAAAGCACTAAGGTGGTAACTATCATTTTTAGATAATCTCACAGGACTTTTATTGGGCAATATTACCAAACCACCAACAGCGCTTGTTGTGGCCCGCCAATCGGGACTGTTTTCCTCAACTTGCATTGTGATGCGGACCACAGGCGGTGATGTTCCCAACTCGCTCAATTGAATATTTTTTACACCGTAGCGATTAACGTTGATATTTCGCTGGGGCAAACGGGGTGATAAAATCGCTCCCGAGATATCAATGTTAATATCGCTGTTATCTTTGCTGCGATTAATTTGAATTCCAGGTTTTCCACCGCTGGTACGAACAAAAAAGCCATCTCCCGTTAACTGTAAATTTTCGATTTCGGTTGTTTTACTCGTGGTACTGACAACCATTTCTTTATTGGGAGGGGTGAAAGGGGCTCGTTGTTCAGTCACAACAGTGTAAATATTTCTAGGAGAAGTTGCAACTTGCTCGAGCTCTGGTTTTGGTAATTGTACTTGCCAACGGTTAGCTGTTATACCTTCGAATTTCACTTGCTTGGGGTCGAGGGTATAACCAGAATTAAGTTCAACCACAATCCGAGTTGTTTGGGGGTCAAACTGGCCGATGCGCACAAAGCGGATTGCTCCGCCTACAGACTGGACAAGCTGGGGACGCCCAAATTCAGTTCCTGGTAAATCGATGACCAGACGCGTGGGATTGAAAATTAGTTGTGCTTTGGGCTGAACGGCGCCATCGGTGTTGATTTGCAATTGATTGCGATTGGCATCGAAATGCCAAGATTGCAGTTTGGCTGCGCGAGCGGGCGACGATAACAGGGAGAGACATAAGACAGTACCAGGTATTAACCAGTGTAGTTTCACAATGTTTTCTCCTGATTCACA